>Ga0116231_10011770_pt1 | contig 13250 bp, 11 predicted proteins | sample S1TSphgellanicum_2_FD_89695 | JGI IMG/M metagenome (GOLD analysis project Ga0116231, IMG submission 89695) | Host-associated microbial communities from peat moss isolated from Minnesota, USA - S1T2_Fd - Sphagnum magellanicum MG | ecosystem: Host-associated > Plants > Peat moss > Unclassified... | reverse complement strand
TTTTCTTTCCCCCCCCCCCCAATCCCCAAAAAAAACACCACCAATTCAACCCCCACCAAAATATAAATAAAAATGAGAAAAAAAAAAAAAAGAAAAAAAAAAAAATTAAAAAAAAAAAAAAAAAAAAAAAAAAAAGAAAAAAAAAGAAGAAGAAAGGGAGTATTCTGTCGCATATACTTGTTTTTTGGAGAAAATCTCACCAAATTTCGAAATCATTTGTTTTTAGAAAAAAAAATTCCTTATATTTCCACTGGGATTTTAGAGGGGTGCATTTTTCTTACCCGATTTTATTTATTTATTTTTCCATTTGGACAAGTTTTGCAAACCTATCATCAATAAAGTTTAGATCCCTCTTGGTGATGCAACATCAGAATTTTGAAAAAAACAAACACTCCTCCCCCATTCTAAGGTTATGGTCTTAAATCCGAACCCTTTGAACAACCACATAAACAACGGTCTTTTCATTTCTCTACGTACTTTTTGCCAAGGGATCTCCCCCAGCTGAAGAACCCTAGGGGGTTACGTGTAGGGTAAAGCCCTAGGGTGGGGGCATTCTCAAAATAAGGCACCTAGGACAAGGCAACAGTTGAGTTCAGCCTCACATTTTGGTACAATATACCTCACCCATGGGCTTTACCTATCATAATAAAGCACAAGGCAAAATTGATCATGAACCAAATCTATCTAAATCATGAGGCATTCCTCGTTCATATGCCTACACCTCAATAGTGAGAGGGTTCTTACACCTATAAGTAGGCATAATTTCATTTCCACCCTGGAGGAGTGGGCATAGTATTCCTCCCAATTTGTACGAGGGAAATTCATGGATATAATGTGCCCTCCACATACACTACAAATTTTCTCCAAGTGCTTTACACTAGAAGGAGATCCTCCCACATTCCAATAAAAAGATAGTCATTTGCGTGTGTTGAGGTTTTGGTACTTACGGGAGAAAGGTTCACGAACATCCTTGGGCTCACACCCTCAAGTGGCCCTCCCTTAGGAGACTCCATGAGCACTGGAACTTCCCCTACAACAAATTGGCCATGGGCCGGTTCTTTCTAGGGATGTTTGTTTCACCATAGCCTAACCACCCACTACCATTTCAATGTTGAAAAGAACCCTAAATCATCATGGGGTAGTCTACCCCCTATCTTTTCACCACCAGGTGACAGTTGTGTTCATGGCTAAAAGTGCTCCCAGTTGGCTTCGTGGCTCAAGGTGTCCATGGTGGTTGGTTTCATGGCAAAAATGTGGCCTAATAGACACAGGAAACCATCCTCTTTATTTGACCATAACAAAAACCACCAAAGTTGAAATAGTAGGTGGGTGTGTGTTTCCATGAAGTGTAGCCTTTCATGGAAATTATACACCCTACCTAAGTTGTCAATTCTAGAATTTTTAAAGTTTTGTCTTTTAACCATTGTTTCATGATAGCCAAAGTCTTTATCATTTTAGTTCTTATTTTCAAATTAAATTGTCCAAGTCTGCAAAAGGAAAACCAAAAAAAAAAAAAATTTAAATGGATCCATGTATTGCATTGTGCTATTACTACATACTTACAAAGAAAAACCCAATATATATATATATATATATAAAGGCAGGGATGGGAACCCATTCATAAAAAGTACAAGGCAAATAAAAGCAAGCAAGAAAAACCCATATATAAAAAAAAGACAGGGACAAGAACCCATCAACAAGAAATACTAGGCAAATAAAAGCAAGTATATAAATATATAAAAAAAGGCAGGGATGGGAACCTATCTAACCTACAAGGAGAAGTACAAGGCAAATAAAAGCTTGAGAACACATGACATGAAAGAACACAACAAATCAGGACGTCACTAATACACTAATAAAATACAAGCTTTATGAGCCTCACGTATCCGTGATATGTAGCCTAAAATGTTTTTCCAGCTCAAGGGTAACTTAGCCAGTTTGCAATCATAAGTGACCGCTTGTGTCAAGTCAGTTCAGTTCACAATGGGTTAGTACAGTCAAAGTCCAGTTCACAAACCTTTGAAAGTTGATGATGCTTAATCATTGAAGCTTCACTGCTGCCTCATTCAGAAGCAGATTCGGCAACAATTGTGCTTGCTTGCGGTTTTTGCTTCTGCCATTCCAGCATTATTTCGTGCCTGAGACAATTGCAGTTGGCCAGTTTTGCAAGACACTGCAATGCATCATAGACAACAGCCCCTATTGCGACATGCTGATTGGACTCAATTGCCCGTCTATGGACAGTTTTCTAGTATCATCCCAGATGCCACAGTAGTTGACAATTTATGAAACGAAAGAGACAAGCTGGCCATGTTGGACCATCCCCAGCAGTGCTCAGTATGTGACCCTGCACATTACTATTGGATGAAAAAAAGTCAAAACATGCTGGTTTCGTTCAACAATATAATTTTGCTCCTGCTGTTCCCTGTTTCTCATTGGTCAGTCATGATGATTGGTCTAAGTGATTTGCTATTAGTAGCCTCTCACGTATTTGCAGTCTCAATTTGAGTTGTATGGGTGAGGTTGAGAAAAGGAAATAACCAAACTTGGACATAAGAAATATTTTTGCAGGGTTACATATTGAGCATCATTGGGGGTGCTCAAGACCATAGATCGAGGAGTGAGAGGAAGAAAGACACATCAAGTTCAAACATTTAATTTTTGTTGGAAGTCAGCATCACAAATTTACCAGGCTTCATTGGTTCATACAAAATTTATGTGAAATTTGATTTTCATAAGTTCACACAAATAATTGCATGAAATTTGTACATACTCAATGATATAACAATGTCTTATTTTAATTATTCAAACAAATAAAACGTTTTTTTCAAATGACATGCGTGAATGTTCATGTTTAATACACAATAATTACATTATTTTATGCAAAATTATATCACAATAATTGCACAAATTTGGTTTAAATGTAAATCATACGTACTTCACATCAAAACATCATAAGTAAAAAAATATCAATTATATGAAAATATTATATATATATATATATATAAATTTTACATTTTGAAGCCCACAGATTTTGCACAGACATATAGTTTTTCGATTTTTGCATGGATTTTATTGAAATTTCATGATATTGGAAATTTGTGATGATTTGTGTTTTGAACAATAAATCATTTCATATTCAATGCAAATTTCTTTTTGTGGACCATAATGTTTCTCTTCTTATTCTTTGAACAAGAACAATTAAAAAATTTAAAGCAAAACAAATTTGGTTGTAATTCACAACTAGGTTGTTATGTCAATATCAAAAATGACACCAAATGCCAGCTAATTATCAGGGAAATTCTTTAAACTTCTAACCACTTATATATATATATATTCCAATTTCAAAAATATTTTTTAAAATGAAACCTTAAATTGCCCATAAACCCAAATTTCATGGTTCTTTCATGAAAATCACTAATATTTGAATTCTTGAAGTAATTAGTACAAGAGGTTTTTTATTCTATTTTGTTTTCCTGTGAAAAAAATTTAAAGTTTTTGATTTTGATTTTCTTTTCCCGTGAAAAATAGAAATAATTAAGGTTTTTGATTTTGATTTTCTTTTCCCGTGAAAAATAGGAATACTGCAGGTTCTTTGATTATAATTTTCTTACAAGAAATTCAAAAACCAAAACTATACATTCTTTGAATTAAAATTTTCAAAAAATTGAATTTGGGGTTATTAGCAAATTCAAATACTTAAACAACACTTGTAATAAGTCATAACAAAGGCTTCTTTTATAAGTTCATCTCTAATAAAAACTCCATAAATCATAAGCATTCAATGTTGGTAATTACAGCTAGATCTGTCATAAAAAAGGAAACCTTGGATTCCCCCTATTCATGGCAATTATTTTTTAAGTTCTTGGCCAATGACCAAAACCTATGCCCATTTCCTCCACTACAAGTATGCACTAAATTCAAATATATGTTAGAAACAAGATAGATGTCCATGGTTTCAACATTGAAAGACAAGGTGACATTTGCTAATTGATTTTTGTATATTGAATAGATCTAATTGAAGTTCTTTTAAAGGTCATTGTGGCACCCTTTTGAAACTAATAAAACCAAGGATTTAAATAAGTCTTTTGAATGAATTGTATCAAGTACTTTTGAACAAGTTTGTTATCACAAGTGATGAAAATGTCAAGACATTTTTAAATACTTTCTACATCAATTTGCATCCCATTTCTCTTCAACTAAATTTGAATTTAATTTAATTCAACTCAATTTTAATCCAATTGAATTTAGTCAAATTAGAATTCAATGTATTTGAATTCTATTTAGGAATTGGAATTTAATTCAAGTTGCATGCAATGCCATTTGATATTTTCATTTGAATGGAACTTAATTTCCATTTTTTCATCATTTCATAGTCATTAGCAGAGCTTAGCAACATGAAGCCCTAGTTTATAAATAAAATGTTCAATAGTGACAATTAAACATCCAAGTTTCAAATGACAAATCCTTTTTATAGTTTGTTTTGTTCATTTTATTTTTTCTAGTTTGATTTAAAGCCATATCATGGTTCACATTGCCAATGTGCACAATCACACAATTTTGACATCCTAATTTTTCAACAATTATAATAAATGATTTGTTCAATGTATATAATTTGTTATAAATTGACAAAAAAAAACTACAATCCACTTATGTTCCTTATGTTGATTCCCCATTGAATAGTCTTTTTACAATGCAATTTTTTTGCCACTTGGTGACAAAAAAATGTTGTGAATTGTATAAAAATGTATCTTTATGGAAAATTGATCCATAATCACCCTGTTTCAAGATTTTTTTTTGATATCCCTAGATTTAAACTATAAGTTCTAGGATGTCACACAAACATAATGAGGTTCCAAAAATCTTTAATTTCCTCTTTGATTTGCAACCAATTTGGTTAAGTCCTCTTATCTAACATGGATGATCACCAATCCGCCTACCTCATAAATTTGAAGGGAAAAAAAACTTGTTCCTTGTAGCTCCAATGCTTTTCCTCAATTGTGTCCCAAAAATAGCTTTGCATTTTGTCCCCATATTCCTTGCCCGAAGTCATAATCTTTAAGGCTACATAGCTTGGCCAAATGTGAAGGCAATATATATTCTATCATTTCCAAAATCTTAAATCACAAATTTTTTTTAAAAATTTATGAACTAATATGTGAGGCTTATCACACAAAAAAAACCAAAGTTTGGAACTCAAAGTTTGGAATTTTGGATGAACCCATACCCAATTAATTAACAAATCATTTTATATCCTTACCTTATAGTGCAAACACAAACTTTGTGCTTGACAACTATGAAATAGAACTTATTATCATCCACAAAAAGGTGATTTGATGTGCGTAAGTAATTTCACTCAAGATGACTTATGACTTATGATCTATATGCACGAATTCTTTGGATTTGTTTAAAGTCTATGGCTTCAATTCATTCATCACATATTCACATAATTCTTGCCATCATATATTTATGTTTATGCTATCAAATAATAATTACCTATTCCAAGCTTAACTACTTCACGCTTCAACTCTACCCACCTACATGAAAGGACAAACCTTTACCACTATTTTTCAATTACTCTTTCAAAATCTCCACCACTTTTACCATTATTTTTATTTATTTTCACATACCTTTTGTAATCTTCCATTTCAAAATGAAGCTTAAACTTAAGATTTAAAACTCACTTAAAACTATATGAATACATTCCTTAATTATCAAAAATGATTATTAGTTTATATTTATAAGAATGATTATTAAATCGATAAACCTCCTTTTCCTTCACCATTATTCTTAACTTGTCCTCACATTTTCAAATTGAAGCTTTAAATTATTATTTTTGTTTAACTATTAGAGTACATTACATAAATCCACAATTGAACTTTCTTTGGCCATGGGGTTTTGATGCATCTTGAAATGAATCTTTGAAGTGTAACTACTTCTCTCTTTTCCCCTACCAACCTACACGAATTCAAGAAGGCACATTGACTTTACCTTAATCTTTACCTTTACAATTACTTTTCAAATACCCTTTCAAAACCATCAACCCATTTATCATTAGTTTTACCTCTTTCTCACATATCTTTTGAAAACTTCCCTTTCAAAGTTACGTTAAACTTTCATGAAACTCAAATTCAAAAATTGATTTTACTTTAATTTTGCCATTACCCTTTAAGGAATTTGAATGTTTTTACAAAATCATTGAAGAAAAATCCACAACTCTTTATTTATTTGTACATTAAATATGATAATGACTTCGTCTTTGTAAAACTACTTATCCTTAAACACATTAATAACACTACTATTTAACTATAAATGACATTATATAACCTTGGAATAACTGAAAGTTTTTTCCTTCACCATTGGGTTATAATGGAATGTCTTAAGACTCATTATTGTGTGTCATTATTTCCAAGAATATATTTGGTAGTGAATGTAATTGTAGGTAGAATAATTTAAACATTATTTTTTTTCTTTCGCCTTCTTTTGTTTTCACATTTTTTTGGAAGGAAAGTTAATTCCCAACTATACATTTTTGGATACAACCTAAAATGATGTAAAGGTTTATAATCTATTGTTGTTCATTGTTAAAAGAGAAAATGAACTTCAATATGAAATTGTTCAAAATGTGTACCTTTTTTACCTTTTGATTCAGGATATCGTAATATCTTTACCATTTTGGCAACAAATTGTTGAATAATTATTTAAATTTGAAATCTTAAGTTTGGCACTTGGTTTTTAATTTTGAAATTTTTGATAGGTAACGATTAAAAATAATAATAAACAAGGTTTTGTCAATGTTATGGAATAGTCTAGTGTGTCTAGACTGCTTTAATTTTAATCATTGTTGTGGAAGGTCTACGGTTTAAATCCTGACAATTGAACTTTTTAATTTATTAAAATGTCAACACAAATAATGAATAAATTTTCAAAAGTTCGACAAAATGAAATATCATTCATTTATGCCAAAATGGCAAAGGTTCTACAATATGTTCATGTTTTGATGTCATGCTTGAAGGCAAAGAATTTGACCTTTGGTCTTACTTTATATGCAAGCATGCTTATATTAGGCAGTTGCTTGAATTACCTAAATTAACTTGATTTAGGCGCATCAGGAATGGTTAGTTTAGGCGGGGGCCAAATGAAGGTTTTATTTAGCAGAAAACGATTAGTTAGCATTTATCAATGCTGGAACTGCTCTATGAACAAGAATTGTTTTGCCTGCATGACTCTTCTAATCCAAAGTTTGATAAATGCTTGCAAAACAAATCCTTCTCCCAATGCAGGATCGAAAAATCGGACTTTATAGTACTGGTTCTAAGAAAAAACGTTGCAACGACACCACAATATTCCATTAGATTCGGGAATCGAGCACCAAGTAAAGACCAGCCATCCTTGAAACTTGAACTGCTGGAAAGCGAATCAATGTTGTCCTTCAACACTGGCTCACATCTATGAGCATGGATCAAGGCTTTTTGTTCGTCGATGATGAGATCGATCTGAGTTGATGAGTAACAATGCTCCAATCAAAAAGCATGTTGCCGAATCTTTCGGATGAAGTCGGCTGCGAATAGCTCAACGAGCTCATGCGATAGCACTGGGGGAATAGAACTGGGATCGGCCATCACATTGTTGTTTCGATCTCAATAGGCAAAAATTTCATGAATCCGATCGCAGGCAGTGACGTAAACGAGGGCGATATCGTGCTGAAGGTCGTTTTGGTCACTTTCATTAACTTCATTAAGTAAGGTGTCAGCCCAGGAAGCCACACCAACGAGAAATTCTCAGACATTAGACATAACAACTGCATAACGACCACTAATGACGTGAGTCAATGGGTCGATATTCGCAATCGATTTTGCAATGAGTGGCCTAGTCACTCCAACGTCGTCCATGAAGGATGCAATGAGGTTATCCAGGCCATTTCGCTACTGAAGCACAAGAGTAGTTAATCCCTGGATAGAATGAAAAGTGACAACTGCTCGAGTGGTGAAATGATGCATAGAAAAAAGTGCAACCCACCAAAGGTGAGGTGGAGCAGAATCTGGCTGCTTTGATTCAATATGAACGAACAACTATGGCCGATGGATTTTAAACCAACTGATGACCTTTTCCATTGAAAGCCAGCGATTGACGACACGAGGGCACGTAGTTTGCATTTTCGCAATCAAATTCTGCCGCCGTGTTAAATGAGTTATAAATCCAATCATGACTGAGAAGAATCGTTCTTTGATGACATTATTCATTATGTCCTCCATAACAAGATCTAGTTGATGCACCCCACACCAAATCCGAATCAGAGAACAGTCACTATGCATCGCGACGTCGAGGCGAATGACAACACCAGCAACCCACCCAGTCATATTGTAGGCCCCATAAGATGTCAAGCCAAGAAGACGAATTGTCCAATCAGGACATAACATTGTCAAGAACTTGCTTGCCATCGTGGACATGATATCCCCTATATGGCGATCAAACATTGGAAGTGCGCATCCATGCATGTTAACAATGGAATGATAGTTGGGAATGAAAACCCGGAAACGTAAATCGAAGAATGAGGTGCTCTGATGGGTCGCAGAGTTGAATATTAATGAAAAGGCCCAAGAACGGCGCAGGAGGTCAGCAATTCACTGCAGATTGACAACGCAGACAACCCGAACGAAATTGCTAATTTCGTCACGAGAACACGCACGTAAACCAGGGTTGCCCAGAACATCGTACGTGCAGTCGATGAGTTCAGAAGCCATATGAAATGATGTTCCGCAAAACACCTAACGCACAACCAAGCGAAACAAAGTGGTTTTCGTCTTGGGAATTGTCACTGAATAAGAATAAATTGGAGCGTCGTCCTCCGATTCAACACGCTTAAACAACAATAGTGTTCGCTCTTTCGCCTTTGTTGCTGTTTGATAATGTCAAAGAAGTAGAACATTAATCTTAGCCGCACTATCGAATGCAAGCTCCTCATCCGCGTCATGGTTTGCATCATTGTCGTCTTGGTCTTCAGGATTGAACATCATGTTGCCCACAATAGTATCCACAATGTCCTTCTCAATATCGTAGACAATTTGTCGCTCAGTGCCCAGAGACGAAGACAGGAAATGCGCTTTGATGGAGTTCTTGAATGCAACCAGAACATCATCGAAGAATGAAGCGCGCTCAAAAGAGGATTCAAGAGCCTGGTATAGAGCCCATTGACCAGAATGTTGGTTACGAAGATGGTTCTCAATATTATCCTAATGGAAGGGATGGCTCCATCCTTGAACAGTAGTCACAGCTTGCGCTTCGACCCAACCTTCTCCTCTCAACCAAATGCAATGCAGAAGTGGCATTGAAGGCCGGTCACTTTCAACGACTTGGGATCACGATGCGCAACCTTAAGACCATAACGGACGTCATTGTCCTTAACATACCCCGACGAACATTTCCTGGACATTGCAGAGAATGATACAAGTGTGAGATCAATTTTCCAAGGCACACACATGCCCCCTCTTGCACCACCGCACAACTCGTTAATTTAGGCGTGGCGGCGAGCAGACATTTAGGTAATTTAGGCGGCGCGGCCTCCGATCGCCTATTTTACGCATGCCTATTTATATGTCTTTTTGAGTAGTTATTGTTCATGATGTATTAAAAACCCCTTGTGATTTGCATTGAGATTTTTTCACATGGTCCATGAAAAAAAAATGAAAATTTGTAAACTTTAATGCCCATACTCAAATGTATATTCTATAACAAATTGAAACTTTTCCTTTTCTTTTGGCTCATTTTTTGTTGATGAAATTGACCACAAATTGGTGATACAACTTATCTTATTACACCCAACACAATAGAAAAATATATATTGGTGGGAAACTTTCCCATGGGAATAAATGTAGTGTCAAAGTTATTTGGGCATGTCCCAATAGATGGGTTAGTATGCCTAGATAAGCTTAAGGATGTACGTTAATTAGTCCTAGTGTGAAAAAGGTTGAAAACATTTTGGTTTTTGGGGATATTATTTTCTTGGAGGAGCAAGGAGACTCATTTTCTTGAAGTTGAATCTTTTGCCCCTCTTTAGTTGTGTTCATGCGTTTTGTGTTTCAAAGTTGTTTGCTAATACATGATTTAGAGTGGACTACATCATGGATTTTTTAGTTATGTTCATGTTTTGTGTTTCAAAGTTGTTTGCTAATACATGATTTAGAGTGGACTAAATCATGGATTCTTCCATGTTGGAACACATATGATTTTGAAAATAACCTTTGTTGCACCATTGCAAGTAATAACCACAAGGCTACAAGAGTTGCCTTTTAGACCAATAATCGATCATGCAATGATAATAATGGGAGGAGTGTTATTAGATAATGAACACAAGGTTTTGTTTGACTAATTCATCAATTAACCTATATTTACCAACGCAAGTCTTGTTAGACTCTAAAGTTCAACCACAAAGGTTAAGGTGAGTGGTCATCATCAATTTGGGCGTCACAAAGGTGGATTTGGAACCTTGTCCATTCCAAATATAATTTTTTTAGGTGGATCAAAGAAGGTTCATGGGATGACATGCCAAACATTCTATGTGCGATCATAACCAAATCATCCCACTAATGTTTCCATCATGTGAATCTAAGTCAGTGTGACAAATGTCATGTCATATGATGTGTTGATTGGTGGAGTAGTTTTATACCCCATGGGTTTCACATGGAGTTTTTTTAGAAAATTGCATCTTACATGCCAATATGACCATTAAAAGATCACATGAATGTACACCTTTTGATACATTTTATGGGGAGGAAGCCTTTGCTTGATAGAACAACTTGATGCTAAGTTTGTATGGCTACATTTTTTAGGATTGTGAGTTTTGGTTGATAACTCCCAAAACAAACAAGACAAATTGGTCTTGTTTGTTTTGGGAGTTTTCAACCAAAACTCTTTCAGGCCATCTCACTCAATGTGGCAATAATAGGTTTGAAAGATCATCAACCACATTTTTTTACCACCACAAATACACAAATGAACATATGATGGGGTGCAAAGACCATCATTATTAACTATTGACAACATTTTGGATGAAAGGAGGTTATCACAATTAGTTAGGTGTGTTAACAAACCACCATGAACATTATTCAATAAAGTGAAATGGCCATGAATAGCACTCCCAACTTTATTTAACTTTATAATGTTCCATGTTTTTTTTAGACAATGCCTAAGCCAAGACTTGTTTGAAATACCCATGTCAACAACAATCAGTTGAACCCGATGCCAATGAGTATGAATGGGCTATGAAATTCTCTATTGGCATTATTATTATGCCACATTTAAGTGAGGCATCTTGTTAGCAAATCTTGGGTCAAACAGTGAACTTCAATTGTTTAACCTAGATTATTAGCTTGGGGTGGGTATAACAACATTTCTTTCAATTTTCCATGGCCTTTATTCATCTTGTGTTAAAGGCATCTCTTTGCTTGCCAAGATGGTTCAGGGTAATATTGGGGGTGAACACACAAAACCACAAAATGTAAACATCCATGGCAAATGTGGGATGAAGATTGTTTACGATAGATCATTAAAAAGGAAGTGGCCAAGGCTGTTGAAAGGGTGGAAGATTTTTTGGGACAAAGGAAACTTTTGAATTGACCATTGCAAAATTAGATGAATGTATGCCAACTTACAAGCCATCCAAACAATTAGAGGTTTTGTTAAACATCAAATATGTAATGCACCTACTATTAACAAGCCAACTAGTGCACCTAAGGTTATGGCCACAACAAAAAATTGGGAACTCAATATTAGACCTATAGTTGTTGGAATGATAAAAACATGATTCACCAATTCCTTTGGGCAAGGATGGTTTTTCTTTTAGTTTGAAGGATTTGGGGTCATTAAGGGTCATGAAATTCAAATTAAATTGGTCAATGATACATTTATATTCCAAAGGCTTTATAGATACATTGACAAGGAACATTCTTTGATTCAATCAAAGACCCAAGAGTTGTTGGAGGTTGGATTGGTAAAATTATTTGCAACAAAGTCGCATTAGATATTGTATATGATGCCTACCAAAAAGGATTTGTTTGGAAATTACATAAAAACATGTGAATGCATGGGGATTACCAACGTATGAATTGGCAAACCAAATCTAATAGATATGTCATGTGAACATTGGAGGAAATCTTTGATGCCATTGGGCATCCCAAGGTGTTTAACAACTAAGACTTGAGGCCTAAATTAGTGTTGGCCGATTCTTGGTTTTTACAAGAACCATTAGGTCTAGGTTTAAAGTTTTTTATTAAATGGAAAACCCTTCAATTTCAATTTTAAGAAACATTTTCACCAAATATTTTCAACTTATTCTTAGGGATGGTTCAAAAATTGATCTCTAAGTGGTTTTTTCTTTTATTTATTTTAGTGTTTCGAAAGTGTTCCCAAACATGTTCCCAAAAAACAACAATAGGGACCAGCATAGGGAAAAATTATAGCCAACAATGGTCTCCACCCACATGGGCCTTATTTGGGCCTCTATTTAACATATGGAACAACCTAAAGAACATTTCAATATATTTGTGTAAGGGCCATTTTAATGCTACCATTGGAAATGCCTTTATATATTAAAGCTTAAAGTCATGACTTATGACCCTAAAACCTTAAACTTCAACATAGGATTTTTAAACCTATAAACCTTAAACATTAGACCTAGGACCTCCTTTATCTAATCTTTAAAACCAAACCTTGTAAGAAAATCTTTAAGCCCTGTGAGGTGACTTTCCGTCCCTCTACTCCCGATTCTACAAGGTGATTATGCTTGAAAGCACAAATGTTACTGGTGAAGGAAAAATGCAAGTGTAATTCTAGATGTTAGATTGCGTTTGTAGTTGAAATTAAATAGCCTGCCTCCTATGCATCATTTACGATTAGAACTGATAGATATATTTTTTCAAGCTCACACACTACACGTTCTAGGACTTTATGTCAAATTGTCATTCATTTAAACCAATGTTTAAGGATTCAACACCATGTCTAACATAACTGCAGACCACTAGTCACTTGAAATATTGTTTCTAACACATAGGTTATTCAAATTTGGCTTGCCATAACTCACTAGAAAGCTAACAACAAGGTGCAACTTGCTACCAAATCTCAAGATCTGCAATTAAACCAACAAGAAGTTATGCTATGAAACCCGAAAGGGTTTGTGAGATTTCTCTAAAGTTCCAACCTTCCAACACTATCACTACCCACCCCCATTCCTTCAAAACTATTACAAGATTTTC
>Ga0116231_10011768_pt1 | contig 13252 bp, 12 predicted proteins | sample S1TSphgellanicum_2_FD_89695 | JGI IMG/M metagenome (GOLD analysis project Ga0116231, IMG submission 89695) | Host-associated microbial communities from peat moss isolated from Minnesota, USA - S1T2_Fd - Sphagnum magellanicum MG | ecosystem: Host-associated > Plants > Peat moss > Unclassified... | reverse complement strand
CCGTGGTGGCCGGTCGACATCACGTCGGTGAGCGCGAGAGCCGACGTGCGTTTGTTCGCGTCGTACGCAATCGCGTCGGGGATCGTGCTCAGCGTCGCGTCGGCGAAGGGGACGCGCACGAACTGGCCTTGGCCGCCGTCGTTGTCACCGCCCCAGTAGCCGACGTGAACGCACGAGTTGAAGATGCCCTCGTGACAGAACGTGCAGGTACCGTCGCTGAAATTGAACGGCGCCGCGACGATGTCGCCGGGCTTGTAGTGCGACACGCCGGAACCGGTCGCTTCGATCACGCCGATGAATTCGTGACCCGTGCGTTGGCCGGGCGTTGCACTCGAGAGGCCGCGATACCACCACAGATCCGAGCCGCAGATTGCCGCGTTGACGACGCGCACGATCGCGTCGGACGGGTCGACGATCGCCGGATCGGCAACGGTCTCGACCCGCATGTCGCCTTTGCCATGAAAAACCGTCGCTCTCATCAGCCCGCATAACCCACGTCGCGCGGCCGAGTTTTCCGATGCCGCGCGCTGCGCTGCGAGAGGAAAAGCAATCCGGCGCCCGTCAAGTGCCTCCCCATGACGGCCGATCGGTTTTGTTCGCGCTGCGGTACCGAACTCGCCGGCGGCATGTGTCCGAGTTGTCCGCCGCTCCCGGCGCCCGCGGTACCGGGCGCCGCGTATGCCGGGCAGTGGAACTGGGGCGCATTTTTACTCTGTCCGTTTTGGCTGATGAATCACGGTCGCGTCGGACGGGGCATCATCTACCTCCTCGTTGGAATCATCCCGTTCGCGCAGCTGGTAATGTCGATCGTGTACGGGGTCAAAGGTAATGAGGTAGCCAGCACGAGCCGCGCGTTCGTGGACGATGCACAATTCGTAGCCGTCCAAAACGCGTGGAGAAATTGGGGCTTCGGCGTCCTCGCCGTGTACGTGCTGCTCGCGCTCATCGGGGTTGCGATCGAGATGATCGGCTATCGGCCGACCGGAACGGTTTGAGTGCGGCCTCGGAGCGCGCGGTTACGGCTGCGGTGACGACGTGCGTGCAGTCACCGGAGCGGGAGCGCTCGTACCGGGTGCGCCGCCGGGTGCGGGCGGCCACGGCTTCTTGCCCTTACCGCGGCGCCGGCGATTCCGATTGCCGCCGAAGCCCTTGGGCTTTTTCTGCGGCTGGCCGTTCGGCTGCGTCTTCTGTGGCGGACGCGGTGCGGCGGGCGCGGCGCCCGCGACCGGACGCGCCGGAACTTGCGTGTAGCCCGAGAGCATCTCGTCGACGCGCGCGTACGCCGAGCCGAGCGCACCCGGCAGCGACGAGGAAACCTCGATTACGCGTTCCGGCAGATCGTCGGTTGAATACAGCGTCACGAACTTGTCGCCGTCGCGCTTCACGTCGATGAACGAGCGTTCGTAGCGCAGCGATTTGCCGTCGACGTTGAGCATGCGCCGCGCGAACGACTCGGCATCTTCATGCGGCGCGATGCGGCGCGCTTCGGTAACCCACTGCTCGTAGCGCTTCTCGAAATTGTCGATCGGCCGGCCTTTGCGGTCGGTGGCGATCCGGCGGGCCGGGAGTTCCATGCGCCAGTGGTCGTTGGGATCGATCGGCGCGAAGGTCGGTTTGATCTCGAGCGGTTTGGCGAAGGCATCGATCTCGGCCAGCGCGGTGATGATATCGTCGGCGCTGCGGATCTTGGCGGCGCGTTTGGGATCGCGCTTGAGGAGCTCCTCGAATTTTTCAGCGACTTGCGCCGTCATGCTGCCCTGGGCGTCGATCTGCGGCGGGAGTCCGTAGAGCGAGGGCAGCGTCACGAGTTGATGGCGGTGCGCTTGGTCGACGAAGTCGACGATGATCGCGGCGGGTTTGGTCGATTTTTCGATCAGCTCGCGGCGCGTGAGCGCGGAGTCGGTTTTGGAGAGACCGTTCGCGATCTCGTCGACCGGACGCAACGCGCGGCCGGTGATCTGCGTGTAGAGCGTCGTCGATTTGGTGGGCCGGGCGTTGAGGATCACCTGCACCGAGGGGACGTCGAAGCCTTCGAGATAGAGGCCGCAGTTGACGAGCACGTTCGTCTTGCCGCTCTTGAAATCGCGCACGATGCGCTCGCGCTCGTCGCGCGGCGTCTCGCCGCTGGCCCACTCGGCCTTGACGTCGTTGGCGACGAACTCTTCGGCGACGTCGCGCGCGTGTTCGACCGAGGCGGTGAACACCAGCGCCTTCATCCCGGCGGTATGTTGCTTGTAGGCGGCGACGATGCGCGCATTGCGATCGACCGTGTTGACCGCCGCCGCGAGCGCCCCGATTACGAAATCGCCGCCGCGCGAGGCGACGCCGTCGAGATCGGTTTGGGTTGCGACCGCGTAGGATTTGACGGGGACCAGATACCCGGCGTCGATCGCCTTGCGGGTATCCATTTCGTAGACGATCTTCTCGAAGACGTCGACGAGGCGGACGCCGTCGCCGCGGTTGGGCGTCGCGGTGAAGCCCATGATCATCGCATCGCTGCGCGCGACGCGAATCGCATCGACGATCGCGCGATACGACGGCGCGGCCGCGTGATGTGCTTCGTCGATCACGAAGAGCGCGATCCGGCGGCCGAAGCGTTTCATGAATTCGTCGAGCCGCTTTTCGCCGAGCGTCTGGACGGTGGCGACGACGATGCCGCACTCCTCATCCGCACGCCGCTCCGCCTTTTCAATCCCGATCTTGATGTCGGGATTCTCCGCGTGCATCTTCTCGGCGATCTGCTCGATGAGTTCGTCGCGGTGCGCGACGACGAGCGTCACGTCGCCGGGCCGCACCGAGAGCAATTTCGGCAGCGTCGCGATGATCACGGTCTTGCCGAGGCCGGTGGCGAGGGAGACGAGTTGGGTGCGCACGCCGCGTGCGCGGTGTTCGAGGATCGCACGCTGCGCCTCGACTTGATAAGGACGCAGATGCGGGGCCGCCGGTTGAGGAACCGCGGCCAGTTGCGCCCGGCGACGCCGCGGCTCAGAAGCCGTCGACGACGCGTTTTGCATTTCCAATGACGCCTATCACGATTGGAGCCGCCTCGCCAGAGTCCAGCGGGGCGGTGTGGATACCCGGTTCGAGGCGCTCGCGCACTCTACAAGAGCCGGTTTCGTCCTCATTATAGCAGGCTGCGCAATGACCCTTCGTGTAGCACCCGCTCGGCTGGACAACCAGCGAAAGGGGAGCGATGATTGCACTCTTCATTAATGGGACGAAGCACGAGCTGGACGTCCCCGCGGACATGCCGCTCTTGTGGGCCGTTCGCGATGTCGCCGGGCTCACCGGGACGAAGTTCGGTTGCGGGCAAGCGCTCTGCGGTGCCTGTACGGTCCAGATGAACGGGATCCCGATCCGCTCGTGTTCGGTTGCCGTCGGCGATGTCGCCGGGCAGAAGATCACGACCGTCGAGGGGCTCACCCACGACGGCAAGCCGCATCCGGTCCAATCAGCCTGGCATGCGGAAAACGTGCCGCAGTGCGGCTATTGCCAATCGGGTCAGATGATGGCGGCGGCGGCGCTCCTCGCGAGCACGCCCAAACCGACCGACGCGCAGATCGACGATGCGATGAGCGGCAACATCTGCCGCTGCGGGATGTATCCGCGCATCAAGGCCGCGATCAAACGCGCGGCCGGGGTCGCCTGATGCTCGCGACGCGCGGCGACTTCATCAAGGTCGCAACGGCCGCCGGACTCACGCTCGGCTTACCGCTCGGAACAGCCGTTGAGGCCGACGCCGCCGGCCCGGTCGCGCCGCCCCTCTCGCCGTCCGCCTGGGTCCAGATCAATCCGGCCGGCGCGGTCACCGTCGTGATCAATAAGGCCGAGATGGGGCAAGGCGTCGCGACCGCGCTGGCGATGATGGTCGCGGAAGAACTCGACGTTCCGCTCGCGCTGGTCTCGACGCAGTTCGCGCCGGCCGATCCGCGCTATATCGATCCCGCCTGGGGTGATATGGTCACCGGCGGCTCGACCTCCGTCCCCGATATGTATCCCGTGATGCGCAATGCCGGCGCGACGATTCGCGCGATGCTCATCGCCGCCGCGGCGCAGCAGTGGGGCGTTCCCGCCGCGACCCTCTCGACCAAGGCCGGCTTCGTCGTCGGCGCCGACGGCAAAACCGCATCCTACGGTTCGCTCGCGGCGGTGGCGGCAACGTTACCGGTTCCGAGTGCCGTCGCGCTCAAACCGGCAACCTCGTTCGAACTGATCGGAACCGCCCAGCCACGGATCGATCTGCCCGCGAAACTCAACGGAACCGCGCAGTTCGGCATCGACGTCAAGCTGCCCGGCATGCTGTACGCCTCGATGGTGCGTTCGCCCGCGATCGGCGGCACGCCGGCGCACGTGGATGCGAGCGCGGCAAAGAAAATCGCCGGCGTCAAAGACGTCGTCACGACGTCGCGCGGCGTTGCCGTCGTCGCAACCACGTACTGGGCGGCGCTGAAGGGACGCAAGGCGCTGCACGTCAGCTGGAATTCCGGCGCGAACGTGCACGTGACGAGTGCGTCGATCCAGGCACAGCACGACGCCGCGCTCGCCAAGCCCGGCTTCGTGCAAGGCAAGCCCGTCGGCGATGTCGACGCCGCGCTGAAGACGGCGCACAAAACGCTTACGGCGACGTACCACGCGCCGTACCTCGCGCACGCGACGATGGAGCCGATGAATGCGACCGCATCGTATACCGGCGATGCGCTCGAGATCTGGGCCCCGAATCAAGTTCCCTTGCAAGCGCAGAAAGCAGCGGCGGCGATGACGGGTCTGCCCGTTTCGGCCGTCAAGGTCCATTCGACGTTCCTCGGCGGCGGCTTCGGCCGCCGACTCGAACACGATTACATCGCCGATGTCGTCGAGGTCACGAAGCAGATCCGCAAGCCCGTGAAGTTGATCTGGACGCGCGAAGACGACGTGCAGCACGACTTCTTCCGGTCGGGCAGCACGAACAAACTCACCGGCGCGATCGACGCCAACGGTGCGATCGTCGCGCTTCACCATCACGTCGCCGCTACGTCGGTCACGGCGCGCTGGGCGCCGCAGTTCATCCAGAATCAGCAAGACTCGTACGCGATGGAAGGCGCGTCGTCGACGCCCTATACGTTCGCGAATTTCGCCAGCGAATGGTCGCCGATCGACACGGGTATACCGGTCGGCTACTGGCGCGCGCCGGGGGCCAACGCGAATACGTTTGCGACGGAGTCGTTCCTCGACGAGCTCGCGCATGCGGGCGGCCAGGATCCCGTCGCCGTGCGCCGCGCGCTCTTGGCCGGCAACCCCCGCGCGCTCGCGGTCCTCGACGCGGCGGTTGCGAAGGCCGGCTACGGCCGGCCGCTGCCCAACGGTCACGCCCACGGCGTCGCGATGGTCGTCTGGGCCGGCAGCATCGGCGCCGTGATCGCCGAGGTTTCGCTGGCGAAGAAGAACGCGATCACGGTCCATACGTTGACGGTCGCGGCCGACGTCGGCCAGCCGATCAATCGCGACGGGCTCGAGGCGCAGCTGCAGAGCGGCGCGCTCTTCGGCCTCTCGGCCGCGCTCTACGGCAAGATCACGTTCGCGAACGGTGCGGTGCAACAGGGCAACTTCGACACGTTCCGCGTGCTGCGAATGGACGAAGCACCAGCGATTCGCACGGCCGTTATCGCCAGCACCGCCGCGCCGACCGGCGCGGGCGAGCTCGCGACGCCGCCGGTCCCGGCGGCCGTCAACAACGCGCTCTTCGTTCTCACCGGAAAACGGTATCGCTCGATGCCGCTCAGCGAGGCGATCGTCTGATCCGCGCCTCGTAATCTGCCGGGGTGTCGATGTCGGTGAACGTGACGGCATCGATCCCCGGCACGATCCGTTTGACGAACGCCGGATCGTCGCGCAGCGCTCGCAAGGCGTCGCCGTCTCCGAGGCCGGCGATGCCGGCGCGCGCGCGCGGTCCGAACACGACGGGATGACCGAGCCGTCCGTCCGCTTCGGGGACGACGACGTCGATCGTCGCATCGTACGCGTTGAGGATGCGGGCGACGGTGACCGGATCGCAATCCGGTAGATCGCCGAGCATCACCGCGATGGCTTCGTTGCGCCGCACGACCGCGTCCGCGAGCGCGAGCGACCGGTTCATCCCGCGTTCGGGCGCATCGTTGTGCACGATCCGTGCACCGGTTCGCGCGAGCGCTTCGGCGACGGCGGCGTCGGAGACGACCACCACGGTCGGCCACGCCTCGCAGGCGTTGACGACGCGCGTAACGAGCGCTACGCCATCGATGGGCAACAGGAGTTTCTGACGCCCCATACGCTGCGCCGAACCGGCCGCGAGCACGACGACCGTCATCGGCAGCACGGCGCTTGCTTCTCTTCCGCCGACCTGATTCATGCGCGCCGCCAGGGGTACGAACCTAGGCGTCTCGTTCGGTTTCAAGGAGTCTGTATGTTCGGGAAGTTCTCTCGGCGGCGTTTCCTCGTTCGTGCCGCGATTCCGACCGTGGCCGCGACGTTTGGTACGGCGCGGCTCTTGCCGGCCGCCGCGGCGGCGACCGTCTCACGACCCAACGTGAGGGGTCCGCACCCGATTGCGGTGACGCTCGACGTGAACGGAACCAGCCACACGCTGATGCTCGAACCGCGGGTTACCCTGCTCGACGCGCTGCGTGACCGCCTCAGCCTCTTCGGGACGAAGAAAGGCTGCGATCAAGGCACCTGTGGCGCCTGTACGGTTCTCGTGGACGGCACGCGCATCGATTCGTGCTTGTCGCTCGCAATCATGAACGAGGACAAAGCGATCACGACGGTCGAGGGCCTCGCAAGCGGCGAGACGCTGCATCCGGTGCAGCAAGCGTTCCTCGATCATGACGGCTTTCAGTGCGGCTATTGCACGCCCGGGCAGATCTGCTCCACGATCGGATTGCTCAACGAAAAACGGCCGACCGATGAAGCGAGCGTCCGCACCTGGATGAGCGGGAATATCTGCCGTTGCGGAGCGTATCCGAACATCGTTGCTGCCGTGCGCAGCGCCGCGGGAGCGGCGTCGTGAGGGCGATCTCGTATGCGCGCGCGACCGACGTCGCCGAGGCGATCGCTTTTGTGGGCGCCGATTCGCGCGCCGAGTTCATCGCCGGCGGTACCAACGTCATCGACCTGATGAAGGATGACGTCGCGCGACCATCCACTCTGGTCGACATCACCCGTTTGCCGCTGGGCGGTATCACGCCGTCGGCAACGAGTATCCGCATCGGCGCGCTCGCGCGCATGAGTGAAGTCGCCGACCATCCGGCGATCCAGGCAAATTTCCCGGCCGTCGTCCAAGCGCTCAACGAGAGCGCGTCGCCGCAACTGCGCAACATGGCGACGATCGGCGGCAACGTGATGCAGCGGACGCGTTGCGCCTATTTCCGCGATACTTCGCAGCCGTGTAATAAACGCGCGCCGGGTGCGGGCTGTGCGGCGATCGGCGGGGTCAACCGCATGCATTCGGTGATCGGGACGAGTCCCCACTGCATCTGCGCCCACGCCTCGGATCTCGCGGTTGCGCTATTGATGGCCGATGCCACGATCCGCACGCGCGGCCGCAACGGCGAGCGCATCATCCCAATCGCGGAATTCTATCTGCTGCCGGGCAACACGCCGCAGCGCGAGACGGTGCTCGAACGGGGCGAACTGATCGAAGCGATCGAGATCCCGGTGAGCACGGCCGCGCGACGCTCCGTGTATCTCAAGGTGCGCGATCGCCGACAGTACGAGTTCGCGCTCGTATCGGTCGCGGCGGGGCTCGATATCCAAGGGGGCACGATCCGCGCCGCGCGCGTCGTACTCGGTGGCGTTGCACCGAAACCGTGGCGCGCAGCCGAGGTCGAAACGCAACTGATCGGCAAGCCCGCCAACGTACAGACCTTCGCGGCCGCCGCGGCCTACGCATCCGCGGGGATGCGCGGCTTCGGCGAAAACGATTTCAAAGTGCCGCTTGTTGGTCGTGCCGTTGCGCGGGCGCTCGCGCTGGCGAAGGACCTCGCATGAGCGGCACGCTCCCGCTGGTCGGCGCGCCGAACGATCGCGTCGACGGACGCCGCAAGGTCACCGGCAGCGCGCCGTACGCCGCCGAGTATCCGCTCGCGGGGCTGGTCTCCGCCGTCATGATCACCGCGACGATCGGCAAAGGCCGCGTCACCTCGATCGATACGGGTGACGCCCGGCGCGTGCCGGGCGTGATCGCGATCATGACGCACGAGAATGCACCGCGTGTCGATGAGGCCAAGGCCCAAGACCAAACCGCCCAAGTGTTGCCGCTCTTGCAAGACGACATCGTGCGCTACGATCGTCAGCCTGTCGCCGTGGCGATCGCCGACACGTTTGAACATGCCGTTGAGGCGGCGAATCGCGTCATCGTTCACTATGCGCCGGATCAGCCGGCGATCTCGTTCGAGCGCGGCGAGCGCTATATACCAAAAGAGATCCATGGCGAACCGGCCGCCTTCCGCAAAGGGAATCCCGAGGCCGCGATCGCCGCCTCGGCCGCGCGCATCGACAACATGTACACGACGCCGGTGTATCATCACAATCCGATGGAACCGCACGCGACGACCGCGGCATGGTCGAGCGACGGCACGTTGACGGTCTACGACGCGACGCAAGGCGTCGGTCCGGATGCGCGCACGTACGCCCATCACTTCGGCATCCCCGTCAGCCGGGTGCACGTGATCGCAAAGTTCATCGGCGGCGGGTTCGGCTGCAAGGGCACGACGTGGTCGCATGCGGTGCTCGCCGCGATGGCGGCGAAGTTGACGGGGCGGCCGGTTCGGCTCGTGCTCACGCGGCCGCAGATGTTCAGTTCGGTCGGCTTCCGTCCACAAACGCACCAGCGTATCGCGCTCGGTGCGGACCGCGACGGACGCTTGAACGGCCAGATCCACACGGTCACCGCGCAGACCTCGACGTTCGCGGAATTCGTCGAATCCTCGGCCGTGATCAGCCAGGTGCTCTACCCGCCGGCGAACGTCGCGATCTCGCACGAACTCGTTCGGCTCAACACCGCGACGCCGACGTTCATGCGCGCGCCCGGTGAATCGACGGGCTCGTTTGCCCTGGAATCCGCGATGGACGAACTCGCCGTGGCGCTCGCGCTCGATCCGGTCGAGCTCCGGCTACGCAACGATGTCGCCGCCGACGCGCACGGGCTGCCGTTCTCGAGCCGGTCGCTGCGCGCGTGCCTTACCCAAGCGTCGGAGCGGTTCGATTGGAGGCGCCGTACGCCGCAGCCGCGTTCGATGCGCGCCGGCGATCAACTCGTCGGCCTCGGCATGGCGGCGGCCACGTATCCGACCAATCGCAGCGCCGCCTCCGCGCTCGTGCGGATCGCCTCCGACGGCAGCGTCACGGTACAGAGCGCGGGCGTCGATATCGGCACCGGCGCCTACACGGCATTCTCGCAAGTCGCCGCCGATCTGCTCGGCGTTCCCCTTGCGAACGTGCGCATGGAACTCGGCGACAATCAGTATCCGACGGCGCCGGTCGCCGGCGGTTCGCAGCTCACCGCAAGCGTCGGTTCGGCGGTAAAACTGGCCGCGCTCGATGCGCGCGCCAAGCTGCTCGCGCTCGTTACCGCCGATGCGGCATCGCCGTTACATGGTATCGCCGGCGATTCGATTCAGACGAAGAACGCCGGCCTCTACGCGCAAGACGGTCGGGGTGAGACGTATGCGGCGATCCTCACGCGTCATGGGCTTGCCAACATCGAAGGCCGTGCCGACGCGAAGCCCGGCGACGAGAAGAAAAAATACGCGATGCACGCGTTCGGCGCGCATTTCGTCGAACTCCATGTCGACGAGTCACTGGGCACGATCCAACTGCAGCGCATCGTGTCCGCGTTCGCGAGCGGCCGCATCGTCAACGCCAAGACGGCGACGAGCCAATACTATGGCGGCATTACGTTCGGCATCGGGATGGCGCTGCTCGAGCAGACGCACTTCGACGATCGCACCGCACGCATCATGAACGCCAACCTCTCGGAATACCTCGTCCCGACCAACGCCGATGTGCCGCCGATCGAGGTCATCATCGTCCCCGAGGAAGACACGATCGTGAACGAGATCGGCGTGAAGGGGATCGGCGAGATCGGGATCGTCGGCGTCGCCGCCGCGATCGCCAACGCCGTCTACCATGCAACCGGCATCCGCGTGCGCGACTTGCCGATCACCCCGGAAAAGCTCTTGAGCTAACAGCGCGCCTCTTCAAACCCAGCGAACGGTTGTCCCGCGGCCCGCTCATGGAATGGTAGGCAAGCTTACGGGAGAACCGCGGCGCGTGTGCTAGCGTTCTATGAGTGATGACTATTCGAACTCGCGCAATCGCCCTGGCCGGTCTCTTGGGTCTCGGCTCCTTGACCCTCGTCCCCGCCGCCGTCCAGGCGGCGAACGCGCCCAAGACCGAGCAGATCGTGCTTGCCGGCGGCTGCTTCTGGGGCATGGAGGCGGTCTTCCGGCAGCTCCACGGCGTCGTCGACGTCATGCCGGGCTACAGCGGCGGCAACGCCCAAACCGCGCACTACGAACTGGTGAGCACTGGCCTGACCGGTCATGCCGAATCCGTACGGATCACCTTCGATCCGAACGTCATCAGCGTGCGGCAGCTGCTCGACGTCGACTTCACGGTCGCGATGGATCCGACCGAGAAAGACTATCAAGGTCCCGATCACGGCTCGCAGTACCGCTCGGTGATCTTTTATGAAAATCCGCAGCAGGCGGCCGTCGCCCAGGCGACGATCGCCGACTACACGCGGCGGCACGTCTATCCCGCGCCGATCGTCACCCAAGTCGTGGCGTTGACCCGCTTCTATCCGGCCGAGCCCTACCACCGCAACTACGCGGCGCTCCATCCGGACAATCCGTACATCGTGGAAGAAGATCTTCCCAAGCTCGCGTTGCTGCGTGAGAAGTACGCGCAACTGGTCGCTGCGCGCTAAAGCGCTCTCCGCCGGCGCTCCCCGGATGAGAGACGGGTTGGGCGCCGCTCCCCGTGGCACCGAAGAAGCGTTTTTTGCGTTGTACGCGGTAACGTGTCTACCAGCAACCACCATTTGGGGAGACTGAACTTTATGCGCGTCCTTCGCTCCGGCATCGTCGCCGCAATCGTCAGCATCGCCGGACTGGCACCGGCGGTGGCGCAAGCGCAGCAGGCGCCGCCGCAATCCTATCAACAGACACCCCCGCCGTCGTATCAGCAAGCCCCGCCGCAATCGTATCAACAGCCCCCGGCCCAAACCTATGGCGCGACGATCCCGGCCGGCACGATCCTCACCGGGACGCTTTCGACCGAACTGAGCTCGAAATCGGCGAATCCGGGCGACACGTTCATGCTGACCAACGTGGCGACCGCGAGCGGTGACGGCTCGGTCACGAACGCGACGATTTACGGACACGTCATCAGCGTGCAGCGCGCCGGTCAAGGAAAACAGCCGCAAGTGCAACTCGCATTCGATCGCATCGTGACCCCCGACGGACGCAGCCAATATATCAGCGGCACCGTGCAATCGATGCAGCAGAAGACGGCGAGCAACGCGAAGCGCGAGATCCTCGGCGCGGTGATCGGCGACATCGTCGGCAACTATCTCGGCAAACACATCGGCACCGATCTCGGCGGCCTCATCGGCGCCGGCGGCGGCTACCTCTATGCCCGCAACTACAAAGAGAACGTCACCGTGCCGCAGGGCTCCGCCGTCTCCATCATGGTCACCCCGGCCCGCCAGCAGCAGACGCAATAGGAACGGCGATGGAGGTCGCCGCCCAGTTTCCGGCCGAGCAATCCGCGGATGGGCGGTTCGTCCGGCAGGAGGATGCGTTTCGGGCGTGGGTCCGTGCCGACGGCAGCGGACCCTATCCGCTCGAAGCGGGCCGCTATCATTTGTATGTCTCGCTTGCGTGCCCGTGGGCGCACCGCACGATCATCGTGCGCAAACTGCGCGGACTTGAAGCGGCGATCGGAATGACCGTGGTCGATCCGATTCGTGACGAACGCGGCTGGCGGATGGACCACGATCCGGTCGAAGGCTTCCGCTTCTTGAGCGAAGCGTATGAGGCGTCGCTGCCGGGCTACGCCGCGCGCGTAACGGTTCCGGTGCTCTGGGATACCCGCACGCACCGCATCGTCTCGAACTCCGACGACGACATCATGCGCATGTTCGAGACCGAGTTCACGCCGCTCGCGTCGGGCTGGGCGGACCTTTATCCGGCGGCGCTCGCGGCCGAGATCGACGCGCTCAACGCGACGATCTACGACACCGTCAACGACGGCGTCTACCAGGCCGGCTTCGCGACGGCGCAAGCCGCATACGAATCCGCCGCGTACCGTGTATTCGCCACCCTCGACGAGTTGGAAGCCCGGCTCGCGACCCGTCGCTACCTTTTCGGCCCGGCCGTCGTCGAAACCGACTGGCGCCTCTTCGTGACGCTGATCCGGTTCGATGCCGTTTACTTCGGGCATTTCAAGTGTAATCTGCGGCGGATCGTGGACTATCCCAACCTGTGGGGGTATCTGCGCGACCTCTATCAGATTCCCGGGGTGGCCGAAACGGTGGATTTCGATCACATCAAGCGGCACTACTATGCGACCCATGACGACATCAACCCGACCCGGATCGTGCCGGTCGGCCCGCTGCTGGACTTGACGTCGGCACCGGGCCGCGCGGGCCTCGGATGAGGGTTTGAGGAACGGCCCTAGCGCCCGAGAACGTTCTAAGGTTCCGCTGTAATAGTGAAGGAATGTCTTTGATAGCCTCGTTCCCCGTGCGGCGACTTGCCTCGTCGGTCGCTGCCATGCTCCTCGGTGCCGTACTGTTCGGTGCCGTTCCCGCGCTCGCACAAGATGGACCGCCGCCGGGCGGACCGCCGGGCGGCGCGCAACGCGGCCAGATGATGGCCAAGATGCTCATGAGCCTCAACCCGCCGCTCTCCGACAAGCAGAAAGCGCAGATCATCGAGATGCGCAAAGCGATGGAGAAGCAGAATGCCAGCGTAACGGATCGCGATCAGCGCCGTGCGAACATGAAGGCGTTCATGGAGAAGATCAACGGCGTGCTCACCCCGGCGCAACAGGCGGACTTGAAGAAGAAGCGTGACGAAATGCGCGCCAAGTACGAATCCGAACACCCCGGTGGCCCGCCGCCCGGAGGACCGAACTAGCACACGATGCGGGTGATTCGCGCGGGGATCGCGCTGGCGCTGGCCGCCGTCGTTTTGGGAGCATGTTCGCACGGCGCGAAAGGCGGCCGCGCGGG
>Ga0116231_10011767_pt1 | contig 13252 bp, 15 predicted proteins | sample S1TSphgellanicum_2_FD_89695 | JGI IMG/M metagenome (GOLD analysis project Ga0116231, IMG submission 89695) | Host-associated microbial communities from peat moss isolated from Minnesota, USA - S1T2_Fd - Sphagnum magellanicum MG | ecosystem: Host-associated > Plants > Peat moss > Unclassified... | reverse complement strand
TGATCTTGTTGCCGCTCAGGACGGTACGGAATACAGCGTAAAGCTCAAGCGAATCGGAGGTCGCCTTGCCACCGAACGCGGTGTTCGCCGGGTCCTGGTGGGTGAAGTTCTCGATATCGAGGCTCACGAAGTTCGAACCATAGGTCCATGCGTTCGCGTAGGCGATGTTCAGGGCGGTCTCATCCACATTGCCGGCATAGCCAGGCTGCTTGTCCTGCCAGAGGTTGCGGATGCTGACATAGGTGTCCTGAAAGAAAATCTCGGCCGATGCTGGGGCGGCGAACGCGACGCTCACCGCGCAGGCCGCGACCAGCGACCGAAGAGACTGGTTCATCAAACGACGTCCTTTCCATGCTGCATGACTCCGCGGTCACACCTTCGTGTGCTTCGGAACCGTTTTGCAAAGAGGATGCCAGTTACACCAGCAGCACGATGCGGCTGGCGAATTGTCGAGGTGTCTCTGGCGGGATGAAGCTTTGGTGAAATCCCCGCCGATTTTTTGGTCGGAAAGTCGATATGTGATCAATTCCATGCCAGCCGCGATAAGTTTCATGCGGATTGATCAGACTTGGCGCGGTGGCGCAGCCCGATGGATGCCACCGACCCGTTATTATTCATGCAACAGACGGGCGGCGGCGTTTTGACGGCGAATCAGGCCGGGCAGATCAAGCCCCGGGATCGCTCCGCCCTCAACAACCCATCGTCCCCCGACCATGACGCGATCCGCGTGATGCGCGCCGGCCAGAACCAAGGCCGATAGCGCGTCTATCGCGCCGGCGAAGCGCAATTCGTCCAGTGTGAACAAGGCCAGATCGGCGGCGGCCCCCACCTCGATGACGCCAAGCTCCGGGCGGCCGAGGCAGCGCGCCGAGCCGGAGGTCGCCCAACGAAGCGCATCCCGGCCCGTCACCTGGCTGACGCCGTAGCGGGCGCGCTGCAGCAGGAACGCGGCGCGCACCTCCTGCATCAGGTTGGACGCGTTGTTGGATGCCGAGCCATCCACGCCGAGACCGACCGTCATCCCGGCCTGCTCCATCTCGCAGACCGGACAATGGCCGGAGGCGAGAATCTGATTGCTGCATGGGCAATGCGTCACGCTGGTGCCGGCCGCCGCCAGGCGTCCGATCTCGGCTTTGTCGAAATGGATGCCGTGGGCGAGCCAGGTTCGCTCATGCAGCCAGCCGCATTGTTCGAGGTAGTCGAGCGGGCTGCATCCGAACATCTTGTCGCAGAACGCGGTCTCGTCCCGGGTCTCGGCGAGATGGGTGTGCAGCCGGACGCCCCTGGCCTCGGCCAGTTCGGCGGTGCGGCGCATCAGCGATGTCGTGACGCTGAACGGCGAGCAGGGCGCCAGCGCGATCTGCGCCATCGCGTACGGGCCGGGCTGGTGATAGCGGTCGATCAGCCGCGCGCTGTCGGCCAGGATGGTGTCCTCGTCCTGCACCACGCTGTCGGGCGGCAGGCCGCCATCGCGCTGGGACAGGTTCATCGATCCGCGCGTCAGCACCACGCGCATGCCGAGACGTTGGGCGGCCGCGACCTCGATGTCGATCGCATCATCCAGGCCGGAGGGGAACAGGTAGTGATGATCGGTCGTCGTCGTACAGCCCGACAGCAGCAGTTCAGCCAACGCGACGGTCGCGGCGCAGTCGAGCAGATCCGGCGTGAGTTTCGCCCAGATCGGATAGAGCGCGGTGAGCCAGGGGAACAGTTCCCGATCCAGCGCCGCCGGGGTGGCGCGGGTGAGAGTCTGAAAGAAATGATGGTGCGTGTTGATCAGGCCGGGCAGCACGACATGGTCGCCGGCATCGAAAATCGCGCAGTCCGGCGTATTAGGCTCCGCACCGGCGCCGACCAGTTCGACGATCCGGCCGCCATCCACGACGATCCCGCGCGCGGCGCCCTCCGCCAGAATGGCCCGGGGGTCGCGCAGCCATAGCGGCTTAAGGCTCATGCCTGGTTCTCCTCGATGGCCGATACGCGCCCGATACGTCAATGCACCGATTCGGCGGTGGCTGGAAAGCTTTACCCTTGCGGGGTCGGGACAACCTTGACCGTCGTCCAGGCGTTGCGCAGGGCCGCCGGGAGCGTCGCGGCGTCCGCGCCGGCCCAGGCATTCGCGGCACGGATCGTCGCGGCGGCGAAATCGGCGATCGTCGCGTTCGCGGTCAGGCCCTTGTCCGTGCAGGCCGCATACCAAAGCCGGATCGGCGCCTCATAGGCATTGCCGCCCACCGCGCGCGCGAACAGGGCGAAGGCACGATTGGGGATTCCGCTGTTGAGATGTACGTCGCCCGCCGGGTCGCGGTTCGGGTAGATGCTGGGCTGAGGGGTCAGGCAATGCGGCGCCGTGGGGCTGATCATGTCGCGCAGGCAGGTGAAATCCTGATCTGTTGCGGTCGCGCCCAGAATCCCCGCGCCGAGAAGCCAGCCGGACGGTTCGCTTGCCGGCAGGCCGCGCGTCCATTGGTTGAACACCGCGGCGAAGCAGTCGCTGATACTCTCGCTCACCGCGCCGGACTCGCCCTCATAAACGAGTCCGCTCTCGCGCTCGGTCACGCCATGGGTGATTTCATGACAGATCACGTCCGGCGCATGCCAGAAATCGACGAACACGTGCTGGTCCCCGTTGCCGTAGACCATCAGCTGACCGCTCCAGAACGCGTTCTGGAATTGCTGCCCGTAATTGAGGCTCGAGATGACCGGCGCGCCCCGCCCGTCGATGGAATCGCGGCCCAGCACCGTCAGGTAGAATTCCAGCACACGCGTGGTGACGGCGGCCACCGCGGCGGCGGCCGGCGCGGCCTGATCCACCGTGGCCAGCGGCTTCCCCGGCAAGGCGGTGAGATTACCGCAGTCGAACAGATGGACGGGCGATGCCTGGAGGGCGGTGTCGGGGATCTTCGTGTGCGGCGGCAGGGTCGAAAGCAGCAGCCCGGTGCGTGTCGCGCCGAGTTGCGCGGTGTCCGCGAAACTCTGGGCGAAGGCCGCTGGATCGCGCGGCCGAATGCTGTGCCCATCGGCGAGGGCACGCAGCAGCGCGGGCGGCACGAAAAAGCAGCAGCCGCACCGGCGCGGAATGCTCAATCGCCGACGCTCACTGTCATCGACACAAGCCGCAGCACCATACGCCTCCCTTGCCCCACACACGATGGTACTGATCCAGCCGCGAAAGGAAAAGACGGAGGCAGCGTGGAAGCCGAGAAGAGATTTTAGAAGCGGTTACAAAGCTTAGCTGCTAAACGAGACACGTAATGTCCAGCAACATGCTACGATCATTGATGCTCGTGCTCGTCGTAAGCCTGCTGTCGGCCTGCGGATCATCGGGCGAGTACCGGCCGACGGGAGAGGGTGGCCCACGCATCGCAGGCCTCACCTGCGCCCCATTCGCCCGCGAATTATCCGGGGTCGCGCTCTACGGCGACGCCGCCGAGTGGTGGGACGCCGCCTCCGGTCGCTACAGCAGGTCCATCGATCCGCGGGTCGGGAGCGTTCTGGTGCTGCGACGGCAGGAGCGTCTGCCTTCGGGCCATGTCTCCGTCGTCTCCCGGATCCTTGCCAGCCGTCAGATCGAGGTCATTCAGGCCAACTGGGTGCCAAACGAACTCGACGTCGACCAACTCGTGGTCGACGTGTCGCGGGACAATGACTGGTCCTTGGTTCGGATCTGGTGGCCGCCGGTGGGCCAGCTCGGGGCCCATGAATACGCCGCCTACGGGTTCATCCATGCGCCCGCCGCCGCGACGCACGAGGAGTTGGCGCGCGCGGCCCCGACCGCGGCACGGCTGTCGCTCACCTCGATGCGCGGACGGCCGGCGCCGCGGGCGCGGGTCTACGGGGGCTGACAAACACCGCTTGCATCTCTCGCCGAGGCGCGCCATTTCCCGGGTCAGGGGCTGCTAGCCTCCATGGAGGACGCGTATGGGTAGTTTCAGCATTTGGCACTGGCTGGTGGTGCTGCTCGTTGTCCTGCTGCTGTTCGGCAGCGGCAAGGTGAGCAACCTGATGGGCGACTTCGCCAAGGGCATCAAGTCGTTCAAGAAGAACATGGCCGAGGATTCGGACGCGTCGATGGAGGCCAGCGGCGAGAAGCCCGCCGGCTCGATCCCGCCGCCTGCTGCTCGTCCGTCCGCCACCGCGACATCACAGAGCGCGGCGCCGCATCACGGCTGATATGCCGCAGCCAACGCCAGCCTGGGCGATCGATGCGATCGTTCAGGCCGGTCGGCGCATGGATGCGCGGGGATGGGTCCCTGCCACGGCAGGCAACATAAGTGTGCGCCTGGCCGTGGATCGTATCGCCATCACGCGAAGCGGCGGACATAAGGGCTTTCTGGACGCGAGTTCGGTGATGCAGGTCAATCCGGACGGAATGGCCCTCACACCGGACGCGAAACCGAGCGCCGAGACTCTGCTGCATTGCCAGCTCTATCGACTGTTTCCGGATATCGGCGCGATCGTCCATGGCCATTCGGTGGCGGGCACCGTCCTCAGCATGGCGAGGCCTGGCGCGATCCGGCTCGCGGGATACGAGGTGCTCAAGGTGTTCGCGGGGCAATCGACGCATGAAACCTCCGTCGATCTGCCGGTGTTCGACAACGACCAGGACATTCCTCGGCTTGCCGCCGCTGTTGAGCCCGTACTCACGGCTGGTCTGCCGATTGGGTACTTGATCCGCGGCCACGGCGTCTATGTATGGGGCCCCGAAATGCCGGTCGCGATGGCCCGGCTCGAGGGTTTGGAATTCCTGCTCGCATGCGAGCTAGAGAGAAGGAAGCTGGAGCGATGAGCCGCCTGACCGTGTATCGCGATGATGCGCCGGGGGTGCCCGTTCTGACCACCGAGGACGCCGACCATATCGCCGAGGCGCTGCGCCCGATCGGCGTGCGGTTCGAGCGCTGGCACAGCCCCGTCGCGCTCTCGCCCGATGACAGCCCCGAGGTCATCCTCGACGCTTACAAGCCGTATCTCGACGGGCTGATGGGCGAGACCGGCGCGGGCTCGGCGGACGTGCTGAAGCTGACCCCCGACAATCCCAACGCCCCGGCGCTTCGGCAGAAATTCCTCGCCGAGCATACCCACTCGGAGGACGAGGTCCGGTTCTTCGTGCACGGGTCCGGCAATTTCATCATGCATGTCGATGGCAAGGTGTTCGACGCGCATTGCGTGCAGGGTGACCTGATCAGCGTGCCGCGCAACACGAAGCACTGGTTCGATGCCGGTGAGAAGCCGTTCTTCATCGCCTTGCGCATCTTCTCGGACAGCAGCGGCTGGGTGCCGGAATTTACCGGCGAGAAGATCAGCGAACTGTTTCCCGCGGCGACCTGACATGCTGCGCGTGGCGGCGGTGGTGACCGACATCGAGGGCACCACCACGCCCATCGCGTTCGTGCGCGACACGCTGTTTCCGTATGCTCGAAGCAGGCTCGAATCCTGGCTCGCGGAGAACTGATCCCGGGCGGGTGTCGCGGCCGAACTCGCGGCGGTCGCCCGTCTTTCGCACGGCAAGGCGCCACTTGCCGCGCTGACCGAATGGATGGAGCAGGACGCCAAGGTCACGCCGCTGAAAGCGATTCAGGGCATGATCTGGAACGACGGCTACGCCGCCGGCGAATTGCGCGGCGATATATATCCCGATGTCGCCCCCTGCCTTCGTCGGTGGGTGAGCGGAGGTTTGCGCCTGTATGTTTATTCTTCCGGATCGGTGGACGCGCAGAAGCTGATCTTCGGCCACTCGGTCGCCGGAGATCTCACCAGCCTGTTCAGCGGCTTCTTCGATACCCGCATCGGCGGCAAGCGCGAGCCCGACAGCTACGCGCGGCTGGCCATCGCCATGAATGTTCCTAGCGCGGAAATCCTATTCCTGTCCGATGTGGAGGAGGAGCTGGACGCCGCCACCACCGCCGGACTGCGCGCGTGCCAGCTGGTGCGGGCGCGGGACGGCACGGTGGCCTCCGCGCGGCACGAGACGGCTGCGGATTTTGACGAGGTCGCCGCCAGCATGGGGCTGCCGCACGCGGCCTGACGGTCGAGATATCGTGGCCGTCCCTGGTCAACCGCCATGTCGCGTCGCATGATCGGGTCGCACCGAACAGCGCCGGAGATCAGCCGCAAATGGCCTTCCACCGCCTCGCCGCGACCCCGCAAACTATTCGCTGGGGCCTGTTTTCCGCCGCGTTCCCGCCGGTCCTGACCGTCGCGTCCGGGGATACCGTCGAGATCGAATGCGTCTCCGGCGCGCCGGACGTCATGCCGCCCCCGGGATCCGGCTTTGTCATCCCGCCGGCCTTGACCGCGATCCACCAGAGCGACCTGCCGCGCGCGCCCGGCCATCTCATTACCGGGCCCGTGGCGATTGCGGGCGCGGAGCCGGGCGACATGCTGGAGGTTCGGATCGACAAGATCGAATTCGGCGCGGATTGGGGCTTCTGCGGCTTCCGCCCGCTGGCCGGCACGCTGCCGGAGGATTTCCCGGAGCGCTTTCTGACGCACATCCCGGTGGATCGCGCGAAGGGCACCTGCAAACTGTCATATGGCCTGGAGCTGAAGCTCTCGCCGTTCTTCGGTGTGATGGGCGTGGCGCCGCCGCCTAATTACGGCACGATCTCGACGATTCAGCCGCGCGAGCATGGCGGCAACCTCGACAACAAGGAGGTCGGCGCCGGGTCTACCCTGTTCCTTCCGGTTTGGGCGCCGGGCGCGCTGTTCTCCACCGGCGACGGCCACGGCGTGCAGGGCGACGGCGAGGTGTGCATCAACGCGCTGGAGATGTGCCTCACGGGAACCTTCACTTTCGTGCTGCACAAGAAAAACGGCACCGAGCCGATGCTGCGCTATCCGCGCGCCGAAACGGCGACGCATTTCATCTCCATGGGCATGAACGAGGATCTCGATCTCGCCATGAAACAGGCCCTGCGACAGATGATTTCGTTCATCTGCGCCCGGTCCAACCTCTCGCGCGAAGAGGCCTACCAGCTTTGCTCGCTGGCCGTGGATTTCCATGTCACCCAGACTGTCAACGGGGAGAAGGGCGTCCATGGCATGCTGCGCAAGGGCATGCTGTTCTGATCCTCCCTACCATATCTTGCGGTCGATCCTGACTTACCCACAAGTTTCTATGGCCATGCCTGGGTTGATGGTTGAGGCATGGTGCTCGACGAGATACCGTATCTGGTAGGGCCGAGCGAAGGGATCTCCAGATATGGACTGGAACGACGAGACGATGGCGCGTCTCCGCGCGCTCTGGAATGAGGGGCACTCGACCGCCGAAATCGGCCGCCGCCTCGGTGTCTCCAAGAACGCGATCGTGGGCAAGGCGCACCGGTTGAACCTGCCGCCGCGACCATCGCCCATCCGTCGCGAAGCCGGCCCGAGCGCGCGGCCCCGCAACGCGCAGCCACGGCGTTTGACCGGTTCGACGCTTCCGTCGTTCGCCTCCAGCGCTTCCGTCTCCGAGCCACCAACTACGACGGCCGAGGCCGAGGGAAAGGTGGGTTCGGCGAATGGCCCCGCGGAAGCCGAAGCCCTCGCGGCGCACTCGCAAGTCGCGCCGCGCGGCGCCAGCCCGGCCGTTGCCAGCCCACGCCCTGTTCCACCAATCCGCGCCGTGGCGCCGCGCCCGGCCCGGCTTGTCGCGTGTTGCTGGCCTTTGGGCGAACCGGGAACAAGGAGTTTCAGGTTTTGCGACGCCGAGGCGGCTTCGGGCAAACCCTATTGCCAAGCCCACGCGCAACTCGCCTACGTCAAGGTCAAGGACCGTCGCGAGGATGCCGCCTGACGCCTGTCGGCGTTGATCCGCACCTGGTATTATCGCTGGCTCCGTATCGATCCGTATGCGCGTGTTTGTTGCGACAGGCCTCTCCGCCGGCCTATCCTTTCGCGTTATCCGTGTTGCTGGGAAGCGGGGCAGAGATGCCGACAGGCACTGTGAAATGGTTCAATACGACCAAGGGCTACGGATTCGTGGCGCCTGATACGGGCGGCAAGGATGTTTTCGTGCATATCAGCGCGGTCCAGAAAGCCGGTCTGCGAAGCCTGAACGAGGGCCAGGCGATCTCATTCGAGATAGAGCAGCAGCAAAATGGCCGATCAGCGGCGGTGAACATCGTTGATCGCGGTTAGCCTGGCCGGTTGACGGCCGCATCCGTGCAAAATTGCCACACATGCCGTTGTGTGGCGAATACCGTCCCTCGCACCGGCGCTGGCCGCGTGTTACAGCACGGCTTCAGTCGCGCCGAAGTCATCTCATGCCGTCAGTCGCTCCCCACCGTCCTCACGCTCCGGCGCCGCGCCGGCCCGTCGCCCTCGATGCCGATGCAGTCAAAGTCGCCTACCGGCGCTGGGCCAGGTTCTATGATGCGACCTTCGGCAGCGTGTCGGCGTTGGGCCGGCGGCGTGCCGTGGCGGAGGTGAACCGCCTGCCCGGCACGAAGGTTCTGGAAATGGGCGTCGGCACCGGCCTCGCGCTGCCGAGATATCTTCCGAGCAAACGCATCACCGGCATCGATCTGTCCCGGGACATGCTCGAACTCGCGCATGCCCGCGTCGCTGCGGCGGGGCTCTCCAATATCGAAGCCTTGCTTGAACTGGACGCCGAGGCGACCGGGTTCGCCGATTCCAGTTTCGACATCGCGGTGGCCATGTTCGTGGCTTCGGTGGTGCCGCATCCGCGGCGCCTGCTCGCCGAGATGCGCCGCGTGGTGCGGCCGGGCGGCTATATCCTGTTCGTCAACCATTTCGCGGCGGAGAAGGGCCCCCGCTGGTGGGTCGAGCGCGCCATGGCGCCGGCCTCCCGTGCCCTGGGCTGGCACCCGGATTTCCGTGTCGATGGCCTGTTCAGCGCCGGCGACCGCGCGCGCGTGCGCCTGACGCCGCAGCCGCCTTTAGGGCTGTTCACCCTGGCGCTGCTGCCGAACTAGGCCAGTCCCTCGCGGGGCCTTGATCTGGACGATTGCGTCCTGTAGCCCACATGCCGCAGTGCAAGGTGATTGAGGCCATGCGCAATTCCAGCGGGATGATCGGTTGATGCAATACCTCAGGCGGCTCCTCGCCGCGCTTCCCTCCGCGACAGTCGGCCTCGCCCTCTCCGGTTCCGCAGCCCTCGCGCAGGTGCCGCGCAACTGGGAAATGGGGATGCAGGCGGCCCACAGCCCGGTGAAAGAGCAGATCGCGAGCCTTCACGATATGGTTCTCGTGATCATCACCGTCATCACGATCTTTGTGGCCGGTCTCCTGCTCTACGCCGTCTGGCGTTTCGACAAGAAGCGCAACCCGGTCCCCAGCCGCACCAGCCACAACACGCTGATCGAAATCGCCTGGACCGTCATTCCCGTACTGATTCTGGTGGTGATCGCCATCCCGAGCTTCCGCCTGGTGTATTTCGAGGATCGCGCCCGCGACGCGGACATGACCATCAAGGTCACCGGCCATCAGTGGTACTGGGAATACACCTACCCCGACGGCAACAACGTCGATTTCTCCAGTTACATGATCCCGTCTGACTCGCTGAAGCCTGGGCAGCTGCGTCTGCTGGACGTCGACAACCCGTTGGTTCTGCCCGCCGGCAAGACGATCCGGATCCTGACGACCAGCGCCGACGTGATCCACAGCTTCTTCATCCCCAGCCTTGGCGTGCAGCGCTATGCCATTCCTGGCCGGACGATCGAGACCTGGGTGAAGATCGACAAGCCGGGCGACTATTACGGCGAATGCAACCAGATTTGCGGCACCAATCACAGCCAGATGCCTATCTCCATCCATGCGGTGACCGATACGGAATTCACCGCATGGCTGGCGACCGCCAAGACCAAGTTCTCGGATGCCGCCCCGGTCTCGCCGCCCGCCACGCTGGCGGTCGCCAAGGACGATGGCCGCACCGACGTTGCGCAGATCCAGCAGTGACCCAAATGCGATGCTCGGACGCCATTGCTTGCACGCAAGTGCATGAAGGAGACGTGAGATGAGCGCCACCACCCACGACCACGCGCATCACGGCGACGATCACGGACACGGGCATGCCCCTGGGTTCGTCCGCCGCTGGCTGATGAGCACGAACCACAAAGACATCGGCACCCTGTATCTCATTTTCGCGGTGTGTTCAGGCATCATCGGCGGCTTCCTGTCGCTGCTGATGCGCGCCGAACTGCAAAGCCCGGGGATGCAGATATTCTCGTCGGGCCAGCAATGGAACGCGGTGATCACGGCGCATGGCCTGATCATGATCTTCTTCACGGTCATGCCGGCGATGATCGGCGGGTTCGGCAACTGGTTCGTGCCGATCATGATCGGCGCGCCCGACATGGCGTTCCCGCGCCTCAACAACATCAGCTTCTGGCTGCTGGTGCCGGCTCTCATCCTCATCCTGATGGGGCTGCTGGTGGGCGACGGCGCCGGGTCGGGGTGGACGCTCTACCCGCCCTTGTCGAACGCGACATACATGCCTGGGCCGTCGATGGACTTCACGCTGTTCGCGTTGCATCTGGCAGGCGCGTCCTCTCTGCTCGGGGCGATCAACTTCATCACCACAATCTTCAACATGCGCGCGCCGGGGATGACCCTGCACAAGATGCCGCTGTTTGTGTGGTCGATGCTGGTGACGGCGTTCCTGCTGCTGCTGGCCGTGCCCGTTCTGGCCGGCGCGATCACCATGCTGATCACAGACCGTAATTTCGGCACCTCGTTCTTCAACCCCGAGGGCGGCGGCGATCCGGTTCTGTTCCAGCATCTGTTCTGGTTCTTCGGCCATCCCGAGGTCTACATCATGATCCTGCCGGGCTTCGGCATGATCAGCCACATCATCTCGACCTTCAGCAAGAAGCCGGTGTTCGGCTATCTCGGCATGGCCTACGCCATGGTGGCGATCGGCGTGGTCGGGTTCGTGGTGTGGGCGCACCACATGTTCGTCTCAGGCATGGATGTCGACACCCGCGCCTACTTCATGGCCGCGACGATGATCATCGCGGTACCGACCGGCATCAAGATCTTCTCCTGGATCGCGACAATGTGGGGCGGGTCGATCGAGATGAACACTCCGATGCTGTGGGCAATCGGGTTCATCTTCCTATTCACCGTCGGCGGCGTGACCGGCGTGGTGCTGGCCAATGCCGGGCTCGACCAGATTTTGCACAATACTTACTACGTGGTTGCCCATTTCCACTACGTGCTGTCTCTCGGCGCGGTGTTCTCCATCTTCGCCGGCTTCTATTACTGGATTGGCAAGATGAGCGGCCGCCAGTATCCCGAGTTCTGGGGCAAGGTGCATTTCTGGGTCACCTTCGTGGGTGTGAACCTGACCTTCTTCCCGATGCATTTCCTCGGCCTCGCCGGCATGCCGCGCCGTTACGTGGACTATCCCGACGCGTTCCGCGGCTGGAACGAGGTGGCGTCGTTTGGCTCGTATATCGGCGGGTTCTCGGTGCTGATCTTCCTGTTCGTCTGCTACAAGACGTTCACGTCCAAGGCGACGATCGCGGATAACTACTGGGGCGAGGGTGCCACCACGCTGGAGTGGCCGGTCAGTTCCCCGCCGCCGTTCCACACCTTCGAGGAATTGCCGCGTATCCGCTGATGACAATTTCTCCTTCCTTGACCGCGCAGCCTGGAGCCGAGATCGTCTCGGTTCCAGGATTGCCTGCTTCCTCCGCCCTGCCGGCGGTTGACTTCTCGACCGCCGGGGACTGGTTTCGGCTGTTGAAGCCGCGTGTTCTCACGCTCGTGGTGTTCACCGGCCTGATCGGGATGCTGGTCGCGCCCGGTCATCTCCATCCGGTTCTCGCCGTCGCGGCCATTCTGTGCATCACGGTCGCGGCAGGCGCCGCCGGCGCGATCAATATGTGGTACGATCGCGATATCGACGCGATCATGCGGCGTACGGCGAAGCGGCCGATCCCCGCGGGCCGCATCGCGCCGGACGAGGCCCTGACCTTCGGAGTGTTGCTGGCTGTGTTCTCGGTCGTGGTGATGGGTCTCGCGACCAATCCGCTGGCCGCCGTGATCCTGGCAGCGTCGATCGCGTTCTACGTATTCATCTATACAATGTGGTTGAAGCGCCGAACGCCCCAGAATATCGTCATCGGTGGCGCGGCCGGCGCCTTTCCGCCGCTGATCGGCTGGGTCGCTGTAACGGGCAGCGTCGACGTGCTGCCATTGCTGATGTTCGCGATCGTCTTCTTCTGGACGCCGCCGCATTTCTGGGTGCTGGCTCTGTGGGCGCATGACGATTACGAGCGGGCCGGGGTGCCGATGCTGCCAGTGGTGTCCGGCGCGCGGGAGACACGGCGCCAGGCCGCGATCTACACAATGCTGCTGGTGCCGCTCTCCTTGGTGCCTTGGGCGCTACATCTGACCGGGATGATCTACGGTTTGTCGGCCGGAATTCTCGGCGCCGGGTTCCTCTTCCATCTGTGGCGCGTCTGGACCGATGCGCAGGACGCGCATGGGGTGAGCCTGACGCGCGACGCCCCGGCCAAGGCGGCCTTCCGCTACTCGCTGTATTATCTGTTCGTACTCTTCGCGGCGCTCGCCGTCGATCACTTCGCCGGCTGAGGATATGGATCCAGACTTGCCTCGCCTGCCGCCGATGTCGCGGGAGGATTCCGACGCGCTCGCGCGCCGGCGGCGCGGGCGGAACGTCGCGATGCTCGTGGTTCTGCTCGCCGTCGCTGCATTGTTCTACGCCATCGCCATGGTCAAGCTCGGCAGACCTGATCTTGGCGGGGCCTGATTGGAGGGCGCCGTGCCGTCTCCTCGCAACCGAAACAACGTCATCGCCGCCGGACTTGTCGTCGTCATCGTCGGCATGGTCGGAATGTCTTTCGCCGCCATCCCGCTCTACCGGATTTTCTGTGCCGTGACGGGGTATGGCGGAACGCCGCAGATCGGGCTTGCGGCAAGCCCCGGCGCCACGGCCGCGACGATCGTCGTGCGGTTCAACGCCGACACGAACCCGAACCTGCCCTGGCATTTCCAGGCCGAACAGAAATCCGTGCGGCTGAAATTGGGCGAGGAACAAGTCGCGTTCTACTCGGCACGCAACGAGGCCGGCAGGCCGGTGACAGGTGTCGCGACCTACAACGTGACCCCCGATGTCGTCGGCAAGTATTTCCACAAAACGGCGTGCTTCTGCTTCAACGAGCAGACCCTCGCGCCGAACCAGTCGATGCAGTTTCCGGTGAGCTTCTGGGTGGATCCGGCTATCGCGACGGACCCGAACACCGCTGACGTGAAGACGATCACATTGTCCTATACGTTCTTC
>Ga0116231_10011766_pt1 | contig 13252 bp, 5 predicted proteins | sample S1TSphgellanicum_2_FD_89695 | JGI IMG/M metagenome (GOLD analysis project Ga0116231, IMG submission 89695) | Host-associated microbial communities from peat moss isolated from Minnesota, USA - S1T2_Fd - Sphagnum magellanicum MG | ecosystem: Host-associated > Plants > Peat moss > Unclassified... | reverse complement strand
ATAGTCAGTCGTGTAACCCAAGGGCGGCTGCAACCAACTTGCAAATGTAATCCCAGCTATGAGGGCACCCCCAACAAGAAGTGCATTCGCTGCATCGATGAAGACTTGTCTATCTCTGTATTGTCTTTCCAAGAAGTCTTTCACGTCAGAGCGTTCCGTGAGTATATTGGTAATTTCTTCAAATTTCTCCTTACGTTGTTCCAAAAGTTTGTTGTTGCGATTTTGTTGGCGTTCTTTGGCGTATTGAAGACATGTTTTGCCATTTCCATCTTGTAGGTTTGCTCGCAACCGTTCTTTCGCTAGACATAAAGCCTTCACCACATCTGGGTAACACTTTATAGTAGCAATGTGTAGGGCTGTCTGCCGTTTTTCGTTTCTCCCATTTAGGTCCACTTCTGCTTCAAGCTCCAGCAACTTGTTCACAATGTGAACATGCCCATTAATGGCAGCAAGGTGAAGAGGGGTGTTTCCACGAATGTTGATTGCATCAAGGGCTAATTCTCCAACACGCTTCAACATCACATCCACTACCTCATCATGCCCTTCCTTACAAGCAAGGTGCAATGGCGTATTCTCCTCCATGTTTGTTTCGTTGAGGTTCAACTTAGTGGTGCGCTTTTGATCATGACTCATTTCTGTGGAATCTGAATCGGTAGTTTGTTTAGTAGCATCTAACGCCAACAACATCCCCACCATCTCATTTTGCCCTGCTTCAGCAGCAAGGTGTAATGGTGTGTTGAATTCATCGCGGTTCCTCAAATTTAACTCCAGTTTAGTTCCTACACGCTCCAACAACTCCTTCACCACGTCCACATGCCCCTCTTCAATAGCCAGGTTTAAGGGGCTATTCCAATGAAAGTTCCTCTTGTCGAACCCGCACTCTTCACCATCAGCATGTTCCAAAAGAACCTTTACCACCTCTAGATAGCCTCCTTTAGTAGCGAGGTGCAGTGGTGTATTTCCATCCTTGTTTATCGCATCAAGTTGCAATTCAAGACCACACCCCAACAGCACGTTGACCACCTGAACATGCCCTTCTTTAACAGCGAGGTGTAGTGGTGTGTTTTCATCGTTATTCTTGTCATCGAGATCAAATTCGGTAGCTGCGTGATCCAACAACACCTGAACTACCTTGTCATGGCCGTTCTTGGTAGCTTGGTGTAGCAGTGTGTTTCCGTCAGCATTCTTCACTTCCAAGTCCAATGTGCTACAACGTTCCAACAAAAGTTGCACCACCTCCACATGCCCTCCTGCAGCAGCAATGTGTAGTGTTGTGTTTCCACTGCAGTTGTTCTTCCTAGTGAGGTCCGATTCAGAAGTGAACTCCAACAACACCTTTACTACTGCAACATGTCCCTTGTAAATTGCAAAATCCAAAGGTGTAAAAGAATTGGAGTTTTGACTGGTTAAGTCAATCAAACATGGATCTTGTCCAAGGAACCTCTCCACAACATTCACGTGCCCTGCTTCTGCGGCGATGTGCAAGGGTGTGCAACCTTCGTCATCTTGGACATTGATTTTGATTCCTGGCTCCCGAAAAAGCAAGTCGACAATTTCCCGAGATCCCATCCGTGCTGCAAAGTGTAGTGCCGTGAAATTGGTCCTCCCTTCTTGTTCCATCCGTTGAAATGGAAGAAACTTCCTGTCCCAGTTTGATGGCATCCTCCATTCAAGCAGTTTTTGATTCGTTGAAGGCACCCCTGATCCCATGTTTATGTCAATGTTTTTTACATGGAGCAACAACTTCACTATGGCTTCTCGATTATCAGCTTTTGATCGAGTAGCCAGGTGTAAGGGTGTGAGTCCGTGGATGTCTTGGGCATTTATGTCAATGTCATCCCACTTGAGTAACTCCTCCACTACTTCGACACTGTTGCATTCCACCCCGTAGTGAATAGGGAACCTCTTGAAGTCATCGCTTCGGTTCAAATGGCAGCCACCATCTGATGGTCTCAGTGTCCTTTGTGCTTGAAGAAGCATCTGCACCACCTTGCATCTGTCTTCCTGTGGTCGTGTGCTTCCCAAATCGCGATCAGGATTCTCGTCGCCTTCTGCTACTAGATGGAGAGCTGTGAAACCAAATTTAGTTTTGGCATCAACCTTCACCCCTGGATCCTTTATTAGAAGCTCCACAACCTTTGGGCAAGCGAACCTTGCCGCCACATGGAGAGGAGTTATATCATGCCATGCGGTAGCATTCACGTGTATCTTGGGGTGTTGAAGCAACAATTTGACGATCTCGCACGTTTCGTCCTTAGTTGACGCTATGTGCAGTGGTGTTCGCCCGAATTCACTCGTAAAATTCACATTTATTTTAGGATGCTCCAACAGCGCCTTTGTACATATCCAAAACAAAGACGGAATCAGTTGAAACACACACAAACCAGAATTCTTTTAGTTCTTTTGTTATGCATGAGTCATTCAATGGAAGTGATTGTACCTTGGCAACTCCCGTGTCTTGATTATGCCGTATTGCTTTGTGGAGGGGGTATTCGGACATTTTCCATTCGTTCACGTCCACGTTCGATCGGTTCAACAATAGGTTTCGCATCTCGTCTTCACTACCAGAGAATGCTATATTCCACAACTTCTTTTGTGCCATCCTGCTCGACTTCCGAAAGGAGTCGGTCTCTAGTGCACGACCTGTAGAGATTTTATAACTAGAACTTGAGTAGTCTCTGAAGTTTAACCCACAATCAACAGGAAAAATCTTCAACGCCACGAAAACTAGATCCTCAGCAGCTAGAAACTCACTTCCCCAACGTATAAGTCATGACCTTGGGCTCAGCTAACACGCTTTGAATCAGCACTCGTGAATTTGATGAACTCTTGACGACGTGCAGGACTATCTTCACACAAAAGTTGCTGATGAGTTCTGGTTTGAGGTTTCTTTTTTAATACATTGCAAGGAGAGTTGCTGATGATCATGACTGCCAAAGCTTTTTGGTTTGGTGGGGACCCTAACATAGGTGGTACGTCAGAACTAAGAAGGAAACTTGACGTTACTCCGCACTAGTTCTTCAACTTCTGTAGCCTTTTGCTTTAATGATTTCTACTTAAACTTGACACCCATCTTTTTTTGCTAAGGAGGACCCACTCGCAGACATTTTCTGAGGAGGACGTTCCTGGCGGAATCATTTACGTCAAGGTAGATGGGTAATCGGATCGCCCTAGGACAGAACTGGAGAACCCACGTGGTTTTTCAGGTACCAGTACGCAACTGTAGTGTGCCTGGAATCACGTTTATGGTCAGGTTCTGCGCCGGAAATACCTGTGCAGCGGTACAAGAGAAGCTATTTCCAAGTTCTATTCACCTCCGAATTTGAATTTAATTCAATTTTTTAGTTCATTTGGTTTATGCTAAACTTGATTGATTTTGAGCGTCCTGGTACTGTAATGCAGGACACAAGTTTTTTTCCTCTTCAATATACTTGTACTGCGCTGAAAGTCATGTTTGTAGCAGTGGTGTTTTTTTTTCAATTTCCTGATGGAGCCAGGGTAGCCATGCATCACTCGGCAGATTTAGCCCATTGGCATGTTATGTGAGAACTGTGGTCAGAAAACTGTGGAATGTAATAACCTTTGTATGAGCTTTGTTGTGCATAAAAACGACCATATAAGTTGGACATTATATCGTGTTAGTACTAAAAAAATTGCAGGAGGCAAACACTCAGAAAGATGGAACCACACCCTATTCCATAACCAAAATACTGTCACATAATGGTTTTAAAAAGAAAACCTATCAGACTCCATTTGCTCATTCATTCCATTTGTTGGGCCCTGCCAAGGAAACCTGGCATTGGGTTGTTAAGTTCCATTTGCCCATGGAATTGCTTTGCTTTGCTTTGTTTGATGACCATCTTTCAAATTGATTTGAACTGTATTCAAGTTTTTCCAACCATCATCATGTGTCCAAAAAAGTCCAAAGTTATGCTAGTGAAAAAAAGAAATGATTTTTAGAAGACATCAGTGGTAAAAATGAGAGACAAAGAAATACAAATAAATGAAAAAGTGAAAAGTTTAAATAACCATTCTATGAGAGTACCTAGACCTTGGGAACATACTATGTTATAGCAAGTGATCAATGACAATTGAGTAGTTTCTTCCTTGAACCAGATGCATTTTGGAATGCCATTTTGTGGGAGTCAGCCCTAAGATGGGCTCTTTATTTATTATTAACAAATTATGACCCATTACAAATTCTAAAAGATGTTGGAACTTGGGGAATTTGTTTGATGCCCTCAGGGTACACAAAAAGGAATACCCTAACCATGTTGCTTCCTAAGAGCTCAATGGATTGGTCCAAAGAGTTGTGGAAGATACATGCAATAGTTAAAAGCAAGCCACATCTTTAAGCACAACTTTATGCCCTGACCTGTTTTGAACACATGTATGGCGTTTCAAAATTGGCGAATGTGTCCAAAGGCATTGGTTTTTATCTTGACCAATTAATTTTCGCTAGATTGGGGTATCAAGTCCTGGCTAGAATTGTGAAGAATAGGAAAAAATAATAGGCATCTTTTCAATTGGCCAACATCAACAGGCAAGTTATGCTTTATGGCAGGAACGTTTTTTGAACACATGCAGTGATGTACGGTTTTCTCACAATCGGCAAATGTGGCCAAACATATTGGGTTTTATCTTGACCGGTTACTTTTCCCTAGATTTGGGGTATCACATCCTGGCTAGGTAAACATGTTGAGAATAGGACAAAAATTGGCATCTTTTAAATTGCCCAACATCAACGGGCCAATTATGTTCAATAGCCTAATCTTTTTTGAACATGGTTTGCTCTCAATTGGCAAATATGTCCAAACACATGGGCTTTTTATCTCGACCAATTATTTTCCCATAGATTGGGGTATCAAATCCGGGCTAGGACAAAAATTGGCATCTTTTGAATTGCCCCCACATCAATAGGCTAGTTGTGCTTTATGGCATGACCCTTTTTGAACACATGTAATTATGTATGGTTGCTCATTGAAACTACTAATGGCCAGTTCTTGAGTTTTGACCTGATTATCAAGTCAGTTATTAATAACCTACCAGCAGGTTATTGATCTTTTGATAACTTATTAAATTGATATCTGTCTGGTATTGAATTTTCAAATTTTAATACCCTACCTCGATGACTCAATTATCATCCAGATAGGTTATCAATCTTTAAACACTCATACAAAATAATATAATAATAAATTTTTTTAGTTTAAAATCTTTTAAACCCTATAACTGGTGTAGATCCAGCGACTTAACTGGTGGTTCTCAGTCAATTATTTGGTAACCTACCCTTATGCAGAACTGATGATTATTACCTGGCACCCCTGAAAAATTCAAAGAAAAATAAAACCCAGTGGTTATTTGAAACAATCAATAACCTTTCAACACTGGTCCAAACACATTGGTTTTTATCTTCACCAGTTACTTTTCCTTAGTTGGGTATCATGTCCTGGCTAGAATTGTTGATAACAGGAACAGAATTGGCATTTTTGAATTGCCCAATATCAATAGCCAGTTATCAAGAAGGACAGGCATGGGCCAACAACCTTCATTTGCTAGTAGACGGTCAAGAGGTATTTTGTTGAATCACCAGCCATCGATTAGGTCACTTAAAAAAAGGTTTCCATCGGTCACCCACCATCACATTACATCCTTACTGCAATTATTTATTGGGCCCAGTGTTTTGTTTTTCAATTTTGTGATGTTGCTCAAGTGGTGATTATCCATAATTTGTTTAGCCAAATTTGGCAATATTCAAAATATGAAATTAAAAAATGTTAAGTCACACAGAAAACCAAATGTTCACACAAGCAACAAACTAACAAATACTAATCCTATCTACATTTACATATTTTGGTTCAATCATAGCCTATGCCATATAAATTATCAACTTCATGTTCCACAATACAGGAATTGTGTGTCTTCATCAAGGCTTGTTGATCAAGGTGTAAGACTAACTGGGATGGTTAACAATTAAAGGTCCAAGGATTTGATTTAAATTTTGAAGTTTTTTAAATGCAAAAAAATACAAACATTGTTTTGTTCAAGACATGACTTCTTGTTTGACCCATCCAAGAGATTAAATTGTGCAACCCAATGGATTGAATTTTTGAAGCTTCAAAACACTTGTGAAGTTTTTTGCCTTTATTCTTTGAGAATTGGATCACCACTTTTGTTCCCGATTTTGTCTCCTCTCTACCTTGAACAAATTTTGTGGTGTCATTTTTCATGTCAACTAATATCTTTCCTCTTCAAAACACAAGGTTTTGGTGTATGCATGTTAAAAAACCATTCACTTGTATTGTTCCTACTTTAGCTTTGTGGATTGCATGATTCAACAAAATCCCAAGAAGATGAAATGCTATTGTATTTTACCTCATGTGTGAGTTTCACATTACAAAACATTGAATCTTTTTTAATGAAATGCAAGTAGTTTAACATATATGGGTCTAACTAAGAAAGTGGTTAAATTTGAATTGTAAGTTACTTGGGGACAATTATACCTCATGTGACTAATGTTTCATGTATACATATGTATAGGCAATTTGATGTACTAAATTGTAAGGAGGCATTAAGTATGTAGCTAAAATTATGTTAATAAATCTTTGGAATAAAAAAGCCATTGAATATTTTTCATAAATTGAAATTTGGTGGTATAATTATGAATTTATGTCTTCTAAAAACTTGATTCAAAATAATAAAAAAATTGCATCAACCAATCTCTTCTCTCTTCTATGCATCATATTTTTTAAGTTGAAAGAATTTGGTTTCAGAACAAAGGAAATAGTGCTATGTAGGTGAATTTAACTCTGGTTGACCCTTTGTCAATGAGCTTGACTTTGGGGGTACCAACAACTTGTTAGATTGGGTCTACTATTGTGCTTTTTTTTAAAAAAAATGTCCTTACAAAAATGATGCTATTATTTGCCCATGCCAAAAATGGTGAGGAACACAATCATGAACAAAAATCCTATCCTACCCAACTAAAGAGACACCCCAAAACCTTAATCTCAAATGTTTTCCATTGTGACGGGTGAGGGTGGATAGGAATTTTGTCTATGTCAATGCATGAGGTCGGTAGGAGCATGGCAAACATATTTAAAGGTGACAAAAGCTACTTGACAAAGTGTATGTGACAATCTACAAATGCGATTCAACACTCTCTTAGTTGATCACGTATAAAACTTTCACCATTTCCCTCTCTTATCCCATGACACCCTTTGCACCAATTTTTATTCTTTTTTGCCTATGTAGTAAGTCGAAAGGTCAAGGTTATCCCATGACATGCTTTGCCCAATTTTTTATTCTTTTTTGCCTATATAGTAAGTCGAAAGGTCAAGGTTATCCCATGACACCCTTTGCCCAATTTTTTATTCCTTTTTGCCTATGTCGTAAGTCGAAATGTCAAGGTTATCCCATGACACCGTCTGCCCAATTTTTTATTCTTTTTTCCTATTTAGTTAGTCAAAAGGTCGAGGATATATAATATTTTAATTTAACCATGTCACAATCGGCAAATGTGGCCAAACATATTGGGTTTTATCTTGACCGGTTACTTTTCCCTAGATTTGGGGTATCACATTCTGGCTAGTTAAATGTGTTAAGAATAGGACAAAAATTGGTGTCTTTTGATTGCCCAACATCAACAGGCCAATTTTATTCTATAGCCTAATATTTTTTGAGCATGGTTTGCTCTCAATTGGCAAATATGTCCAAACACATTGGCTTTTTATCTTGACCAATTCTTTTCCCGTAGAGTGGGGTGTCAAATCTGGGCTAGGACAAAAATTGGCATCTTTTGAATTGCCCCACATCAATAGGCTAGTTCTGCTTTATGGCATGACCCTTTTTGAACACTAGTAATTATGTATGGTTGCTCATTGAAACTACTAATGGCCAGTTTAGGTTTAAACCTATGATTATCATTCAAAAAAATCATACCAACATCTTCATCACCAAGGGTCCAACAACTGGCTCTCCACCATTACTTCCCATTAACTCCACCAACTCCCACTAATGGTTGCACATAACTTATAGATTCTACTCAAAATTCAGGACAACCCCATATAATGAAATTACATTTCAAGTTTTTGCAACATTTCCAAAAGCAATAGAAAAAGTAGTTTTCAGATCAGCTAATAGTCAAGTTAGAGCTAGTAAAAATGTCAATAATATCCTCATTCAAATTACAACAAGCTTGTGAACATAACTTTAATTTCATTTTACTTGTTTTAATATTTCATTCTTCCAATCATAAATTTACAAGAAAGACCATAATAGCGCTTTCTAGGAAATTTGTCATAATTCACTAATATGAGAGAATTTATACAAACCTCAAATTTAAATCCTTAAAGTCCATCTAAACTTCCATAATATATTGATTATGCATATAAACCAAAGTTTTTTACAAATAGGACTCAAAATCATAATACAAGGCCATCATGGGGCCAATGCAAATGCTTAGTAACACTTGACCATAAAGTCACATAACCTTTCTTTAAGAAAGTTTAGTTTCAAATATAAGATAGAATTTTTTAAATGAGCATATTTCAAAATGGCCATGAGGTTCCACTAATATCACGTTAAAAAAACCACCACCACTTCCATTTAAGAAGGATTATGTATAACAAAAATTGGATTTGCTTGTTCCACGGCACCAAAAGAACAATTCTCTTGGATTCAACAAAGAAAGAGCTAACAATACAAAGTTGTTTGAATTGCACATGTAAACAAGCAGCTAGTTGTGTAATGTCTCTGCCCTAAGAATGGACCAAAAATAAATAAATAAATGAAAAGACAAAATGACTTACATGACATGTCATTGTGTAGTCTCTCCCCTTAACCCCTAAATGTACGGGCAGTGCCTAAACAGTAGCCCATATTGAGTATATCTACTGTCAGACCGAATAAAATCATTTGCTTTGGCATTAGATCACTAACCCAATTCTTTATAGGGCCACACCTTTATGCCACAACTACCCATTAGTTGTTTACTCTTTTAGTTTTGGAAAGTTAGCTGTTAGGTAACACAAATGGTTCATGCAGTGTTTTTTATTTCGCAAAATTTTGTCTAATTTCAACTGGAAAATATGCCTTCAACCTTATACAAAGGATTTACCACAGAGAAAATGGCCCTCTAAATTTATTTTTTTAAAGGTTTCCAAATTCACAGTCGCTAGCCAAAAATATAGAAGGATTCTGATTATTTTCTACTTTCATATGTAGTCTGTAGCCAAATCTGGCTAAATTATCATATGGATGATCACACTTCACCTACATCACAAAATTGAAGAAAAAAACCCTTTTTCATGTTTTGTTGAACTGACCAAAAGTCAAAGGGGAATATGAACTCTGTCTAACCTCATTAGCAAATGTTTTACTCATCTCAATATCCCTGCTAGTTAAATTCCCAGGGTGAAACTTACGCTAGTATATTTTTTAGTGTTGTGTGACTATCAAAACTGTCCTCAAGTATCGCTGGGTATCACCAGATTATCCAGATTATCCCTATTTGAAATTTTCAAAGTATGCTGACTGAAATTCTGATCATCAATTCTCACTTGTATGAGAACCAGATGAATGAGAGCTGAATTCAAGGAAAAAAATTTGATATTGAGACCTGGGTGAGGTAAAACCCATTACCCAGGTCAGGTTCTCAAGTACAAGGCTTAATGCACAATCATTAAACAAGGTTGTGCATTTAATGTACCAGGTTCGAATGACTAAGAGTAATGAAAATATATGTAGTAGCAATGGAGGCCCTCAAGAAAAGGGAACGATAGGATGAAACTCAGATTTGTGAGTTTCAATCCCACCTTCATGCTCCTGTATTTTTTTTGCAAGTTTTTCTTTGAATCTCACCCCATGTATGACCAAAAGTAAGGTTCGGGTGCATGTTTTCTTTACATTATGGATAACTCATTTTTTTTAATTTAAAAAAGCATAAAATCAATAAATTTTTTTGTAATTTTGATTTTATTTTTTTGTTTGGAAAAAATTAATAATCAATTGATGAAAATTGTCAAATGATAATTGATTGTTCTGAAATTTGTGAGAATCTACATCATGAGAACTGGTTAAATTTTTTTAATAAAAATACTGGTACCGTGACCTGGTGTATATGTTTTCAAACAGAAATAGAAAATTGAAACCTTTGATAATCTATTTTGTGAAAACTGAATCCAACAGCTATAAAAAAAACTTATGATACCCAGCCAACACTGGTATATTTGTGACTCATATTAATTAGTTTGGGAACTGTCGAAGTTCTACTTTTTCTTTTGTGATGGGCATCTTTTATTGATTCATATCACCAACTTTGCCCAAACTCTGTACAATTCCCAATAGAAGCCCACCCCCATGCACCCACAAAATGGAAGTCCAATTGGTCCAAGCTAGTTTTAAATTAAAGTGTTGTACATCAAACAGAATATGTAGTGCACTTGCTTATAAGCAACGATCGCCCAACAAATCCTTCAAGGGTGAAAACATATGACACCGTTTATGAAATAATGTCATGATGCACATTTTGCATTGTTGAACTATCTATAGTTGGTAATGCAATAAAATAAAAGTGATGAAGATACCAAAAAACTCGACAAAAAAATATTTTACAAAATATAATGACATTGCATGAATCTCATGAATAAATATTGATTTGTCAAAACGCATTGAACTTTCTACATATTACAAGAAAACTCTATCATAATTCCTTAGTATATGAACAGGAACTCAATAGACATTCCTATCTAATGTCCATTTTGATGAAAATTTGGCAAGGATTATAATATGGGGACATTGATCCGAAAGAGGACTTTTTTGAAAAATGTAGAGCATCAAAATATTAAGATATATACTCAGCATTGGATTTTTTAAATGAAGTTATTTCCTATTGGGAGTGAAGTTTAAATGTGCAATTTTCAAATCTAAGACTCTACAAGAATCAGGACTGCTAGACAAAGTTTTTTCAAGAAAACCTTACAAGGTAGTTTTCATAATTCAAACGATAATGAAATAGGCTATCATCTTTACTCTAAATGTGTGGAAAAATGTACCTTTGACATAAAATTCTCCAAAATTATCATCAACAACAATATGTGGGTTAAAGATCAGACTGGAGAGGGTATGGCAATCTTTTGAATTTAATGAGAAGACAAGATATGTTCCTTGGTTCTACTTTTCAAGTTCAATATGTCAAATTTGTACATATTTGAGGTATGGATCATGTTGGAACTTGACTCTGTAAAAGGTTTGTTTGAAATTTGACTTAATGGGCTCAATCAAAAGTTGGCAAGCAGTGTCAAAAATCACATGAAGGTAATTCATGTGAAATTATGTGGTGATGATTGTTTGATCTAGACAAATGTGATAACCATATAGTGTGATAACATGAACTCAATGATTAGGACTACGTACAAAGAGTTAGAAGTGCATGAAATGGGAAATTTGATTTTTAAAGTGTTTCTTCTAAGTTTCAAGGGCTGCCTTCTTGAACCCATTGGCAATATAGTTCCTTCCTGAGGGTCATGGATAAATGTACATTTTATTATGGCTTAAGCTGGTTCCAGAAGTCCACATGTATGCTTTAATTTGGGCTGGAGATTTTGGGGCAGGGGGATATGGCCTGCTTTATGGTATGGTACAAGCCCAAAAATATTGGACCCAATTTAACTTATTTATACCTAATATTTCGGTCAACCTCAGCCCATAAATGTATTTTGCTGAACACAGGGCAAGGAGTGTAAAGATGCTCCAAGACTTGGGCACAAAAAGGCCCCCAACATTTACATAGTACCCCTAGGTTGCATATTTTAGGAGATAGCTTCCAAGGACCAAGACTTTTTATAAAAAAACTAAAGATAACTTCAAACTTTTAGGCTGAACCAAAAAGTACACACCCATATTGTTTTGCTAACGAGGACCCACTAGCAGACATTTTCTGGACGGAGGACGTTCCCGGCGGAATCACTGACGTCAAAGTGGATGGGTAATCGGACCGCCCTACTACAGAATTCGAGAACCCACACGGTCTTTCAGGTACCACTATGCAACTGTAGTGTGCCTGGAATCACTTTTATGGTCAGGTTCTGCGCCGGAAATACCTGTGCAGCGGTACAAGAGAAGCTATTTCCAAGTTCTATTCACCACTGAATTTTAATTTAATTCAATTTTAAATAGTTAAAAGCACGCCACATCTTTAAGTACAACTTTATGCCATGACCTTTTTTGAACACATGTATGCTGTTTCACAATCCGCAAATGTGTCCAAAAACATTGGTTTTTATCTTGACCAATTATTTTTCACTAGATTGGGGTATCAAGTCCTGGCTAGAATTGTAAAGAATAGGAAAAAATAATAGGCATCTTTTCAATTGGCCAACATCAATAGTTGGCAAGTTATGCTTTATAGCAGGAACGTTTTTTGAACACATGCAGTGATGTAAGGTTTTCTCACAATCGGCAAATGTGTCCAAACATATTGGGTTTTATATTGGTCAATTACTTTCCCCCAGATTGGGGGTGTCACGTCCTGGCTAGGTAAACGTGTTAAGAATAGGACAAAAATTGGCATCTTTTAAAGTGCCCAACGTCAAGAGGCCAATTATGTTTTGTGGCGCAATCTTTTTTGAACATGGTTTGCTCTCAATCGCCAAATATGTCCAAACACGTTGGCTTTCTATCTTGAACAATTCTTTTTCTCTAGATTGGGGTATCAAATCCCGGCTAGGACTAAAATGGGCATCTTTTGAATTGCCCCACATCAATACGCTAGTTGTGCTTTATGGCATGATCCTTTTTGAACACACGTAATTATGTATGGTTGCTCATTCAAACTACTAATGGCCAGTTATTGAGTTTTGACCTGATTATCAAATCAGTTATTAATAACCTACCAGCAGGTTATTGATCTTTTGATAACTTATTAAATTCATATCTGTCTGGTATTGAATTTTCAAATTTTAATAACCTACCTTCATCACTCAATTATCATCCAGATAGGTTATCAATCTTTAAACACTCATACAAAATAATATAATAATAATAAATTTTAGTTTAAACTCTTTTAAACCCTATAACTGGTGTAGATCCAGCGAGTTAACTGGTGGTTCTCAATCAATGATTTGGTAACCTGCCCTTATGCATAACTGATGATTATTACCTGGCACCCCAAAAAAATTCAAAGAAAAAAAAACCCAGTGGTTATTTGAAAAAATCAATAACCTTTCAACACTGGTCCAAACACATTGGTTTTTAT
>Ga0116231_10011765_pt1 | contig 13254 bp, 12 predicted proteins | sample S1TSphgellanicum_2_FD_89695 | JGI IMG/M metagenome (GOLD analysis project Ga0116231, IMG submission 89695) | Host-associated microbial communities from peat moss isolated from Minnesota, USA - S1T2_Fd - Sphagnum magellanicum MG | ecosystem: Host-associated > Plants > Peat moss > Unclassified... | reverse complement strand
TGTTTTTTCGGATTTTTCTCCCCTTCTCTTAAATTAACAAAAATGAAGAAACAAAATAAAAAATAAAAAATAAGAAATGAGCAGAAAAATCTAAGGCTATGTATTTGCTTCTTTTTTTATCTTTTTTTTTTGGGATGACGTCTGGCCAGCAGCTCCGGGGAGCATTCACAACAACCGTGTAGGAGGAGAGGTTGCTTCCGGTCCGAAGTAAGTAACGGCGGGGGGGCCACGGGTGCATTATGCACAGGGTACACACTAGTATATATATATATGTGTATGTGCAGGTAGTATTCGAGATCGATAGCTAGTGCCGCAGGTTTCGAGTTCATGTGGCAAAGTTTGTCCACTCTAGTCTGATCAGCCGGCAGCTACTACTGTCATTCATGCAGCAGCAGCAGTAGCAGCAGTTCTTAGAATTCTTTTTCATATCTTTCTCTAGACTGGAGGTGGAGCAAATACTTAAGATCGATCGATTGATACTACACTTTCTCTGGTTCATCTAGCTCCAGGATTTTAGACATGGAAACTGCAACCCTTTCGCGCGAACTGGGATCAAATTATTAAAAAATTCCGTTTCCAGTCTATAGATGGTGATTGAAGTCCTCCTGCAAGGAACTGATCATATCGAATCTGGGCAAAAATTTCCGCCTATAATTTCTAGAGGCCCACTGTGCAATCCGTCTCATTCAGTAATACTCTTGTCGAGGAAAACTGATCGGATCATGTTCCGGCTACTAGCTCTGCTTGTCAATCTTTGCCTTGATCCTTGCACTGATTTCTCTCAGCTAGTGTTGCGACATTCCTCAGCTGGAGACTGGGATTTGAGCACCTGATTAGACAGTTTAGGAGGGACAATATTCTGCACGCGGTAAAGAACCTGTGATCAAATCTTCGTCCGAACCAGCTGGTACTAACTTCACAAGACTTGCATTAGCTTGAAATCCTCCTGCTACTTGTACTAGTTCTAAATCTTTTGTTTTCAGTAACTTCTAGCTCCTGATCATGTATGAGGACTAGAGTATCGATCGGTCGAAGCCGTGCAGCTAATTGGTGTTGTTCTTATTGCGATCTAGATCGATTTCGCCATTGCAATGGACCGGGACTAGAAGTTGATGAAATCCGATTCTTTGTAAGCGCAGGTGCAGGAATATTCGTCGAGATGCAGCCATAGCTAACCGCGAGCTTCGATCAGAATTATCACCGGCAGTCTCAACATAAGTATGGACCAAGTGATGAGCCCTGCATCTTCTAGCTGCTGTAGACGTTCTCCGATTCTAGTTCGGAGTATGTGGCTCATTAGCTTGATCTTCTGTAGTGCGTTGTTGTTCTCCGCCCCATCTACGACTCAAACTGCTGCAGCTGCTGTTGATGTCAATAATTCCTCTGTCTGCCAGAATTTGGTGCCATCGCCACGTCTAGAGCAATTTGTAGACGAATTGCCTAGACTGAAAACCATACTCGTCAACAACCGCAAACAAGTCACGCTCGGCGCCTACAAGATTAAACAGGTACGTGATGTTTCTTCTTCTATTGGGCCGGTGTGCATTCTAGATCACCTTCAAGCTCTAGAGCAATTTCTCCTCTTCGAATACTTATTCTCAATTTTGTCGAAACCTTGTTACTGAGATTCATCTGATCATCGTTTTGTACTCGAGAAGGCACCCCCTAGGGCGCATTCTGCACCCTAGTGAGCTTTTAGGCAAATGCCAATAGGCATAGACCTGAGAAAGCAAACTAGCTGAATTCTGCATCCTAGTGAGCTTTCATGGTGATGCTGATAGGCATAGACCTGAAGGCGAACTAGGTGCAGAAGGCACCCCATTGGGCGCATTCTGCATCCTGGTGAGCTTTCATTGTGATGCCGATAGGCATAGACCTGAAGGCGAACTAGACGCAGAAGGCACCCCATTGGGCGCATTCTGCATCCTGGTGAGCTTTCACGGTGATGCCGAAATGCACAGAGACCTGAAGGGAAACTAGGTGCTGAAGGTGCCCCCTAGGGTGCATTCTGCATCCTAGTGAGCTTTTATGGCAATGCCCAAAGGCATAGACCAGAATGCGAACTAGGTGTAGGGTCATTATGATGCAGAATGTATCCCCTAAGGTTCATTCTGCATCCTAGTGAGCTTTTAGGGTGATGCCCATAGGCATAGACCTGAAGCCGACGTAGGTGTGGAATGCTCCCTTTCCTGACATAAATAGATTTCTGACGGCAAATTCTGCTAAAACTAGTGCCTAAAAGCTCACTAGGGTGCAGCAGTGGAGGCGCTCAGGAAAAATGAAAGACAGGGTGAAACTAAGAAAACCATCAAATTTGAGAGTTTCACCCCCATTGAACGAATGCTAATGTACTGTTGTTTTTGGTATCTCACCTTGTTTATGACCAAACTCAGGATAGTGGTGCTGTCTTTTCCTGCTGTCTTTACAGATATCTCTATTATCCTTTCCTTGTCATAAATTTTCTTTTGACGATTTAGATCATCATGCTTAATCCCTTCTGATTATTCCTTCAAGGTTTATACAAGCACAGTCCACACCTTTCCTTCTGTTTGCACCCCATATGATTTGTTTCTACCTGTCTAGTGCTCTGAGAATTGGGCACTGTTGTATAATACTTTGGGCGGGGCGTAGAAGCTGCACAGGGATCTAGCACCAACACCTCTATATGCATTCGGCACAAGCCGCGGAACTGCGACATATCCAGGACCAACTTTACTGGCACGAGAATGGCAAGAGTCTTATGTGCGGTTTGAGAATCACATCCACGACGAGGAGCCGATGTTCACGGTGGACAGAACGGTATCGTGGGCGAACCCAAAGCGAGGAGGAGTACCCACAGTCACTCACCTGCACGGCGCGGAAACAGAAAGCATCTTTGACGGCAACCCGGATGCATGGTTCACAGCCAAAGGAGAGTACGGACCCGCTTACATCACGCAAAACTACACTTATGCGAATTCTCAGTTTCCCACCCTGTTGTGGTATCATGATCACGCTTACGGAATCACGAGACTGAACATACTTGCAGGCCTTGTCGGACTCTACATCATCAAGCCTGGCCCAGCTGTTGCTGCTGCTGCTGCAGTAGCAGCAAGCCGATCAGAAGAGCATGATCAGGAGGAGACCCCTGCACCATATAATTGGCTGCCAACCAAGAGCTTCGAATGGTCCCTTGTCTTAGCAGACAAACAGTTCTTCCCCAATGGATCCATCAACTTTCCCAACATCGGAGACTCTCCCAAGATCCACCCAAACTGGTGCTCGGAGTATTACGGCGACACGATCTTAGTGAACGGGAAGATCTGGCCTTATGTCCGTGTGCACGCGCAGTCCAAGTACCGTTTCCGGTTGCTGAATTCCGCAAACGCGCGTGTGTTCGTGCTCTCGCTCAGCAACCCGCGAGTCTCTTTCGTGCAGATCGGAACGGACGGAGGTTTACTAGAGAAACCGCAGACGGTTTCCTCCATCACTATCAGTCCTGCGGAACGCGTCGATTTCATTATCGATTTCTCTCCGCTTCCTGTGGGATCTGAAGTCGTCATGAACAACTCTGGTGCTGCTCCTTATCCCGATCCTACTCAGTCCTTGAGCCCTGTGAGTACCAAAGCTGTCATGAAATTCATAGTAGTACAGGATGATTCAGCTGCATCACAGCAGCAAAAACATCATGACCAGAAACAGGATTCAGCTGCATCATATGAGCAGCAAAGGAATCATGATCAGAAACATGATTCACCAACATATTCACATGAACACCAGCAGAAGAAGCTACCACCAGTTACAGCAGCTGGAAGCTTCATGGATGATCATCAAAATTTGGCAGCAATTCCTTCAATTCTGAGAAAACCCGACCCACACATAAGCATCAAAGATGCACACTGGAGGGTGACAAACATGACAGAGATAGATGATGATGAAGGGAATCCCATACGAGATCTGCAGAACAACAGCACATGGAAGAGTCCTGTGTTGATTGTACCTGTGGTGGGATCTACAGAAGTTTGGGAATTCATCAACTTGACACCAGATGCGCATCCCATGCACATCCATCTCATCCAATTCCATTTCTTAAATCAGCAATCTTTCAATTTGTCCCTCTATCTTGCAGGTGGATGTACCTTCCATGACCGAGCCGATGTGGGTGATGTTCATGATGATGATGATGATCAGTTCCATCATCACCACAACAGATCTGAAGTTTCCAGGAGTTGTTACACTGAGGAACCTAAAGGTCCACTTCCAAACCAGATTGGGTGGAAAGACACAATGCTAGCTTGGCCTGGCAATGTCACCAGGATTGTCATCAAATGGACCTCCCAAAATGGTGGCCACTTTCCATTCAACCCAACAAGTGGACCTGGGTATGTGTGGCATTGCCATATTTCGGACCATGAAGACAATGATATGTTGCGGCCGTTTAAGATGCAGTATTAAGTTTGATGGTAGATCATAACATGAGCAACAAGGCTCTCCATTCTTCAAATTTGTGACACCCAATTTTGCTATCAAGACATTGGGAAAATCTTAGACACGCTAATGGTCTTAGATTTCACAACTTAGGACAAGTCCTCCCTTTCCTCCTCAATGGGGTGGGCATATAGAGATAGTGAACAATGCTAGCAATTCATCACACACATACACACACACACACATGAAACAAAATGATTGTTTTTCATCCGTTGGCCATATGGATTCCTCCATTTGATGGCATTTAAGTGGTCTCTCTCAATTTATATTGTCCTATGTTTTATGTTTATGGATTGGGATGGGGGAAATAACTAGCACTCTAATATCTCAAATGTGGGAAACACTAGTGAAGATGCAATAGGGGGTGCGGATGGAGATGCTAGACTTAGACACATTGTCATTTCAAAAGTTGTCACATGTTGACTTATAACCCATTTGGAGAGCATCCAATAAGTAGTACTACCTAAGTGAGCCGGATTGGAAATACTAGTCTTTAATTGATCAATATAGTTGTAGGAGTGCACATGATTGTAATTATGCTTGGGACACATGAAGCACAAAGTTCACTTAAGATCACAAGTGAATCTTTTGTGTTTATGAATTCTTTTGCACAACATTTGTTGTTTCAACTTTGTTCAACTTTTCATGGGAAAAAATTAGTGTTTATTCAGAAAACATTTGATTATCAATAAGGTTATCAATAAAAACTTGTTGCATCTTGAGTTTTTTAAGAAGCAAGTAGAGAACCTATTATCTTAGCTAGCATTTAGAGAACTAGCCAGACCCTTGTGGGTTAGGCATTGAATTGTCAAAATTTAACAATCTAAATGTTTGAAATTTTCACCAAAGTAGGTTATCACTTCTTAAACTCTAAACCCATTTAGTGTATTTTACATTTTCATGTTCTGTTTATTCTCATGTACTCTTGAATTGGAAATGTCATGGAGATTGAGGACTCACCTTGTCTCCTGTTTGGTTTGAGTGATACAGATTTGCTTTCAAAAGAAAAAAAATAAAGTTTAAACCTTAAAACTACTTGCACAATAGACTAGGCAGTTCCCAAGGTGGGCATTTGACAATCGATCTTTATGCATAACAAACAACACCCAAAAAATAACCATATTCATGCATATTAGTTTGACAATGGAAAAGATCACAAGCAAGTCTAAAACATTTGCATCACCCTTGTTCCCATGGCTTCAAACAGAGGGCATTCCTTTGTTCAATACCCTAATCTTCTTCTTTGTAAAGTTCTCTCTATTCACAAAGTGGGTTCATAGTGTCATGCAAGTTTTATCCCACCCACAGATTCTACATCTGTCTTGTTTAATCTTGTCATCTACACTTCTTGGCGCTTGCAACTCCTCAACATGATCAATATTGTGCCATATGAACTTGCTAAATTTTTGAAACCTTAGGAATTGAAGTAAAGCACATCTAAACCAGTGTTGGGCCATTATTAGAAACTGCTAAAGCAGCTGATATGGGTATGAACCTTAAGAACCTCCCTGATACCCAGAGGGGGTTCTCATAGCTGGGTATCAGGGAGGTCCCTTAAGGTTCATACCCATGGTTCTCAGAAAAAGTCAAGACCCAATTCTGGCATAGAACCATGGTCCTCAAATTTTTTGAAAAAAAGTCAAATATGACCAGAAACCCACCAGTTCTTACATGAAACCCAGCAATTTTCTAAATGCCCGGAACCAGGGCTTTTTTTTTATTGTGATGTTATCCCAAATACCAGGATCTGCAAGTTCTCTGATTCTGAATTTTTCTTTAAATCTGGAAGTGGTGGGTATTTTAAAAACCAAATACCCAATCAAAGTACACCACACAAAACCATGCATGTTGAGGTTTTGCACTCTTTGAAAATGTTTGTAATGACTAAAAAGGCAAAGTGTTAAACACATTATAATGTCTAGAAAGTGCAAAGCAATTGCTCTCTTTTGTGTTGGGGGCATGTCAATTTTGAAGAGGCTAAAATAGTGGCCAATGCTCACTTGAGATTCATTTAGATGGCCTCTAAAGTTTATTAAAGTCAGATTCATCTCATCTCTATTTCAAACTTTCTGTTGGAACATTCAGCACCTTGCAGCATTGTATACCATATGCATGTAAACTATACAAGCACCAAGATATCCATATTTAATACCAAAGTCTTGGCTTATCATAGATCATGAGTACTGTGAAGATGAATCCACTAGAGAGCAAGTAGGGTTTTGGCCAATTCTGGTTTCTACCTTTTCACAAGCTCACTTGAAGCCAAAATTTTGCCAAACCAAGCTTTTAACACACCATGGAGTGCACAGCAGGGAGTACACAGTGTTTGGCTGATTCCAGCTTCCACCTTGTCACGGGCTCACTAGGAGCCAGAATTGGTCAAACCCAGCTCTTACGAGTGCACAGGGTTTAGATGATTCCAGCTCCGAGCAAGGCCATTGAAGCCTGGCAAGACTGTAGGGCAAACTACGAGCCAGAATTGACCAAACTCAGCTCACTCTTTGACATTAACAGATATTAAGTGTTTATAACTATTGTTAGGTCTTATAGATTCAACAAGGCCCCTTGATAAGGTCTTCAAAGCCATGTTGAATAACCTTCTATGAAATTGCTAGTTCTTTGCTGGTTATTTCATTAAAACCACTGGTAGTTTGAAGCTTTTTGGAAAAACCAAAACCAAAGGTTCTCTTACATTGAATTTTTTTCAAAAGACCAAAACCAGAGGTTCTTTGGTTCCAAACTGTTCAACAAAAACAAGAACCAGAGGCACTTTGTTTCCAATTTTTTTTAAAACCGGAACCAGAGATTATTAGAAAAAATCAGACACCTAATGACCCAACATTGGATTGTACCTCTGCAGAGGTAAGGGGACTGCATCTTAGAAAGGCATATAAATAGGCCAAAAATGAGTGTATGCCTAGTTAGAAGAGGCATGCACCCATCACTCCTAATGCTGGGTGCTGAGCCCATTGAATCAAAGCTAAAGGCTGGGACTTTCAGCTCACAACAATAAAAGACACCAGGGAATTAGTGGAGGCATATTGCTTACTCCAGAGGTGCACAATGGTAGAATGTAGCTATGAACACACTTGGTTGAAATCCTCATTGCCACCTTTCCTGTGACGAAAGATGATTCAATAGAGACTCCAAGCTTTGCACAAAAGGTACAAAAAGTTGCACCAAATCTCTTGAAGAGTATGCCTGGATGCATTCTTACTGCACTCTGAGAGACATGTTAAATCAAGGAAATCAAATCTCTGTGGGCAAACCCTGTTACCACAACTTGTACATTCTTCAAAACCAAGTTTTGCAGTTCAAACTGGAGTAGAAAGAAATACTCAAATGTGAGCAGCACATTTCAAAGGAAAGAAAACCTTAAATTCCACTTGGGAATCACAATGAGCAACTCTTGCACTCTGCCCATTAGTCTGCCTGCATCTCCTTGGACTCTCTGCCAATTCAGAGCTACTGGGGTCTGAAGAGCTAGAAAACAAAATAACTTCAATTCTCCTTGACAAAGCAATCTGCCCTAGGCCATGATGAATTGTCAAATCCTTCCACTAAGAACCCAAGGTAAATGAAGGGATCAGGGCCAAAGCTCCGGCAACAAAACTTCGGGGCAAACTATTATTTATTTCTGTTTCCTATGAACCTGGTCTAAGTCCAAATCAAAAACTTGATTAATCAATTTCCTCTGTGATCCATCAGTCCTCAAGCACACCCATCACCCACAACCACTAACAATCAAGCCAGAATCCAGACTCACAAAACCAACTGCCACATCCTCACTCCTTAAGGCACTCCACAACCTTTCAATGCAGTCCACTATGAGCAACCCAATCCACTAGGATGCACAGCAAAAAAACTGTTCTTATGCACAACTGCACATAGGTGATTACATCCCAGTACACCACGAGGATCCCTATTCTTGAATCTGCATTTCCAGCTACACAGAGATGGATGAAGCAAACCAGACAGAAAGGTGTAGCATTCAAGTTGCCACAAATAAATTCCACAATGTCCTCAACAAAGGCAACAGCAGGAGGATGGATGTTCATTGTTACAGGTATGAGAGAGAGAGAGAGAATGAGGGTGGTGGATATTGCAGGAGATTTAGTAAAACAAAAGCTTGCTAGATGAATTGTAAGGTGGCCACCAAATGGCAAAACAATTGCAACAAAGAAGCGAAGAATGAGGGAGACAGTACCAAGTAGAAAAAGAACAATGCCGTAGTTACACACACTGGCAAGAGTAATCATTGAGGCAGTTATAATAAGGCAGAGCCCAGGCATTGTAAAGAAATGTTGATGACAATTCCAATTGATGAATAAGGTGAAACAAAAGAATTAGGTTTATTACACATCTAGAGAAGAATGGGCACCCTGGACAATGGACACCCCCACACATCCAGCAAGCACCAGGCAAGCCTCTGCCGTAGCCAAAGCATCCATTGGCTGATTCTTCTAAATCTACAAAACCTCACTGCTACAAACTTATACAATTTTGCAAACTCAGAAATCTTATTTGGTTTCCAGCATTTCGAAAACCCCTAGAATCATCAAATCAAACAGCTGCTCTGCTGGAGCCAATATGACTGAAATCCTCAAGAATCCAGTGGACCAGTTGAGAGCCCCTTTTCTACCATCCCCACAAAAAAACATAGCCCTCCAAAGTCCTTCCCAATACAAGAAGAAGCTCTACATTTTCCCACCAGGACCTTCACAAAAGCCCATCAATAATTGAGCTCTTTGCAGCATATCTAGGTTTGCTCTAGGTATTCAATTTCAAGCAGACTCACTTCAGAGAAATTCCTGACAAGATTTTGGTGTAAAGGGAATAATATAACCCCAGAGAGAATGCACAAGGAATAGGCTCTGTGAGATGGATCAAGCAGCTAGCCTGCATCATCGGGAGCAACAGGTCAAAAAAAAGAATGTGAAACAATGAATGGGTTATGTCTTGACAGACATGAAAAGCTCAGAAAAATCCTCACTTACATCTCCGTTTCGCTTCACTGTAAAGGACAACACCAAAGACTGTGAGACTGTAACCCACCATTCCAACTATGGATACCGGGTTGCGGAAGAGAAGAATTGACACCACCACAGCTACAGCACCCTTGGCATTGCCCAGCACCTGTAAGGTCAAGGCACTGGTGTGCTTGGTAACCAAGAAGTTGGTGAGGTTGACAAAGTAAGCCATAGCAGAATTCACAACCAACAAGAAGAGGATGAGCACATCTTTGCGCGCAAGGGCAACAGTGATACCCAACACATTGGGTTCCAACAGCAGAGTGGCAGGAAGAAGAACCACTACAGCAATGGGTGCCATGTAGAGAAGCAGATTCATGGAGTTGAGTTTCTCGCCTTCGGAGGAAAGCAAGATTCCTTGTACTACAGACTTGAGTGCTCTTGCCGCCGTTGCCATGATACACATCACAAAGCCATACAAATGGAAACTGGGTTCACCGCCACTAGCAATCACCACACCTGTGACCACAGGGATGAGGGTCCCATACACCAACCATGCTTCTCTTCTGAATGTCAAGAAGTAGGCAAACACAGCAGTGAAGAAGGGAGTGGTGGCTCCAATGGCTTGATTGAAAGAGACTGGTAAGAAACGCAACGAGATGTTGCCACTCACCACCGAGGTACAGAAGATGACACTCAGAGCTGTGATCTTCACAAACTGGGTCCTGGATCTGATTGCTTGCATGGGCACTATCTTCATCCATGCGATTGCTATGTAACTGAACAATGCACATGCCGTCATGTGACACATGGTCAAGAAGATGGGGAATTTGAAGCCGTAATTGCTCAGTAAATACTTGTTCAACAGCAGCACTCCGATGTTGGAGAAGTACCATGCCCCGATCAACCCAACGGTGAACACACTCCCTGACATCTTCGCTGCCCCCATCCCTAGGGTTTGTCCCCCCCCTCCCCTCCCCCCCCCTAAAAAGAGGACTCTTCTCACCTCCTCCACCAGCAAACCTGATGATCCCACTTCTTCTTTCTCCCTCCCTCCAGTCTTCTGCACTACTAATACTACTACTACTACCCACCACCCAAAACCCCTCTTCTTCTCACCTCCACCACCAACCTGATGCTCCACCTCCTTCTCCTTGCAATCTGCTGCAACACCACCCACCACCAAAACTCTGATGCAACCTGATGATCCTTTTCACCACCACCACTTCTTCACTCTTTTCCTTGGACTCTTCTTCTTCTTCTTCTTCTTCTTCTTGGATCAATGCAAACACCCATCTCTCTCCCTCACCATATCTCTCTCACTTTGTTTGTCTGTTTCTCCCTCTCTTTCTTTCTGGATCTCACTCCCAATCTCCTCTCCTTGTGACCTCTCTTCCTCTCCTACGTTCTCTCTCACCTCCCTCTCTCCTCTTTCTCTCTCTCTCTCTCTCTCTCTCTCTACTACACTTCTGTTTTTTTTCTCAAAGGGCATATTCACTTTCTATTTCTTGATGGAAGAAAAAGGTGGGGAGAATAAATAAAGCATAAACCTCAACAAAACAAACCCCCAAAAAAAAACCCAAGTGCAGATTTGTGGATTTTGTGTTTTGTGTAGGAGAAGGGCCTGTCTTGAGCCCATTCCAGGTTCCATTCAAGGTGCTGGGAACCACAACAAGGGTGGGAGGGGCCCTTCCAAGTTCCTTAGGCATTGAGAAACAATGGAATGGCTGAAAGACCAGCCCCGCCCCTCTCTTGCACAAAGACTCTAAGGGTCTTTATTTTTCTTCTCGAGCCTGGCATTTCTTCTTCTCTTTCTTTTTGCTATTTCAAATTCGAGAGGGACAACATCATTCAAAACATAAGATTTGTCTTCCCGTGTGAAAGAAAGAATATACTTTTGAGAATTTCTCGAAAGTATTCAATGGACGGCAAAGGAAAAAAAAATCACAAGTCTTTCTTTTGGTAAAAGACTTGGTTTGTAAGTATTGTGTTTTGTGTGTGGTTTTTTTTGGTATTTTTGCTCCAAAAAAACATGCTCAAAACATTGTGTGAACAATCCTCAAAATGCAAAGTACATTGTTCCCACCCAAACAAACACACATTAAAATACCTCTAAAGCACTTGGAGAAAATTTGTAGTGTATATGGAGGGCACCTTATATCCATCATCAATTTCCTTCCTAGAAATTGGGAGCGACATTCTTTATGCCTACTATGCCTCAAGGATGAGAGTAAAATTATGCCTTACTTGTAGGTGTAAGAACCCTCCCACTATCAAGGAGTAAGCACAAGAACCCTCCCATTCATTCATTCATACGCCTTATGATTTACATAGGTTTGGTTCATGATAAATTTTTTGCCTCATGCTTTTTAGGATAGGTAAAGCCTATGGGTGAAGGGACATTCTCAAAATGCAAACTCGACTATCACCTCATCCTAGGCCCCTTATTTTGAGAATGCCCCTATCCGAGGGCTTTACCCTACACCTTAAAAGGGAGTGGGAGAGAAGAGACAACTTCTACTACTAGGTACTACTACTACTTTTGTGTGTACAAAATTTTGTTTTAAGCACCTATTTGATTATTTTCTAGCTTTTACTACTATTATTAGGCTACCACTACTACTACTACTACTACTACTACTATACTATACTATACTACCTTATTGTTGTCATTTTTTAATGATTGTTGTTATTGTTTTTTAATTGAGTACTTCTTCTTTTGTGTGGTGTGTCATCACACTACAATAATGGAGGTTCTCTGAAGGGAATCAGTTGATTTCTGCTCTAGTGGGGAAAGTGGGAATAGTGTGAATTTAGTGATTAAAAAAAAAAAGGGATGACTTCATGACCTAGCTATATAATAATAAGGGCCAATGTCAGTTGCCCTTTTCTTTTGGGGAGGGAGAAGGGGGTATTGGGCTCTCACAACTTGAGGAATTACACCCTACCCCCCAACCCCCCCCTTAACCACACTTAGGTTTATTTTTATACCTTTGCTATTGTTCATCACACTACATGATCTAGTAGAACCACCCACATTCCCAATCTCTATATTCCCCTTGCCTCCCCTCCCCTCCCCTCCCCCAAAAGTAGTCCAACTAAAGGTCCACTTACTTATTGTGTGCCCACAAAGAAATATTAGATTGATTCCCATAAATCTCCAAAACGCTTACAAAATATCCCATTTTATTCAATGTTGATAAAACATGTGTTGAATCTGAATCTTCTTTCGTTTCTTTTTTCTATTGCAATTGAAGTTGCCTAGTGCAAAATTCCACAAGAAGTACGAAGATTGAGAACAAATTCATGCAAACCAAATCGTAATATTTCACTTCTCAAACCCTAATATCAAAGTGAGTACACACTCTTTTCTCTTTTTTTTTTAAAAAAAAATCATACCAGCTACAACCAGAAAATTTATGCTCTTTCAAAGATGAATTAGGAAGCCTATTGATTGTCAAACAAGGGGAGTGTCACAAATGGGTTTAGTACCTTAAGGCAAAAGAAGAATTATGGAAATTCAAATATTTCACCATGAAAAAATTGAAAAATCTTCAGAAAAATCCTCTAAAAGAAACCAAAATCCTTCGAGATATCATAACTCTATTATAACTAATCTCAAGTTTCAACACAAGCCAAAATATCATCTTTCAAAAATCCTTGTTTGGTGAATACTTGCCACTTGTGACCCCCCAAAACGAACAACAACACAAAAAAAAAAAAAAAAAAAAAAAAAAAAAAAAAAAAAAAAAAAAAAAAAAAAAAAAAAAAAAAAAAAAAAAAAAAAAAAAAAAAAAAAAAAAAAAAAAAAAAAGGA
>Ga0116231_10011764_pt1 | contig 13254 bp, 14 predicted proteins | sample S1TSphgellanicum_2_FD_89695 | JGI IMG/M metagenome (GOLD analysis project Ga0116231, IMG submission 89695) | Host-associated microbial communities from peat moss isolated from Minnesota, USA - S1T2_Fd - Sphagnum magellanicum MG | ecosystem: Host-associated > Plants > Peat moss > Unclassified... | reverse complement strand
GCTGACGGATCTGTGAGGTGGCGAGGTTATCCACATCGATTCTTTAAAGAGGGAAGAAGAATTTGCGGAAGATTAGGTGACGCATTTGTGTTAGGGAGAGAGCTTGCAAGAAGATCATTGAGACTTTTTGTAGTGTGTGTGTGTGTGTGTGTGTGTGGGTTGGCGTTCCTTCCACCAAAAGAAGTCACAAAGAGAAACAGCTCCTATGGCATTTTGGAGAAGAGGAGGAGTTGGGTGGTGGTCGAGAAGCTTGCTCTTGAGAAATTGCATTACTGCCTTCCTTCCTTTGCAGAATTTAGGCCTCAAGGTAAAGAACCGGAGTGGGCAATGGGAAGGACCGGGTGGGGGGGAGCTCGACGGGTGCATTATGCACCGGGTTCACACTAGTACAATAAGAACAAGGAAAAACAACTACAACAAAAATCAACAAAAACAACAAGTCAAAGAAAAAGATATAAGTGTTTTAAGAAAAAGAGATTTATTTTGTGCTACAAAATGTGCTACACGGAAGGAAAGTGATGTGGCATTGTTGGAAAATCACAAAACAAATGTGAGAGAGAAAGTGAAAATGATGTCAAAAATAAATTAAACAATGAAATTGATGAACCAAAAATAGAACAACAAAAATGTCTTCAAAGTTCAATTTATGAAACAAAAATACCATTAGCAACATCTTCAAAGCATTCAAAAACTTGTGGAAAACAACTAGCCAAAGTTTTCAACCAAGCAAAAAGACACACTATACCAAATGAATACAACAAAACAAAGTAAAATGAAGAAAAACCGTTGTTGGATAGTTGCAAACAAATGGATAAAAAAAATGAAGTTGATGCAACAAAAACATAGTTGTAAGAACATCCTTAATGCATTGACAAAATGAAACAAAAACATCACAACAAAATATCCTTAAAATGCTCAAGACAGATGCATGATAAAAAAAAAAGTTGAAACGTTCAAATAAATGAAAAATTGGAAAGAGACACCTTATACACTTCATTTAAAAAAGCTAAAAACTAAACTAAATGATAAAAGAAACTTGAAAACTAAACCTAAAAAATGAAAGAAAAAGATGCTTTTACGATTTTGTTTTTTTGGAACTATTATTTACATTAAAAAAAAAAGTCTCTAAATAAACTCTTTGAGAGGATCTCAAACCTTGGAAGGTTTACTTGTACACCTTTCTCCTTCTCTTATACATAAAAATCTAATTGAATCAAATTTTTACAATAATATATGCAATTGATATAACATTTGAAATCAAAATCTAGGACAATGTGGCACAAATGAAATTGCATTTACATAACAACAGAAACGATAAAAAAAATGTTTCAATTCCCCCCAAACATTCATCCCAACAACCGATCACTCATCCATAACACACTTTTAACACTTATGATTAAATCTGTAGATTGTGTCATTGGTAGGGCAAAGCTGTGTGAAGCCCAAGTTGAATCCCATTTCTCTGAATGCTGATAATGCTTGAAGTGTCAAAAGAGATGCCAAAAGAACAAAATCACTCCATTTGGGTGTCCCAAGTGTGAAAGCGTCAAGACGGCATGTGGCAGCATGAAGTTTTACACGTACCCAACGACCGACCATCGTCATGATCATGGCGCGTCCACCGTTGGATCGACCATGCGCGTCCATCGTTGGATCGTCCACTGCGCTCCCGCGCGTAATCTCGGCACGTCCATCGTTGGATCGTCCATCGTGCTGCCGCGCCTAATCTCGGCGCGTCCGTCGTTGGATCATCCATCGTTACTCCCAACGCGCGATCGTGGCGCGTCCGTCGTTGGATTCGACAAACGCTGCACTCAATCGTCGAGACGAGGAGCGAAGGCAAGGGAAGCGAGAAAGGCTAAGAAAGCAAAGCGAATAAAGGAAGCGATTTCGGGAAGCGCGAAAAATTGCAAATTTTTGAAAATTTCTGAAGCAGATTGTGGCATACATGCGAGAATTAGAGCATGTTAGCAACAGTGGAGACTCAAGAAAATTAGTACAATTTTTTTTCTCGGAGAATTACCCCTTTTTTTTTCCAATTTTTTTGGAGTTTGAATGGTCTCTATTATGTAGCAGACTGTGCGCAAGTCCTGTCTCTCTGTCTCTGTCTCTGTCTCTGTAGAATAATCCTGGAGTACTGGTTGTTCTTCGTTTTGATTTCAGGGCGGGATTGACGAGAGCAGTGTTGGAATTTGTCTTTTGTTTTTTGTCCTTTCGGTCTGAGATCGGAAGGGGCTTTGTTTTGAGTGCTCAAGAAGAGAAGGAAAAGGAATTTTGTGGCAGGGGAGTTTTTTATTAGTGCTGTACAGTTTTGTGTGTGATATATTGAACAAAGTTGCAGAAACAATGGCGGCGGCGGCGGCATCAGTGAAGAACGAGGGTTTTGCTCCAGGGAAGATGATCATGGGAGTGCTGTCCAACAGGGTGAGCAAGAGTCAGGTGTCTCCTGGCGATCACATTTACTCCTGGCGTTCTGCATATACGTATGCGCACCATGGTTCGTTCTTTTGTCTCTCATGTTTTCCGATATCGCACATGAATACCTCTATCTACTCATATCAGAAAATTTGTTTTTGTCCCGTGAAAACGATTGCGGAAGAGTGTTTTCCTTTTCATTTGTTTGTTGCTCAGTCTGGGATGATGATTATGAGCATGTTTTGGAGTTCCAAATGCGTTCGACTAGGGCCGAAGGGAATTTTAGGTTCATGAATTCCAGAGACAAAACTAGAAACTCATATGTGTTAGGGCCAAAGAGAACTTTAGGTTCATGGAATTCCAGAGACAAAACCCTAGAAACTGACGTGTGTGTTTTGCTGCACTTGATAAGTTGCTGTTCTCAAGAAGCTGGAGGTGGCCGTAAGCCTTTGGCCTCGAATTACTGTTCTTTGCATATGCAACAAACAGACTTTCACCATTCCTGCTTTTGCCTCTTATTGTTTGTTGTTAATAGCACATCCGGACATTCAAGAGGCTGCAGTTACAACAGGCTTTTTGTAAGAGAAAGATGACTTGGAAAACATCAAAGCCATTGGTTCCTGCATAATCTTTGGATTGAGTACTATTGTGTGTGATTACAGGCATATACACAGGAGATGACCAAGTCATACATTTTACAAGGGGCCGTGATGAGGAACTGGGCACAGGCACAATCTTGGATGTGTTTCTAGTCAGCTCAAGACCAACAACAAGGTTGGAGAGGTGTGAAAAATGTGGAGTCCAAGCAGATAGCAGTGGTGTTGTCCTCTCTTGCCTTGACTGTTTCCTCGTTGGAGACCCTCTTTACCGCTTTGAATATGGTATTGATCCAATGACATTTCTGGCCAAAGCACGTGGTGGCACATGCACGCTCGCCAAATCTGATGACAAAGAACTTGTGCTGCACCGAGCAAATTATTTGCTCAATAATGGCTTTGGATGTTATCATATTTTCCGCAATAACTGTGAAGACTTTGCTATCTACTGCAAGACAGGGCTGTTGGTGGTAGATCAGAACATGATTGGTCGCAGTGGACAAGCTGCATCATTTCTTGGAGCTCCCCTGGCAGCTGTGGTCTCCTCCCCGCTACGCTTTGTTATGACAAGCCCATTAGGATTTGCAGCTGTGACTGCAGGTGTGTATTGTTTTAGTCGGTATGCAGCAGATATTGGAGTACGTAGGGATGTTGCCAAGGTTGCAGTGGAAGATTTGGCCATCAATATTAGCCCTTCCACAATTACTGAACAACCCAATGCTACAGCAGACCTGCTTGCTCTGGACAACAATTCACCTGCTGTGAATAATGGCCTCCCTCCTAGGAGTTAGCAAGCATTGGCTTACAAGCATTTTGCATCCAGTGATGCAAGTCCTTTCTCGAGTAAGATTCCTCACTTTCAGATCATAGATTTTGCTGGTTCTATGAAAGTGCCTCTCTGTGTTTATCACATGCTGACGGGGTGATTCCAGAAAACAATTTCTGAATAGGTTGGCAGCAGTCTATCATTCATGAATGAGTTTATCTTGTATCCAAATGTTTATGAGGTATGGTACATGTATACATTGGAAGCACAAACATTTGGCAAGTGCTATAGATGACAATCTAGAATCAAACTATTTTTGTAAGCAGTGTGTGTATTTATACTTTATAAAGCACAGTTTGTTTTCCTGCACCTTCAGTTGATGTACATGGAGTAGCAGAACTGTTGCTCCAATTTTTTGTCTTCAAATTGGGGAGAATTTTATTGCCTTGAAAAACTGCAGATCAGAATCCAATTTGCTCAACTGTGTTCTGCTAGCTTGTGGGTGATATGTCTCTTGTGTGGTCAATTTGTTGGTCCTCTTTTGACAACTGGAGCTCATCTTGTTATTGTTCTGCAAGTTTGGCTGCTGGTTGCATTGTTTAATGTGCTCAATATGCTAAATGTCTTGGGTCCCCTTTTGCAAGTTTGGTGAATTGTTTGATAATCTGGTTTGACTCTGATATGCTCAATGTCTTGGTCTCCTTTGAGCCAGGGACCTCACCTACTAGCCACCTTACCAACTAGCTCCAATGTTTAAAGGTTGTTTTCTCATGACTCACTAGACAATCCCTGCCTGTGTATGTTGCTTTCCTCAAGCTAACATACTTGTACTTGAAGAACCCCTCTTGAATCTTTTTGCACCATTGTGAGACATGGATGCTATGCTTTTAGGTTATGTGCTCTGTTTTGCAGGGTGCTGTTACAGAGACCTGAATGCTCTGACCTCATGAAAATGTGACTTGTCATGTGAGATTGCAAAGTACAGCAGCTTAACAGCAATTAGCACATAAGCTGAGGCTGGAATTGCAACCCCAATGATTTCTATTGAGTAGCAACCTCTGGACTAGAGAGATCTGTGTAGGTGTGCTGCAAGAACCAGGAGTTTCTCAAAAAGTGATCTGACTTGGTGTCATTGAGGTTGGCCTGGAGAAGGTGGAACCTGCTAGGTGTGCTCCTGATGGTCTCTTTCGTGTCTTCAAAGTTGACACACAGACAGTGGAAGCTGTGTTGAATCATGAATGACGTCAGGCATGGCAATAGTTGGGATTTGTGTCGAGACCATGATGCAGGTGGACAAATGATTCATCATTGTTGAGGATGATGGAGATCCTGGCAAATCTGATGTGGAAAACAGGTTATCAACTATTAATGTGTCTTGGCTATTTCCATGTTGTTCCAAATCTGCTGCTAGTGCAGTGGAGAAAGGGGGAGTAACTCTGTTGCAGGTACCTACCTTGGATCAAAATGCAATTTGGAGAGATGATAAAAGTACTGGCAAACTTTAGTACAAACCAGATTTGTTGACTGCTGAAGTTTAGAGATTTTTCCATATATTTCAAATTTGTGGCAAATGCATAGGAGAGAGGGAGCAGGACTGTGTTGCAGGTATCTGAGATCATGATGCAGGATCATGAAGATATGGATTCTCTGTCAAACCTGAGTGTGCAACAGAATATTGAGTATCAATGAATTGAAATTGCCTGCTGGTCTCAATGCATTTTGTGGAGTGAGAGCACCTGTGTTGGAGGCATCAAGGACATTCATTGTTCAGGTAAAGATTTTTTTTTCCCCAAATGTATTTGGTTTTAGATCATGCAACTGAGTATGAGAATTGGCCAGGGTGTAGAGTGCACATTCAGGAACGTTTTCACCAGCCCAAGCTGGTGATCAAAGATTGTGATTGTTTAGGATTCTGTGACTGCAGTTAAAGAATGGTACATCTGCAGAAACAGATGATACCTTTGCAGAATTGCACAGACCAGAACAAATCCAGAAATTTTCTGCAGCTCTGTCTAAACCCTCTTAACTGCATGTTTGAACCGCACAAATAGACAACAAGAACTCATAGGCCAGGCTGCTGCAACAGATAAAGCATTATGCTTATGCTGACCTGATGCTTGCAGCAACTTCAAAATCTAGTCTGTGAGACCGTGTTAGCAAGAAAACAAACAGAATACAGCTAGATTCATCTCCTCCACATGAGATTAGGCAAAGATTGGAAGAAAGACTATGCTCTCACAGGTTCACAGATACCATAGTACCTTGGCCATTTCAACGCTTGTCTGTCAAATAATTAATTAATTATGAAAAATTCATTTCAACAAATAAAATATTCCTAAATATTCACTATTTTCATTCACAATATTTTTTGATTCGGAAGAAATGATTTCTGAAAATTTCAACATTTTTGAAAGAAGTATAATTAGTGTCAAATTGGCCAAGATACTACTATGGCCAAGGTACTAGGGTAGTAAACAAGATTGACGTCATGTAAAATCAAAACCATGGCATAGCTCTCATCAATTTCTCATGTGAACCAAAATCAATTGCCTTTTATTGGTCACATAATAATGTATTAGGCTGCTGCTACAGCCAGAAGGCAAGGACCTAACCTAATGTTGACATTTCTAATGCAACATTCTATTTCCATGTGGCTCTGAGCTCAAAGGTTGAGCAAGGACCTAGCTTAAAGGGTTGACATATCTAATAGGACAACATGGCTCTGAGCTCAAAACTTCCAAGTTGAGTTCAAGACTATATCTCTGGTTTCAGGTTTTCTTCCAGATCAGGGCACACCCACTCCTACAATCACAAAGTGTTGAATGGCCAAAACTTTCTGTAGGAGCTTTTGTCAACTACTACTGTACAGCTCAAGGGCAGAGATGTTCTCATCAGGATTCTGCCCAAAATAAATAAAAGAATGACTAGTCCAAAGGATATCTGCAACATAAATTCCCACTAAGCACTAGACTGTCAACTACTCAACCAAATCACTACATTGCTGCTGATGTACAAGATGATCATCCCTTCACTACAAAATCCCGAGCGGCACAACAGTAGAAACAAAAAGTGCCAACATGAGGGCACCAAAAGCCATTGGTGCTGAATGCCAAGCGCCACCTGTAGGATAAATGTCGGGAAGAGAACATTCTTCTCCATTGAACCAAACCTTACTTGGAAACCCATCTCCAAGAGAAACCTCAATTCCAGGAGTTGGAACCTTAGTGAAGGATAACACTGATTGGAGCTTTCCTGCACTAAAATTCTGGGCAGCAACCAAATAGTTAAGTCCTGGCAAACCCTCCACCAATATGGTGTTATTCAGGTCAGGGATTGTTGTGGCATTGAATGAGTATGCCTGTTGGAAGCCTGGAAAAGCCTTGTCAAGTTCAATTGCAGCAAACCAGTTGGCATATGTTTGGTTGGACCAATCAAAGAGTGTCATACGGGCACTCCAGCCATTGGTGTAATCTGAAACAATATGCCAGTTTATGCTGACCCCACAGTAGTCTTGGCATGGTAGTGGATTTGGAACCACCTCATGCTGAAGACCCGCCCAGGCTACAATTTGGTTTGTCCGATTCACAGGCGCCAGTGTCAAGGCTGAGTATGGGAGCAGAAGAGCAGGGCTAGTGGGGTTGCATACAGGTTGAGGATTCTTTGGACACCCACATGCACATGTTGGACAAGGGATGATAGAGTCATTGTAATATCCAGAGAATGATACACAGCACTTTGGTGTCTGTGGTGTAGTACTGATATTGCATGTCACCTGCAAAATTCACTCATAAATACATAAAACTCAGTGAAGCAAATACAGGGATAAACATTCCAGACCTACTGTATGGTCAGCTCCTATTAGTGTAGGTTGTTTCCCAATGATCCCTCAAGAACCATTTCCAATACAAACCAAACAGCAGCTAACCATCTGGTGATGTTGATTTAGGTTGGTGAATGCAGAGGAACTCAAGAAGCAATGGTCACCAAAGGAATCCAAGATCACTAAAACTCTGCTCTGATCACAATTTGGAAAGGGTAGAGGAGGATCTCACCTGCCAGGTCTTCAAAGCTGATGATGAGTGTACAATACCAGAAGGATCTGGGAACACAGAAGGGGTGATCAGCCGAGGCTGCCCACATTTATACAGCCCATCCCCAATCCTCCAATTGGCAGGTGGAACCAAATGAATGGTGGCAGTATTTGGTGGAAGTTTATAGACATTCATAGTGAAAGCTGACTTTGATTGTGAGGGATCAATTGTAGCAGGCAAGATGGTGCCATTCCGACAACAGTACTGCACATGCCCATTACTGCTATTAAACTGGTTCGATGGTAGGTCAAGAATTATTGGGCTTGCACTGCAGCATTCAACACTGTTGATATTTATACTGCTGGCATATGTTACCGCAGCTTGTCCATTTAGGCACACCTCAATATCTGCTTCAGTTGTTTGAGCCCCTTGCATGACATTTATGAACTCGCCTTCTTGCCAGTCCCATGTTAGATTCCAGTGGTCTAATCGGGTAATGGGACTGTCATTTGAAATTGTCACCTACATGTGCATCACCTATGATAACTTCAGCAGGTAGTCCACACAGTTATGAAACTCTGGAATAGTGTATAGTATTGATGTGCTACTGACATTGTGGCAATTGATGATGCTCTTTGCAGCAGGTTAGGTACATCAAACAACAGACCAGTGACCTAATTCAAATAACACAGCAGCAATCAAATGAAGGCTTCATACACCATCAGCACTGCTGGGACCTACTACCTTCACAATCTGTGCAAATAGAGTAAAGATTAGCTGGTTTCAGCAATGGGAAGAAAGAAGGTACACATACCAATGCCCAGTAATTGCCTTCATATGCTTGAGTAACATCATATGTGATGGTCAGGTTCCCAGTCTCTGATGGCAAATACTCATTGTCTGAATTTACAGTAATATTTGAGTTCTGCTCTAAGCAACAGGTGTGCATTGTACTATCTGCACAAACAAAAACCCAAGCCTCCATTTAGCTCAGCATGTCAAACTCCAAAATTAAGTAGTAAGTCCCTTTTCCAGTGTCCTATGGCAGGCTTGAGAAGAACCAATGATCCAGGTATTCATGTCACCAAAACCAAGTACCATTCTAATAAAAATTTTCTTTGCTGCAATTCCCTTTTTCAATTATTTCCTATTTGAATCCAATACTATCTGTCCTTCACTGTAGGAGTCAAACTATTCTAGAGTAGAGAACAGAAGGAAGGTCTGGTGAGATCATCAGAATTTTGCAGAGGTTGTTGACATACTTCCATATAACTTTGCAGTACTGCAATTATAGCCATCATTGGTGACATTGATGTTCAAAGGCATTGGATAACTTGGAGGCTCCACCCCAAACTCAGTCCCTGTTAGCTGCACAACTGCCTGAATGAGGTTCAAATTGCCTGCAGTTTCAATTGCATTCTTCAAGGTAGCAGCCGGAAACCCCATTATGATAGTCCCATTGCCAACTTCAGCAGGTAATGGTGTTCCATCTGCCAAAACTGTGCCAGGTGCTGACACCAAAATCTGCCACCATCAGAGAAAAAGGCTTAAAAACATAAGGACCCAACTTAAGCTTTGCTTATATCAATTGAGAGCCAGAACTTTCCAGAACTTCGAAACTGCATATGCCAACATGTGCCACTGTATGCAGAGAATCCTAAGGAGTCATGCATGGACAATTTCTCATGGCCAGACACAGCATGAAATGGCGACCCATATGTTCCTGCATTGTGTTGGAGGTATGGATTGCACTGGAGACATACCGCACTATCTAACTGACAATAGAAGTATATTGCAGCCATGAACATCTTCAAAAGATTTAGCTGAAAAAAGAAAGACTCAGAGGCCTTCTCCATATTCAAAGCAAACAAAGCAAAACACATGCCATGAAAATCAATCATAATCTCAGTCTCTAGTAAAGCTTGACATACAAGAAGGTGATTACAATAGTGGGAATGTCAGCACTGATCCAACACAGCAGTCTATGTGATATAACAACCATGGGGAAATCCTTGACATCCATTACTACATGTGCACAAGAACAAAACATTCCACCAGAGAAAAGGTCACCAGAAACTAACTCCCAAATCCAACTGCTTTCATCACAGTCTTGAGCATCAACATTCCAATGCACAACGCATCTTGATGTGCCCTATACAATGACCTTCTCATCGACAAGACCAAACTTGGAACACCTTTTCCAGAGACTTCACAGAAATAAGGGTCTATTGTTGTGCACATTTCCAACAAGAGCATGTTCATCAAAGCTGTACAACAACCTTGTTCATGGTCTTGTGGTAAGGCAGACTTGAGAATGGTGTGATGTCTTAGTGATGGGTCCGTGTGGTAAGACCATGCTCAAGTGATAGCGCCCTCGAGGTTCACTCTTAAGACCATCGTCAAACAGAAAATCCTTCTTGATCAACAATCTTCACAACATTTTCAAGAAGCCCTCTTTGTCATCATGAAACAAAAAAGCACTTAAAAGCCTTACAAAGATAGAAGAAGCCGGCATAATGCATTAGGTTACCTCGTTGTGTTGGAAGTGAATACCCATTGCCCAGTTCTGGACCTCCGAGAACCCCATGTTGGTAATAGTTGCAGTGGCCGCGAAGCTATAAGGCTGCAACTGAGGAGTACCATTCAGATAGGGGAAGATCTTCTGCACGGCGGAGACTTGGTAGAGCAGATCTATTCCCTTACAAGGAGGAAACAAAGGAGCAGAAGGAGCCGGAGCAGGTGCAAGCCCGGGTGAAAGAGAAGGAGAAAGCACAGGTACAGGAGCCGGTGCAAGCAGAGGAGACACAGAGACGACACTGGGTAGTGAAGGAATAGCAGAAGCAGTAGGAGTAGTAGGAGCAGCAGGAGGGGCAAGAGAGGGAGAAGGAGAAAGCAAAGACAATCTTTCAGTCTCTAGTGTCGTCAAGTCTCCATTTGCACAACAGATAATGACAGAGAAAAGAAAGAGCAACCGAAGAACAACTGCTGCTGCTAATGCTACTGCCATTTCTGAAACTTGAGCTTAAAGGAGAGGGAAAAGGAGAGAGAGAGAGAGAGAGATATCAAATGCTTGCGAAGCTCTTCTTGGGTCACATTATTTCTTGACTCCGGCTTTTCCTTGCGGTTTTGGAAGTTGGCGAGAACGCAGAGAAAGAGACGAGAGATGGGAGAAGAGAGAGAAGACAGGAGAGGGGGTAGAGGGGATGATGGGTGACAAGAAGAAAGCCGTTGGGGTGCGAGGATCGTCGTTGCGTTGCGTTGCAGAGGTGTTGGAACTTGAGAGGCGATTTGAAAGCGGGGCGACGCGCGGGGTGCGTGTGGGGTCAGGTCAGGTCAGGTCAGGTCAGGAACTGTGCGTAGCCTGGTAGTAGTAGTGGCTGCGCCTGTTTGCCGCGCAATTTGGGCTTCCAATTCGGGAACGGACCTAATTTTGGTGGGGAACCAGGCAGTTTCCGCGGACCCAAGTTTTAGACTAAAAACCATTTTTTGGGGGGTTTAACTTTTAAGGGCCTCAATTAAATTAAATTAAATTTTGGTAGCTTGTCCTTTACTTAAAGACCTAAATTTTAGTATGTTGTTGTTAACTTAAGGGCCTAACTTTTTAGTACCTTGTCCTTAACTTAAGGACCTAAACCTTCGTACATTGTTGTTAACTTTAAGGGCCTATATTAATTTTTAGTAGCTTGTTGTTTCCTTAAGGACCTAGATTTAAGTATGTTTTTGTTAACTTTAAGGGCCTACATTTTAGTACCTTGTTCTTAACTTCAGGACCTAAACCTTAGTACATTGTTGTTAAGGTAAGGGCCTAAAACTAGTAAACGTTAACTTAAGCACCTAAATTAGTAGTTGTTAACGTAAGTGTCTACATTATTTGTTGTTTACATTAAATGCCTAAACTAGTTGTTGTTAACTTAAGTACCTAAATTAGTGGTTGTTACATTGTTACCTTAACTCAGTAAATTAGCCAGTTGTGAACTTGAGAGCCTAAATTAGTAGTTTTTACATTGAGCTAATAAATTAGCTAGTTGTGAGCCGTAAGCACTTAAATTAGTAGTTGTTACCTTAAGTGCCTAAACTAGTAGTTGTTACTAGTTGTTAAGGGCTACCTTCAACGTGTGTTTTTTTTTGGGTTAAATAATTTTTTTTTAAGGCAATGGGCCATTTTGATTGGCCCATCACCAAAAAAAAGAAAACTGAAACTTGGGAGGCTCCTGAAAATAGGGGAGGTTGAAGTGCCTCCCCTTTGGCCAAAGGATATGGGATAAAGTGAGATGCTATGAACAACACCCTTGGGGAACACATTAAGAACTTGAAGAGCATAATGAGGAACATCATTGGGAACAAGATGGGAACAGGATGGGAACACAAGAAAAAAAAAAAAAAAAAATTCCATCCTAAACCCAACCCTAAACCCTAAACTCTCCTCCTATTCTACTTTTGGGCTTCCTTGTAGGCTTTCTAGTGCTTTCTTTGAACAAGTGGGGCTCATGGAGTAATGAATGGCTTTTGTCCCATATGGCAAGTTCAAACTTCAAACCTAAAATAAGAAAAAATGTATCATGAAGTCCCCCAAATATGAACTCACATTTTATGGCCAAAATGTTCCTCAAATTGTGGGACCCAATGAAAGTGGCTTTGATCCCTTATGCCAAGTTCAAACCATCAACAAGTTAAATTAAAATGAATTTAATTAATAAATTAAATTAATTAAATTAAATTAAAAGGGAAATGTTCACTCAAGCTCTCAAAAAATTGAACCCACAAATACTTACACTTGTAATATAACAACACTTGAAATGTTCCTTAAAATGTCAAGCCAAATGAAAATTGTTGCATTGTTTTATAGTATCTCCTCATCTTTCCCCTCACAAGGAGAGCCAATAAAGTTTTGCCATCTTTACATGGTATAATTCACCATTTGGTAAAAAAAAACACTAAATAAATAAATAAATAAATAAAATGAAAATTGGTTACTTGTTATAAGGCCTAAGGAGTTTAATGAATTGTAAATAGGTGTGAGCAATGATTTTTTTAATAAAAAAAAAACACTTTTTCTTTTGGGTTATGTGGAGTTGTTTTGGAGAGCTTTTAGAGGGTCTCCACTCTCCACCCATAGCACTAAGAAGGCCTCTCTACCCACAATTGCCAATAAAGTATAGCAATCAAATTGTGTGAAATTGCCATTTTGACACTAGGTTTGTTGAGGGTAGCAACAACCCCTACAAGAGTTGCACTAAAAATAAATGACTAGTTTTAATTCACCAACCAATGGTATTGATTGGCCTAAGCGCTAAGACTTAAATGATCCCTCCATTTATATTATTTGGTTTTTCATTAGAATAGGTGAGGTGCAATTTTTATTTTTTAATGAACTCTTGCCATTTTGTGAAAAATGTTTTTCAATTTTTTTTTTTTTTTTTTTTTTAAAAATTTTTTTTTTTTTTTT
>Ga0116231_10011763_pt1 | contig 13256 bp, 10 predicted proteins | sample S1TSphgellanicum_2_FD_89695 | JGI IMG/M metagenome (GOLD analysis project Ga0116231, IMG submission 89695) | Host-associated microbial communities from peat moss isolated from Minnesota, USA - S1T2_Fd - Sphagnum magellanicum MG | ecosystem: Host-associated > Plants > Peat moss > Unclassified... | reverse complement strand
ATCCAACCAACAAGTTGGTTAGAACTCATTATGCACCCTTTTGGTGTTGGGACAAGCCACGGGCTACCTTGGACTCACTTGATTCATCACGGCCCATCACCTTCCCCCATATAGTATTCTTTGTAGTTCTCTGCCGCATTTGCATCCAAATGGCTCTTTTTCCTGAGACTCCCAAAGTGGAGTCCCGAAACTGTCCCGGTTTAAACTCCCGGGACTTTGGACGCTCATAACTCCTCGCCCCGAACTCGGATCAAGACGAGGTCTGAACCAAAGTTGTAGCTCTCCTCGAGAGCTTTCCAACAATGTGTTGCAATTCACCTGCAGGCACCGGAATCAGGTCGATTCCCGACTTTTAGTGGTCAAAAGTCAAATTGCCAATTTGACTCCCGGCCTTTCTTTCGACCATAACTTGTGCTGCAAATGTCCAAATGGCTCATGCAAGGCCATTTTGGACATCTACATTTCAAGACCTTTTCAACAATATAAAAAACGTTTCAATGCAAGGTGTTTTGACCCTTGCAATCGCGCTCTGAATTTTCCAGAGTCCTAGAGGACTCCTAAGTCCCATTTTCGGGAGTGTGAGTGGCAACCTCACACTTCCCTCAAAGTGAGGTTGCGACACTTTACCACCAAATATAAATTCAAGTATTTGAAGTTTTTACCTAGGTGTTGGGAGTTTTTTGCCATGAACACGTAACTTGTAGAAAGTAATTTGACATGAAATTTGATGAACAAAAAAAATTCATGTCAACCACAATGAACATGAAACCACCTTCAATTTGTTTATTTTCAATATGTCTTTTTTTGATATCAACTCATAACTAAATTTTTAAAAGGCTCACAAACTTCAAAGATGACAAACATGAACTAGGATAAACTTTGATGAACATGAACTTCACAAACTGCAAGAACTTGAACTTCATCTCATTTAGGAGTGTGCATGGACACACCCATGACTTGAAATGTGCAATGCATAAGTGAGTTATGAAAAAACTTACCTCCATTGTTGCCATTTAACATTGTGTAAGTTCAAGTGTCAACAACAAAGTTACAAACAAAATCCAAAGTCAAACCCATCTTGAAGTGTTAATGCTTGAGGTCATCATGCAACTCAAACCTTAAGAATTAGGAAATAGGATATAGATATCTTTGATTTGATTTGACTTTCGTAAATTGGACTCCATAAGAAGTCAAATTGTTTGTCGATGGCATTCAACCCCATAATTTTGTTGTCAACATCTTGATTTTAAATTGCAACAAAATGATTCAAAAATCAAAAGGACATTGCAATTTGTAGCACAACATGATGGTGAGGTGACAATTTTTTAAAAATACACATGGTGGGGTTGGTAAACACTACATAAATCTATTAAATGGAGGTGTCTTAATTGTTTCCTTGATAGAATGTATAGAAAAACCAATCAAAGTTTAATTTCCTTCATTATAACACATTTTATATGTGGCTTTTAGATGTTTGAAAAAACATTTGTGATAGAAATGTGCAATTGAAAATGTATAACATCCTAAACTTTCATTTTGTTGCTAAATTAATGCACATATGAAAGATTCCATTTTCAATTGGAGTACATTTTAGACCTACACAATTTTGTAACAACATTACAATTTAACAAAAGGATTAAAATAATGAAAATTCATCCATGAAATTTTACACATACAAAAAAATAGCCACAATGAATAAACTTTTCCATAAAAAATTTCCATTAAAAAAATTATGTGATGTTCAAATTAGATGAAAAATCAATATTAAATAATACGTTACATTATAATAATGTTGATGATTATGATATTTTAAAGTTGTAAAACGTTCTTCCATTGAAGATGTAATTGAACTTAATATTATTTTACTTTTATACAAAAATAAAATGAAATTTTGAAATTAATAAGAAATGATAAACTAATGTTAGACAAGGTGTATTAAACAATTTAAATAAACCTATTGGTGTACAATTATATAAAGACATAATTGTGAATCATTGTATATTGACAGTTTCTATAAATTGTCTTGTTTTCAAGGCCTAAATCAACTACGTATATGATTTATACAAGAATTCATTTTTGAATCACTCTAGCAAATGTTGATTTATGGCAAAAATTAATTAATCCACCAATGTTGGTTTATGCACCAATTTTCAAAGAATGAATGTACTTACTACCAATGTTAACTTTTAAAGTTATGTGATGAAAGAATGATTAGGGTAGATAGGTTGGTGAACGAACATTTAAGAACTCAAACGACGTTGAATGGTCACACATTGCTCTTCTAATTCTGAAGCTCAAAGAATTTTTTTAATCTTTTTTCAATGCTACAAAAATAAGAGTGAGCAAGATATGGGATGTTTGGTGTAAGAGGGTTCAATGTTTGATGATAGGTGACCTAAAACAAATTAGGATTTCATTTAAGATTTTTGATCATTACATTTTTGCTTCTGGAATAGAAAGAAGTTCTGTAAAGCCCTAATCGGTGCACCCATCAGGTTTTAAATCGATCAAAATGGATTAAAAAATGCGAAAGTAGGAGGCTGAAACTAGAGAGGGATTTAGAGTTAGTTTTTCAAAAAAATTGAAGCAAACTATCACTCATCCTCTTCCTGTCTTTTGTGGGTTGCTCCTTTACTTCCGACACTAAAAGAACATTTGTAGCCCTCCAGTTTGCACATCCAAATGCCACAAAATCATTCAATTTGGCTAGGAATTAGGAAACTGTTGCAAACTGTTCAATGATCAATACATGTTCAATGATGAGCAGTTCTACCCTAGTGGGATAAATATTGATGGGTGGTGAAAAAATCAGTACAACACTGCTGATTTATGTCAAAAAATAATTAGCCCAATGAACAATTATGTTGATTTTGTGATATCAGCAACAGAAAGTTTTGATTTGATTGCCTTTTCAAACAACAAAAAATTGAGATCAAATGATAAACAGGGTTTGTTTTTTTTCAATTTTGTGAGGTAGTTGGAGTGGCCTAAAAAGGACTCAGCCAAATGTTGGCTAGAGGTTATATAGGAAAGTCGAAAATTTTGAGAAAACTTGCAAAAATATTCTGGGGACATGCTAGTAGCCATAATGGTCTAAATCTGGCAATTTCAACTTTGTTCTCTTCAAAACATGGGTGTGACTTGGGGCCATATTTTTTTGTAAAAATAATATCCTTTGTCTCAGTTGCTGCCACTTTTCTTTGTCAGCTAGTGGCCAAATTTTGCCAAAAAAGGAAAAAAACGCATTTGGAATTTTTTTTACAAAATTTGTTGGGGGGGAACAAATGGAAACCCTAATTTATTTTATTTTTGGGAAAAAATGGATATCAGAAAAAGAAATTTAAGGTCCACAAATGGAAACTTCCAAAATGTGAAATTGATGATTTTCAGAGAGTTTGTTTTTTTGGAAGAAACAGGAGAAGAGAAGAGAAGAGAAAGAAACAGATATCCAGGAATTAGAACACAGGGAGAAGCAGCTGCAGGAACCAAGCAAGCAAGGAATGAAGGAAGGGAGCTGGGAGCGAGGGAGGGAGTGAGGGAGGGACATGGGAGGGGTGGGGGAGGGAGGGAAGGAAGGAGAAGAAAAAGTGGGGGAGAAGAATGCTTGCAAGAGCGGCATTGGTAGAGATGAGGAGCTACTGCTGGTGGGACTGCACAAGATAGATGATGAGCTCATGCTGTGGGGCCACCAGTAGCAGCAGCAGCAGGAGCAGCGGCAATGTTGTGGTGGTGTGCCGGGGGTGGGGCCCTGATTGTAGTCGTAAAAGAAGAAGGGTTGTTGTTGTTGGTGGTGTTGTTGTTGCAGCAGCAATTGCAGCTGCAGCGGCAAGTTTGATTTTGTTTGCACACCAAGCTAGATAGCTAGTTAGCTAGCTACAGCTAGCTCGGTGTGCCGGCCGGGGTGGGAGCGGGAATTAGATCAGCGGTAGATGCCGATCTTCCGCTTCTAGTCTGCAGCAGCATCCCCCACAGCATTCTGCAGCTCCCGCCAGCTAGCTAGCTAGCTGCTGCAACTGGTCAGCTACAAGACTTCGTGTTTGCAGCAGGATAGAAGGTGTGCTAGCTAGCTAGCTAGTCGCGAATGTCGTCATGAGTATGAGCTAAAAAAGACAGTTTTGAACTCGGATTTCGAATGATGCTGAGCTGCTAGCTAGCAGGATCAGTCTTATAACTACTTCTTGGTCATGCCAGCTGTATTAGCTAGCTGTGAGCTGCTCTTGATTTCTTGGTTGCAAGCTGTGAAGATCATGTCAAAGTCTGTTGCAGGCGCTGTAGCTCGCTAGGGAGCTAGCTAACTTTAAGAAGCTCATGATGATCAGCTGCTGATCTTATTTGTCAAGAGTACGTGTTTTTCAGAAGCAGGTGCAGCTAGCTCAGATTGATCGCGGGAAAGAAACGGGCTGATCAAGCTGCACATATATTATTACAGGCCGCGGATAATAATTCCGCTTGAGCGGCATTCATCAGGGAAAAAGATATTTGTTGATTTGAGTGTGGAAGCTTTTGTAATCAGAGCCTTGTCCAGGCTTGCTGGAAGAAGAAGAAGACAAAAAACAGGAAGACGAGGAGGAGGAGGTAGGATCAGTTGCGGAGCCTGCAGCAGCAGGAGATTGAAGAGATCAGCTTCTGATCAGTAATGGAATCTAGACAAGCTGCTGCTGCAGGACTGCCGACTTTGAATCACCTATTGCAGCACACGCTGCGTAGTTTGTGCACTGATTCACAATGGGTGTATGCGGTTTTCTGGCGCATTCTGCCTCGCCACTATCCTCCTCCCAAGTGCGTGGTCACCAGTCTATTGAGCTTTACAGTTTGCAGCTGCTGTCATGAGCTGCTGCTGCTGCTTTTTGCTTTGAAAACTGATGATGTAGTCTTAAAGCGATGATCATGTATATACAATCTAATATGTTTGTTGCGTGGTGGCCGTGACTCTGCAGATGGGAAACAGAAGGTGGAGTCGTGGATAGATCCAGAGGCAGCAAGCGCAACTGGTACGTATAATATAGCTGGGCAGCATTTTGGCGTGACCCAATGCTGGAAAACAGACAAGGACAAGAATCCGCAGACAAGGACTTCGGATGTGAACGACAGAGAGACAGAGAGGCGCAACGGAAGAATATAGACTAGAAAGATGATCAAAATTGGCAAAGTTCTGCAAGTTTGAGTGATTTCTTTCGTGGTAGCAGGAATGGTGAAATTATAAGATGAGATTGATGAGATGGAATTTTGTCTGTTGGTGATATTCTTGCAGGATCCTTGTGTGGGAAGATGGGTTTTGCAACTTCTCAGTTTGCTCGGAACAGTCAGCTACGGTGCAGCAGCAGGCGCGTGCAGCAGCAGCAGCAGCTCATGGCAGCTGCATCACGAGTAGTGGTAGTACTTCCGAGCTGCTGGAGTCGTCGTTGACGACATCGGCAGCGTCGGAGGTCTTGAATCCCGAACTATTTTTCAAAATGTCGCACGAAGTGTACAATTACGGCGAAGGGTACGATCGCTAACATTGATCTGGATCCGGGTCTAGCGTGCGCACGCAAGTCCCTCCTTTAGTCTTTCTTCCTATGATTGCATACGGTGGAATAAATCCAATCTTTTCAAGACAGAGACAGAGAGTCAAGTTTGGCAGAGAGCTTGCTTTAAAATTGCTCGAGATTCTTAGAAATGTTCGGAACCTAACTGTAAGCAAGTCGATCTGCAGCTAGCTAGCTGCTGAATGCAGTAGTTCTACTAGTGTTGAATATTGTAATTTGTATCCAAACCCACAGCAGCAGCAGCAGCAGCTTCTGCAACCCAGCTAGCTGCTGCTGGAATGGTCACAAATTTTCTTCAAGTGCAGTGATCAACTCCAGCTGCTAGAAATACCAAGCTAGATTAATTCCAGGGTGTCGGGAGAATCGAGATCAATGAAGAAGCTCTGCCGAAAACCGCTTCTATGTTGTTGAAGCTGTGAAGTTCTGCACTGATCGTGTATTCTGTACTGGTGGTATGGCTGCTGCTGCTGTATAGGTTGATGGGCAAGGTTGCAGCGGGCAATTGTCACAAGTGGGTGTATCGAGATCCTCTTGAGAATGGAATCAGCAGCTTCTTGCCGCCATGGCACGGCTCTCTGGATCCTGTACGTCATTAGTAGGAAGTTCTACTGCTTGCAACAGCTCAGGATCATCGTCCTCTCGAGAATATTTTTCAGTCTTAGTAAATTGCAGTTGTCTCATTTTTTATCTGAAGTCGATTTCTTCTTCTTCTTCTTCTCACCCACTCTCCGTGGACATGATGATTCTTGTCTCGATTGCTGCTGCATAATCGTCATGACCTGCTGGCTGCATTTGCACTAGCTGCTGCTGATGAAGAATGGGTGTTTGTTTCACAATGTACATGTACAGCATCCTAGGACATGGGAAGCGCAGTTTAAGGCTGGAATTCAGGTAACTTGTTCTTCTTCAACAACTATCAAATTCTTTAGACTTTCTCCAAGCTTTCTTCAGATCATGCAGCTAGCAGAAGTCGAGATCATATTCAGCTAGTATAAATTCATTATTGCAGACTAGAAGGAAGAAATTTTATCTTTGGGAATCATGATGCATCATGTGGGGGGGAGGGATCCTCGACTACTGCAGACTGTTGCCGTGGTGGCGGTTCAAGAAGGGTTGCTGCAGCTAGGTTCAACCGTCAAGGTTCGTCACGGATCCTCCTTTCTTATGATCTCATGCTTACATGTATCAATGTTGCAAGCTGCCCCGGAGGATGTGGATGAATCCAGGCTAGCTAGCACTGATCAGCAGGTCATGATCTCCTGACAAAGCTAGGTAGACCTGCGTTGCCGCTAGGGGCAGAGTTTGATCACGGCTGCTGCTGATCAAACTTGTTGTGTTTGTGTCTGGATTCTGGACAGATTGTTGAAGATCCCAACTTCGTGCTTCTAATGCAACGCAATTTCAACTACCTGCAAAGCATTCCAGGTGTATTTGGACCACACCCCAGCTCTCATGGCCCGATGATGAGCACCAGTATGAGCAGCAGCTGCAAGAGTAGACCAGTTCATCAACACGGACTAGGTCATGCAGGAGATCAGGAGCTCCTGTCTGATCCACCACCTGAACCTGGGGTACGGGGAAACTGGATCATGAGCTACCCAGAAGATCATTATCAGACGAGATCATCATTCATGTCCAACGGAGGCTGCTACAATATGAGTCCAAGAGCGGCAGGAGATCAGTTTCTCATGTCTAGTCGTGCAAGAACCGGCATGATGAACGGGTGGCGATCTAGCATGCTGCAGGACGATTCAGCCACGACGAACATACTTGGAATGAAACGCGGCGCTCCAGATGCAGATCTTCATGATATAAGTCCTGGACTTTCATTCGACTTCAAGGACTTCCCCTACAGTAGTTCGTCTTTGGGAAAACTGCGGAGCTATGCCGGCTGGCGACCCGAATGCCCTTCTCCTCCCAAAGCTCTCAACACGGGTCGTTGCACCGCGTCGTCGGGGGTCAGCAGCTTGTCGTTGAACCTAATTCCTTCCATGTCTAGTCTCGACGCGCTCTTGTCTAAACTGCCTTCCGTCACTCCCGATCAAGAGCTAGATCACTCGACTCATGCTGCAGCAGGGCAACTGCAACAACAGCGCGGTGGCGCAGATTCCCCACCTACAGGATCTGCTCATCACGCAACCTGCAATTCGTCACCCACTACTAGCAACTACGTTGGCAGCCCACCTGCACCAGCAGCTAGCTGTGCTGCAAGCCCAATGCAATCTCAAACTGACAGCAGGACCTCTCCCATCAGATGCCCTGGAGCTGCTGCACTGCAGGCATCCAAGTCAATTACTAGCTGCCCCGCCGCGTCTGATCATCACCCTGATGCATCATCCCCAGCGGATCACCCGCGTATTGCAAACACAGCTGATGAGTCGTCAGACTCGCGACCTGGATCCTGCTGCACAACTCTAAATGGTACTCCTGCTGCTGCTGTTGCTGCTGCTTGCGATCATGAGTTGTTGTCTTGCAATAACAACTGCAATTGCAATGGCGGGCCTGCAGCAGCTGCTGGTGAGCTTGCAGCGGTTACAATCACGGAACCATTCAACATCAACGCGGGGGGTTCATCAGGCAATATGAACTCTGCTGCTGCTGCTACTGTTTCTGCGGCTCCCATTCTGTCAGCTTCTGTTGTAACTGCAGATCAGCGTTTCCATGAGCATCAACAGCTAATTGGATCAGCAGCAGCTCATGTACAACTACCCGACTTACGCGGCGGCCGAGGTGGAGGAATACCAGTGAATCCCGCCATGACTGCTACTAGAGATCATCATCAAATAGCCGCCACGTTCGACAATCTTCCAGATACTTATTTCGGGCTCCATGATCACGACGCGCTAGAAAACAACTACAATTCCATCTTCAGCGAGATTTATTGATCACGAGCACCAAATGCTTAAAACCTCGGATGAGTACTCCACCCTAATTGCAACTGTGGTCCCTGTACATACAACATGACGAGTTGCTGTCCGGATCTTTATCTACGCGCGGGGCTTCATACTTCATATCATCACAACGACCTAGAAGTGATCACCACGCGCGATGTCTCGCTGTCGATCGCTCGCTCTTCATTAATCGCCAGCTTGCCGAATTCGCAGTTCCTTAAATCCATATCAAACTCTGCCGTACTACTCTACAACTTCTCTACAACTTCATGTGTACATATCTTTATATACATATACATAGTTCGATCTCAAGTCGACATGATCTAGTGCAGCAGCAGTTGCAGGTGAACGTAGTTCATAGCTCACTCCATAACTAGTTGTTCAGTTATCTAGCTCCTGAATGAGTCAATCTCTGCATCCAGCTAGCTGACTGCAGCAGCATTTTAAAGAACTAATTTGGCAAGTACTTCGACGAATACAGATGACGAGCTCGAGCCCAGCTGATAAATCTTGGACTGGCCGCTGCAGCTGCTGATCTGAATTAGTTAGCTAGCTGCAAGATGATCATCTTTTTGTATTCTTGTTGTATTTGCACATGTTTCACGCATGCTGCTGCTGCAGCTGATCATAGTGATGATGATAGTTTGAAGAACTGGTCACTAGTCACAGCAGCAGCTAGCTACTTACTAGGTAGCAAAAAGATTTGAGTAGCGGGCCTAGTGCAGCTTTTTCTACTCAGCATTGAGCAATCAAGAGCAGCAGCTGATTAAGAGTGTAATTTCAGATCAGCTCTAGAGCTCTTTGTTATTAATGAGTAGCTGCTAATTAGCAAGAGTGGTTTCCTTGGCATCTGATCTACAGCTCCGTAATTAGTAGTTAGCAAGAGTAGTGTTTCCTAGCAGCCGATCTATAAGAGCTCCTTAATTAATTATTAGTAGCTGCTAATCAGCAATCTAGATAATGTTTCCTGGCAGCTGATCTAGAGCTCCTTAATTAATTAGTAGCTAGCTGCTAAATCACCAATTTCTAGTGTTTCTCAGGTCTAGTTCCTTGATTAATACCTAGGTAGCTTAGTCTTTGCTAGCTGTGATCTCTTCCAAGATTAGTTCAAAGCTTTTGCAACTTCAAGAAGAAAAAGGAAACACTTGAAATTCGCGGGCATAATAAGTTCAGCTGCTGGGTTTGATTTATACTCATATATATTTTAGCCAGCTTTGGTGTATTTGATTTAAATTAATCTCTTCACCCCCCCCCACCCCCATAGAAAATACATGTGCTCATTCAAAGATTTGCATTCTGTGTTTTTTGGTTTAAAAGTCAGGCAATATTTGGTTCATTATGTGTTGGTTTTGGGTATCCCTCTCTTTGACACAATGGGCAAGAAGAATTCACATGATGTTGAGCATTGTCTTGGGTGAACACTTTCTTTTGTTTCCTTGATATCCTCTTTCAATCTCCCAAAGAATTCCATTTATATGGGTCCTGAAATTTTGATTGTCAGAAATTTTTAGTGGGCGCTTGTGTCGTTGAACACCTTTAAGCTCACCCATCCTAATACTATTCTGGTCAAAGTGAGTTTAACTTTGAGTCCTCGTAGAACTTTGTTAAATTTATTTTCAGCGTCTAAATCACTCTAAATTCAGTAACTTTTGTTCTATTGGTCCAAAATTTGCAAGACCAGACACATGCACATTCCCTTGTTGAGGGCTTTTGGACAGTGCCAAAAGTGAAGCAAGAATTCTTCTTCTGCAATGAATTTTTCCATTTGTTCCCAAAACAAATAAATAATGAATCAAGAGACTATAGGGTTTGGGAGGGTTACATGACATCCAAAGAAAAGAAACAAAACAAAACAAACCCCTATCTTTATATATATATATATATATATATATATATATATATAAAAGGTCTGATGACCTTGTGAATTGCATTTTGGATTTATTAAAAAATCGTGGTGTTTTTCCCCTCGGGTTCACAACCTCACAAATTCCAAGGAACAAAACACCCACATCTGTTTCATTTTTTCTTGCCATACATGAATGAGCTCCCAGCCTGCCTGTTGCCTTTGAGATGAAACTTTGCAGTTAGTTTGATCACTGCAAAAATTCCACAAGTTTGGGGATGTGGTCCATAAGTCCTGAGCTTTCCTTTAAATCCAAGTAACCAGCTGGGACCACCAAAAACCGAGGGGTTCAAAGCTTAGTTTACCCATGCACCCTTGAGACTGCGTCACACAGGGTGGAGATGGATCGTGGATGGAATGAATGTGAGAGATAGAGAGAGAAAGAGAGGAATTGTGGGAGACATTCTCTCTTTGGGGGTGATGTCGGATTTTAATATACTGCATGCTCCAACAACAACACCAGTTGTTGGCTAAAGCAGTGCATGAATTATGCAGTTGGTGGAAGCAGCAGATCAGTGGTACATACATGGATATGCCCTCACTGTAGAAATTTGAGTACTGTGGTAAGCTAGGGAACTGGAACCCAACGGAAAAGTGTTTTTCCTGTCCACCCACCATCCGTCCCTGATGTTGCCCTCGATGCTGTTGGTTCACTTTGGCTTAAAAGTTTCACCCGCTTCACACCTTTTTCACAATCATACTTAAGGTGCCTTCACACTTGGTGGTAGGTACTCTAGTGTTATGTCCCTTAACACCATACTAGTCATTTCATTTACGACTTAAACTTATTTATTGTGAAGATTTTATGTTGAACAAACACTCATTTAATATTTAGTTATCGCCCACTTAACATTGGGTGCCACTCAGGAGGCCACTAGATTTTCATTTAACATTGATTTAACATCAAATGTGAATGCACCACAAGGTGTCTCTTAATTTTGTGCTCTAGGTTTCTGTTTGGGGGTATTTTTAACCCTCTCTCTATACATACAAGGGTTATAATATTAGTTTTAAAAGTATACAGGAAAATAAGAGCATCTCCAGAGGTGTTCCCTTATTTGTGCCTGCACCAGTATCTTGAGGTCCAAGATACAATCATAAATTATTTTTCTCCATACCCATTCCAATGAAAAAATCTCATAATGTAAAGTGAGAGGCTATTAAAATCACACCACTTGGACCACTCATTACAGTTGACCAATTGAAAACAATCATTTCTATATAGTGCATTATTTTCAACCGGTCCACTACCCAAGCCTCAATTAAGAGTAGTGAAAAAAATCAATTTGACAGCAGATTAGTGCTCCAATACAACATACATGAGCTTTTCCTGCTAAGGGTGGAGATGGTCTAAGTGATGAACATAGACTTATGGGGCTAATGAGATTGTTAGAATGGGAGTCTTGAATTGTTTTGAGGAGTTATCTTTAGTAAGGTGACACTTATTTAATGTTGTAATAGACTCAAAAAATGCTTGTGCCTAGGTGGAAATTTTTTTTGGTAGTCAATGAGATTGTTCAAATTGGTGCCTTGAATTGTTTTGGAGAGCTCCCTAAGTGAACTGATATTTCAATGTTGCCTGTCATTTCCTTGAGGCCCATGCAAAGTGTGAGGAGCCTTTAACACATCTTTTTTTTCTGATTTCAATGAAGGTTATTCAAACTTTAATATTTATGGATTTCAACATTTTCAATTAACAAAGGTTTTTTCAATTTTGTGATGTAAACAAACTAGCAATCATTCACAGGAAGATTTAGCCAAATTTGGGTGTGTAGATTGAGCATATACGAAAGTAGCAAAATTTAAGAATCCTTTTGTATTTTGGCTACCTGCTGGAACGTATTGTAATTTAATCTGGTGATTTTTTGTTCTTAATTTTCAAAATCTGGCTATTTAGCATTTGTTTTGCACAATAATCCTTGTATGCTTGAAATCATATTTTTCAGGTTAGGAAACAGGGTTTGCAACCTCAATGCTCATACTAAGAGACAGGGTTTTAGCACATTTACTTATGCTCATTTTTCAATATATGGCCTCTTTAGTGAGCAAGTTTTCTTAGCATCCAAGGGAAGAAGGTTCACCAGATGAAACTGTGCTAGTCCTAGTGAAACAAAGTGCACATGTACTGTGCTAGAACCCTGTCTGTAAATAACTATTACACATTGAGTCTTAGATCACTCAAGATATTAACTATAAAAAAACAAAATTAGACAAAGAAATCCAGTGATCCCATTGGGCAGAAAAAAAATCTTCGAGCCTACTGGTCGCTCGCTATGACTTCCATTGGTCCTCTGAAATTCTCATGAATCTACCAAACCCTCTGACACATTTATCTGCTAGTTCACTCAAAATAACTAAGGAAAACAAATTCAGACCATCAAATCCAGCAATTTCATTGGCCATAACAATTTTTTCTGCTGCACCTACACACAAGCCTATTCGACACCCTTACACTAATACCATACTAGTTTAGTACACTAATACCATAACCGTCCTCTGTATACTCTGTATGCAGAGACAGGGTTAAAAAGAGGTATATGATCCCACAATGGAAACTCAACCTCATGTGCTCAGAAACATGCACATTCTCCATATCTAGTTTAGAGCAGAGTTTCAAACTATTAAGCCAATCCCCAATAAGCTTGGTTACAACTGTACTTGCAAGCTTTTGAAACAAGTGTGCATGGCAGTGTGCTTCTGTCTTTCCACAAACACCCTGGGGCCACCACGCTTCCAAACTTTTTGTTCACAATTTGATTTTAAAATATTTGGACAGCTAGTTAGCATTAAAATTAGTCAGAGAACTGGTAAGAGCGTGTTTTTTGGGGCGTGGGGGGGGGGGGGGGGGGAAAAAAAGAAAAAGGGGGTGGGTTTTAAAAAAAAAAATTTTGTGTTTTACTTAACAAGGGAAGGGGGGCATAATTTTTTTTGATT
>Ga0116231_10011762_pt1 | contig 13258 bp, 9 predicted proteins | sample S1TSphgellanicum_2_FD_89695 | JGI IMG/M metagenome (GOLD analysis project Ga0116231, IMG submission 89695) | Host-associated microbial communities from peat moss isolated from Minnesota, USA - S1T2_Fd - Sphagnum magellanicum MG | ecosystem: Host-associated > Plants > Peat moss > Unclassified... | reverse complement strand
GGGTGGTGTGTGGGGGGTGGTGGGGTTGGTGTGGGGTGTGGGGGGGTGTGTGTGTGTGTGGTGTGGGTTGTGGTGTGTGTGTGGGGTGTGTGTGTGTGTGGTGTGGTGTGTGGTGTGGTGTGTGTGGTGTGTGTGGTGTGGGGGGTGTGGGGGTGTGGTGTGGGGGGGGTGGGGGGGTGTGGGGTGGGGGGGGGGGGGGGGGGGGGGGGGGGGGGGGGGGGGGGTGGATTTCATAATGTTTTTGGTTATAGGCTAACCAAATGGCCCATCACAAAAAGAAACCCATCAAAACATTTGTGCTTTGGGACACACCACAATTGATTTGATTAATTAATATGAATCACAAAAAGTACAAAAAGTATCTAAACTCTTGTAAATTTTACAATAAATATGTACTCATAAAAATAGTAGCAATGACAAAAGTTGTACTCAAGCAATGGGGTGGGACAAAATGTGCATTCAAGATATTTCTTGGAATAACGCCACCATAATCCCATATTGATAAAAAAAATGCTAATGTGTGGAGAGTAGCAAAGTATCATGATTTACTATGAAGAACTAATCAAAATGACCCCATTGCAAAAAATTAAAATTCAGCTTTGGGATGCACCCACAACCAATTAATATGGATTTGTATGAAGGTATGATCATTAAGTGTATATAGTATATACATTTACATGGCCCAAAACATTTACACAAGTCCATGTAAGTGTATTTGATAAATATTTACCCTGACCTCATGTAAATGTAAGTGTGAAAACAAAATTATACATGGCAACAAAATAAGTGTAGATGGAAAAAGTTTAGACATGCAACTGTAAATGATTTACATTTAAATGGGATTTACATGCCATATACAGTAAACCCCCTTTATAATCACACCCTTGTTGACCATTTTTTGTGGCATTAGCAAATCGTGATTCAAATGTGTATAGTCACATTCCATACAAGCCTTTACAAAATTGTGACTATAGGCCAAAAAACATTTGCAAAATAACCCTTGTATGTTAGAATAAAGGTGCCAACAATTGTTTAAATTTCTTACATGACTTGTTTTAAGCTCTAATATGGATTATTAGACTTTAAGAAGGTTGTGATTTCTACATGTTTTAATGTGACAATCTATATTGAGTTTGAGCTCCTTGTATATCTTGTCACCTAGATTTTTTTAATTAAATTTTTTTACTTTAGTGGCAAGCTCACATATCGTTTGCTTATCTCCAATAGAAAGTTGTCTATTTCTTTTTTCTTCAATTGGATTCACAACTTAACACATAGCAACACTAACATTGCCAAAAAAACTACAAATTACAAAACCTTAATATTTGCCTTAGATTTTTTCTTAATATAATTACATTTATTAAGAAAACTTTGCAAACGTTTTGTGCTACTAATGAATGTGATAATGACTAAAAAAAAATAGTGTTTTTTACTAAAATGGATGGTTACCAAAATATGTGTGACACGAACAAGAATGTGACTAAAATGGTTGTGATTATAAAGGAGGTTTATTATATATGGCTATTGACACTTACACATACAACAATTGTTTTGACATTAGGTTTGAGCTTTACTTAATGATTGCAACATTCAAAGACTAATACCATGGTGGTTTCCAACTTGGTAGTTTGCTTCAAGCCACAAGGATATATATTCGAAGATTGTTTGCTTGGGATTATTTTAGTGTTATCCCACATTTGTAGTAGTTTCTATAGCACTCATGGTCTTGACAATGGTAGTCAACAAAGTGATCTCAAAAGTTGAATAATTACAATGGTTGAATTTATTTTTTTCCAAAGTTCAAAATGACCTCCTATAAACAGCCTAAAGTTGTTTCCATAATTCTCAACAAATGAGGACTTGTAAACAAGTTCCTCAAAAAGTACTACCCAAAACATTCTCAAGATTGTTTCCACTCTCTTCCCAAATGATCCATCCATCCATCAAGGGTCCAAAGGTTGTCTCCACAAATGTTTCCCAAGTTCCCAAATTTAGTTCCCAATGACATCCATCCAATGTTGATCTAAATTTTTTTCAACATTTCCAATGACATCCAAACTTTGGCCACATCCATGACAAAAGGATGTCCAATAGAATGACATTGTGTGTGACCAGGTTAGGATTTCCCCTCTTGCACCAATCAATCAATTTATTACAGAAAAAACTTGCACAAAAAGGTTGTTTTACATAGTACCACAAGCCTTGGATTTTGTTTAGAAGAGAGTTCCAACCACCTTGGCCCTTGACCCAAATTATTTCATGTCAAAACATGCTTCACAAGTTTCCATCCATAATATGGGTGATGATGAGAATGTAATGGTGGGAATGTGTTATTTATTGTGTTGATTCAAGACCTTCATCCATTTTTGTCATGTGTTAATGAGTCAAAACACAAATATTAATGTTCTTTTGGTTACATTTTTAAAATGGAAACTTGTATTACTAGTTAAAGGATTTGGAAGAATTTGGCACATGGCATGGACATTGGGTATCTAGAACTATTAATGTTCAATTGTCACGACAAATTATGAAGGTGCATAGTTTGTTTTCAACTTAAGAGATGATTAGCGGGCATTTTTACAAGAATACCTTAGCATACCTGTCCTGTACATTTCTTTCACATTTCCAAAGCTTGATAATGTGTTAAAATTTACTAGAGTTTTATAACTAATCCGACTCCTTGTAAGTATAACCAATGAAAATTTGTGTTTTGAATGTTTCATATCACATTCAAATGAAGGAAAAAATATCAATGGTGTTTTTTGGCAAACTTGATTATAGGAACAACATTCTCTATGACACATTCTATTAATGGTATATGGAGATTAGTGGGTATGTGCAATATGTGATGATATGTTATTTGAGGGCTTTTTTTTTTCTATATTGATATTAAATTCAATGGTATCAATTATGATAATTTTTAGAAGTATGGAAATCAGATATCAATGTATTGTGTTTGGTAATTCACCTGTATGATGAAATTTTTATTCAAGCCAATAGTTTTTTTTAAATTTAATTTCTTAAAACAAAAAAAAACATCTTGCATTGTGAAAAAAAACCTTACTTGAAATTGAGACATACCCAACATGAAGGAGCTCCTGTTCCTTCTTTTAAAATTTCCTTCTCTTAAGAAGTATTCACATATATTTCCTAATCATGTAGAATTGAATACATCATACATAAAAGGGGAAAAGAAAAGAAAAAAAGAATATAAACCCAAAATTGCTAAACATAAGAAGCATTAAATTAAACAATAAATTAAGAGAAAGAAAAAATGAAGAAAATGCATTACCAAAATCTGAAAATTAATTAACCAAACAAGCATTAGTTGAAAATTTAACTGCAAACATATACCTATAGAGAGAGAGAGAGAGAGAGAGATGAGAGATCTGTTATAAACAAAGTTTAACATATATACACAACACAAATAGGTTTAAAATATAAATCCAGAAATTTTCCAAATATAGCTTTCCACTGTGATTTTATAATAACACATTTTGCACCACAAAAGATTGCAATTTATAAGCAAAACTTATACAACACATTTTTACTACAATGACTTTCTCACATACCAGAACACACTATATTCACAACTAATCCTTTCCCTTTCATCTTGCATCTAGATGTCATCAGTGCTTGAATTATTTTTACTGGAGAAATTTCGCCAAAAAGCAAAATTAGAAACTAAAGAACTGAAAAAGAAGTGATTTTGGAGGTTCTCCGTCTCTAGATGTGCAAGAAAAAAAAGGGAAAATCAGCATATTCATATATTTAATTTTTATTGTGTAGCCAAGAATATAGAAGGATGACTAAAGATTTGTACTTTATTTTTAGTTTATAGCCAGATTTGGCTAAATCTTCCTAGGGATGATTGCCATTTTTTCTACCATCTTCCTATGGATGATTGCCACTTTGACAACAAACAAAAATTCCTAAAGAAAACACTGGTCATCACATGAACTCTGAGAAAATCACACAATATTTCATGACCCAATCTTTTCACTTTCATCTTACCTCCATATGTCATCACATGTAACTCTCAGAAAATCAGTCCACAGTGATGGCTCCATATAGAAGGTTAAAGTCACTTGCAGCCTATATTTCACAGGGGAGAACAAAAACATCAGTAAGAAAACACAATGTTGAATATTGTTGGCAGGGAGGACTTTCCTTTTTCAAAGGACTCTTGGCACCTAAGAGAGAGCAGACAAAAAACATTAGACTGAGAATATCACAGATAGGTGAAAAAGATTGGAAGCATCACAAGTTTTGAAGTTTTTTTGAAAGTGGTTACAATTGGACCATTACCAAAAACAAACCAGTCCTACCATGTATGTCTTGGTGGGCATAGACAAATTACTCTAAATGGGTTAAGGCCAAATCCATCAGATCACAGAACTATATTTTCAGCCATGTTTACAGAAAATGAAATCAATGGCTCTGAATAGAAACTGGAGAGTTTGAAGAAGCATCTGAGTTGTGTATTGAACATCTAACTATGGCACCTGTCTACCCACAATAGAATGGTGAAGCATTTGATAAAGACCCCAATTCTATAGAATGCTTTGTTTGGGTAAAGGTCTAGGTGTATGAAAGTACCAAGCTAGGCATACATGGTGTTGATAAGAGTTCAATAAAATTGTGGAGAAGTTTCAATTGGTAGAGTGTTTGGGAAGTTAAACATAGATAACAGAAGGTTCATGCTGCAAGGAAAGGGGGATAAATCTTTTTGGATATGGGACCTGAAAACTGTTGGATGAAGATGAGAAGACCTAGAAAGAAGCATGTTGCTAGGGCCTACATGGGAAAGTTTGTACAAGTTTGGTACCTATAAAGGTTGGAAAGGGATTTAGGAGAAAATACGGACGAACTAGGATATTTGTGTTTTCTTAGATTAGATAAGATGGGAAAGGCCATGACAAAACTTGCGAATTTTCATGTTGTAGGTTGAGCTATGATCAGTGAGGATGCAAGATGAGATATACACGGCTACACAATGAACGCAGCTCCAGAAGAGTTTTGACCCTCTGGCCATGAAGCACCCAGCCTGAACTTGCAAACAGGACATGTGGCCTGCTGCCTTAGCCATTGGTCAATGCACATACAATGGAACTGCAAGAATCACAAAACCCACAACAAGTATTCAGTGTAATCCATATCTATGAGATTGCAAAGAAATCACCACAACAAACACTCTGAAGGTCGCACAACAATGAGTGTAGTTATAACCTTGTGAGAGTTTGTCACAAAGTTTCAGACCATCACAAATAGAAAGCTGCGATCACTACTGACTGACTTTGTCAGCTCCCAGTGATGGGTGCAGATAAGCATCTAATAATCTGCCCAAATTCAGCAGATACAAAATTATACAAAATATCATCCTGAGTTTTGTCACATTTCTGGAAGTGAAGAGGAAAACTCAAGTCATGATGTTGGCTAGTACTCAAGGGACATAGCAAATGACTCATAGACCACTGTATGGCTGAGCAAACTGTCCTTAAGGATATACGAGTACTGCACATTTGGGTTGGTCAAGGATTAGTGGAGGCCATTTCCCAGTATTGTGATTCCATTTGATAGTCTGATTCTGCAATTACTCTTGACCTTTCCTAGTCCTGGTCTTGCTCTTCCCCAACATGGTGAAATTGTCAGATATGCTATTCTAAATCAAAATGGATCGAGAGAGGAAAACAATATAAATTCTTACCTGGTGAAGGCAAGGGAGGCTGCGAACAAGTTCACCATCCTTAACTTGCTCCAGGCAAACACTGCATGTGAGCTCCTGATCCAGTCTTGGCTTATCACCCTCGTCACTTTTCTTCTGAACAACCAAAGCTCAACAAAAACTCAGACCACAGCACTATTATCGCTTAAGTGTGATGTGGTTTCAGGTGTCAGTGGATCTGACAGGTTACAAATCTCCACAAAATGCTCACTGTTCCCTAATCTTACCATCAGGGAAAAACCCTTTCCAATGTTAGATCTATGCTTAAAACTCCATGTCAATGAGAAAACTATTAATTGAAACAGATTGGCCAGCATCAGGTAGTAACTGCAGGGAGGAACTGGGAAGCAACTGACCAAACATGAATCAGTAGCTGCCATGTTCACAGTCACAGAAGGCAAGGGTGCTCCTTCACTGCAATAGGAAAGAAAACACAGAAGAATGAGAACATAGAACAGAAAACTTCAAACCACCCACTGTGTCTAGTATCAAAATATTGAGGCAAAAGACAAAAGGACAGTCAAAAGTAGAGACATTGCACATAAATATGATATGATGTAAACTTGCCTCTGCTGAGAATGGGATGTTGGTAATACAGGTGCTGCTTTGTAGGTGTGAAATGGTAATCTGTTGATCTCCGTGTCACTCATTGCTGTAACCCCTGGTGGATTATCAGCATCCAGAGCCCTAAGCGCATCATAGTCTGCATCAGTACCAACCAACCATGAGATCTAGAATCAAATAGGGACTAAACAAAACTTTGCCCTGTGCAGACAAAGACTTGTAGTGATACAGAGCAACTGACCAAAAGATAAAGAACACAAACCTAGGTCATCAAATTCACGGTCTAGAAGAGCAAGCTGCAGACGAAGGCCTTGAAGCTGGGCTCTAGTTGCAAACGACAGTAAAGGGCCCATACGTAGCCGAAGATCAGAGCGACCCATTAATCCTCCCGCAGAGGCTGCAGCAGCAGCAGCATGTGCCTGAGCGTGTAGTCGATGACACATTGCATATACACGGAGGCTTGACGCCATGAGGAACACTCCCATTCCTGCCCACAGCTGCCCCCAGTTCCAATCAACTTGACATCATCATCCAAACTCTCAACGCAGGCACAGAGACACAAAAGACATGGGAGTGTTTACACTCTTTAACTCTTATAATACATTCAGTCAGCTCTTTCCCAACTTTCCTAGTTCCAGAATAAACTTCACACACCAACAGTAGCAATAATTGAGATACAACAGTCACCTTGAAATTCTGCCACTCTAGCTAGCTACAGAGATGACAACAAGCTGAAAGAAAAACTATATTTGTATCAAAAGGGCAATCATCACAGGACTGGATTGAGAACCGCACCAAAAAATTCGGTGACATCTGATGCGAGTTCACAATCATAAACAGAAGTAGCACTGCACATATAAACACACAATAGAGTTACATAGAAGATGACCACACCTCCTCCCCCTCCATCACAAAAGAGTTAGCAAGATAACTTTTTGAAGTTCCCATGCTTGGAAGATAACGCTTTTGATGGCCAGAAATATGTTGTTTGGCTCCAATAAAAATGGCAAGCAAACAGTCTTGGAAAAATATAGTGTAGAGAGCATGCCAGCCAAGAACTTGCGGGTGTCACCAAGAGTAAAGAAAGAAAGAAAGAAGGAAAGAGTGTACCTGTCATTAGAAGTGCCATTGGATTTGCATTCAAAGCTCGACCGGCACCATGGAATCTCTATCAGAAAAACCAGACCACAAGCAGGAAAATTTCACTTTTGTCAATATGGAGTCGGTCAGTCAGTCACACACACACTGCAGGGAGAGTGGCAGGCCAACATAAGAAGAATTCCTACTCTCTTTATGTGCAAATGGCATATCAATCTTTCTGTTTTCTCACTGCAAGCTAGTGTGCATGATGAGAAAACCGCCTATGATAGATAGATAACCTTTACAAGCTCAGAAGACAAACTCTTGCAAAAAGAACAAGAGTGCTGCAGGAACACTACTAAATACTAGGTTAAGTGTGCAAGTCACTTCTTTTCCAGAGAATGAAGCTTCTTCTTCAAAGCTCTTGAAAAGCTTTGTAACAAGTTGAGGATTTCTTCACAGTTCCTCTGGAACAAGCCGCAAGAAAACCTCAAAGAGAGAATCGTCGATCATCGTCAACACTTGCTGTCAATTGCCCGAATTGGCAGATTCTGGTAAAAGACTTGAGAAGAGTCCAAGAGAGAGAGATACACAGACACAGACTGAGTTCAGGCTTCAAAAGAAGCATCGGAGATTCTTCAACAAGTACAAGAGAAAGAGACAAGAGAAAAGCTTGATAGAGAATGGAACAACAAGAGAAGGAGAGAACAAAGCTCCTCACCACGCTGCGGCGTGCAGTCATGAAATTCTGAAGCCCGCTCTCCAAGTCACCGCGCGATCCTCGGAACACGAAACTCATTTTTTCTTTCTTCTTCTTCTTCTTCTGTTCCTCCACTCGGCTGCCGCAAAACTTCTTCTGGTCTTCGTCAGAAAAGAAGTTTTGCAGCAAAAGAACTCCTCCAGACGTCCAAAAAAGATCGGCTGCTGTCCCCTTTCTCGTCGACGAGGAGAGGTGGAGAAACTCTTCCGGTTCTTTCTTGAGCTTCTTTGCAATAGCTCACAAATCGCTTGGGGACATACGCGTCGTCGTCGGCCCTAAAGATTTGCTGCAAAGAATGAAGTCCTCGTAAGCGCTCAAATGAGGTGAAGCTCCTGCTGGTGCCACGAAAGAAGAGAGAGAGAGAGAGAGAGAGAGAGAAAGAAAGTGACCTTAGGGTTTGATCGTGCTTGCGCAGGGACGAGATATGCAAATCCCTTTAGATCCGCATTCAGGAATGTTGCTTTGTGATCTGCAGCTAATGAATGCTTGAGTCGTGTTTCTCGTATTGTCTTTTTGTTGCGGATTCGCCACGCGAGTTTTTATTTTCCTTTTTCTGGGCGATGGCGATCCGATGAGGAGACGGTCTGACATGTCTTCTTCTTCTTCTTCTGGCACGAAAAAGGTGTGTAGTTTTCCCGTCACCTTTTCTGCTCAGAATTATCTGTTTGTTCATCAGGCAAGGAAATGGAATGAGGAGAGAGAGAGGGATCACACTCCTTTCCCCCTTGATTCACAGATTTGGAAGAAGAAATGGGAAATTCATTTTGCAATGCAACAGGAGAAGACATACAAACAAGGACATGATATCACCAACTCTCAAGCACCACAAGCCACCAAGAAACAAAGAAAAACTCCAGACCCACTTACAAGATCTTGCAAGAGAAACAGTTGAGAGATTTGGGTTGTTGTTGCCAAGCACCATCGAAACTTGTCTTCAATGGGAAGGGCAGATCAATGAGCAGATAGACCAAAGCAAGTGTTGATGCAGAAAATGACATGAAGAAGAATCGCAGTCGAGACCCACCCACCATTTGATGATACCATTGTGTGTACCACTGCCATGTGCAGCAGAGTAGACCTGACTTTACCTCCAACAATGTGCTGGCTTCTGATGAGGTCAGTAACTCTCTCTCTCTCTCTCTCTCTCTCTCTCTCTCTCTCTCTCTCTCTCGCTGTACTCACCATTTTAGTTCCATTTGAACTTCTTGCAAGACTGTAAGTAGCTATGTGTTTTGCCTGAGCTGAGGCAGAAAGCACCGTAGTAGCTTTCTGGTTCTTCTTCAAGAAGCAATTTACAAAGTCACAGGGGTGAAGATAGGATATACATATGCCCTAGGTACCAGGCCTCACAGTGGGTGGATTTCCCAATTCAAGAAATCCCCATGGCCTGCATTGCCATGAACCCATCATGAACACATGACTGTTTGTGGGTATTTTGCAAACTCAAGTAGACAGCTTTCCAGTTACTTATCTGAAAGTCCATGTGTTTAGATATGAGCTAGGCAGCTTAGGCTACCTTGAAAGCTCACCTTGAAAATTTGTTCATGACGTAAAAATGCAATTTTGCAAATATCTTAACAGTCAGTTGTGAGGAGTGTTTGGAATATGTTGGCTGAATGCTGCAAGGTTTGTCACCAGTGTTAGGTACCTTGATGGGCTGCGAGGTTGATAAGGAGAGATTTTTGTGTGGATGAGTGCAGAGAGGGTAAATTTGCCACAGATCCCCATGCTTCTTCTATACATGCAAGGCCCTAGTCGGTGGTTTTGAAGTTCTTATGGTGGCCCAATGGACAACGGTATTACACTCTGCGCCAACAAAACTGAATACAGTCCACCCATGATCTTCTCTCAAAGCTTGCACAGGTAGGTGCCAAGCCATTGTCACAAAATCAGGCTGGAAAGAGATAGTGTAGATTTGAGTGGATTTGATGGAATATTCACTTTAATTACTCATTTTCTCATCTGCATGTCTCAACCTAACCTACCCAAGGATTGTTTAATGAGCACTGATATTCAATTTTCAGGGTTCAAATCTCAAGGTGCAGTTTATGCCATTTGGCATGTGCTTTTGTGAGCAGGATGTATGAAGTACTGAGGCTTTTGTAATTTTGACATGGCATTGTTTGCTTCAAACATTTGTATATGAGTTGTGATCTATTGTCAAGGGATGATGTGGAAAGTAGCTGAGACATAGCATGTATGTCCTAGATACTGGATAGCTCTGTTGTTTTTGATATGCAGCTTATCACTTGTGGCTGCTGGACTCTGGGTTTGGGGTCAAGGCACATAGGTATACAGATGGTCCAGGAGGTCGAGAATGAGCTGACATCAAATGTCGGGCATACACTTGATGCAATTTGAGAACCAGTCATTGAGGCAAACGCCATTTTCATGAGATTTTGGCCAAGCACAGAGATACTTGTTGTATGGTGCCGATGTCCTATTGTAACATAAAAAGAGGTGGGTGGGTTCCTCCTACTTAAAAGCCTACTATTGTCATTTTGTCTTCTGTCCAAGTTCCTACGCACTTTGGATTAGGTATAGCTAGTTACTAACTAGACACCTAAATCTACTTATAACAAAGGTCAACAAATGATAGAATTGTAGAAGTTCCTAGAAGAGAAAGTCCTTTAGGAACATCTTTTTAAAAGTAGAAATTGAAGTTATAACATGTTTTTAAAATCTCAAACTATCCAACAAGTTTGTCGACCTAGCTTGAGTGAAAGGTATTTAAATCACTTGTAAGTTAGCAAGTAGCTCAATTGTTGATGTATGTTCACTCATGTATTTTATGATGAATTAAGGCTATTTCAATTTCAACAAAACTTACAACCAAAGGCCTTTGAGATTAATAACACATGAAGAACTATCATCTCCTTCACTTGTGTTAATATGAGCAAGGAAGGAACATGCAACAAATTTATATAGATATCCGAAAAAAAACATGTGTGGGCTTTTGATAAATGTCTTTTCAAGTTTGTAATTGAACCAACTTTATTTGTAAAATGATTCAAACGTTTATTCAAGTGATTTGTCATATTACATCATCATTTTGTGATGGATAATAAATTTTACAAAGGATAAATATAATGAATTTGTCATAATTTTGAAGTTGGGCTTATGACCATAGTCAAGGCAAAATGAGGTGAGGCAAGTGAGGAGTAACAACAAAGCATGACATGGGTCAAATGAAGTGAAACACACTCTTACACAAACTAAACTTGAAGTTTTTAAGAATTAAACCTTGGAAAAACTTCCAAGATTTCAAATTAAGTCTATAGTTATGTATAAGAGTCTTAATTCTTCGGAATGAGTTTTTAAAAATTAAAATACTTTTTAATCAATTGATTTTTGAGTTAATGAAAATGTTTTTAAGTGAAATGCTACATTGTGTGGGCTCACAAGGTCAAAATAATAGAGAGTTTCAAAAATTATCAAGGTTTGAAAGGTTGAAATTTCTTTTGTCCAAAATGATTCCAAAATTCAAGTTGGGAAAATTTTAAGCATTGATTCAACAATTCATTTAACAATTGAAAGATTTATTCAAAGGCCTTAAATCATGTACAATGTCTATAATAAATGTGTTTTTTTTAAAAATTATGTACCTTAAAAATCAAATGATGACAAAATGTTTCAATTTTGAAAAAATAACTTTGAGAATTTGTGAAAATGGCATTGAGGTGTAAATTTCATGACAAGTTGTGTTGTATATTATAAGTAGAATAATATTCTTGTAATTTTTTTCTCTGTCATTATTTTGTGTGAGCTCAATATACATTCATTGTTTAATTTTGGTTCAAAAATATTGTTGACAAGTCTTTTTATGTGTGTACATCATTGAAATGACTATGAAATATATATGAAGAATGTTGTTTCAACCTAATCATCTTGAGACTCTCACATTTTAATCCTAATCACCAAGTTTGTAAATCATTATTATTGCAAAAATGATATTTACCATCTACATTATTTGACATGCGTAGGTGCATTATAAACTTTGACAATATTAATAGTAAATAATGATAACCATATGCTAGTGTACAATATTAATAATTTAACATGTCAAATTAAATAATCACATTTTAACCTTAAAACATGGATGAAACAAATTACAACAAATAATGCAAACAAAATGGTGAAAAAATTTATAAAATGTGTATTGTGTGTAATAACATGACCATCACATTTTAACATCTTAACATGCATAATGTTCACCCTTAGATTGCTTGAAAATTATTTTTTATATTCTAAATAAATTTGAAATATACATTTTCAAAATTCTAATTATGTTTTTGTTATTATATAAAGGTTTGTATTTAAAAGTTGTCCAAAATATATCATTTAAAATTAATTTATGGGTTTTTTATTGTCTAAAAACATTGGTTATGTTAAAAAATGATCATTTTATTTTGAATTTGCTCATGGCTATTGAATTTGTTTTTAATAAAAGACAATAACACAAGCAAAACAATTGAAACACTTGAAGTTGATAATGTTCATTTAAACCTTTATCAATATTTAGCACATTCAATGTTTGACCTTAATTTTACCTTCATCCCACTCATAAATTTTATAAAAAAATTGTACAAAATGATTGACTATTTAATGTTTACCACCAAGGTCAATTGTTATCATTAACCAATTTTTTTTCAAAATCTAATTATTGATGTTATTATAGGGCATTGTTGATATGTACATATTTATTGACCAAAAAACTATTTTTTGATTATAAAGTTTTATCTTAATAATTAATGCAAATCATTTTATTATTATTATTGATCATAGTTTAGTAATCAATATGTGAATATCATTTTTTAAACTAGTATTAATGTTATTAATGATATAGTGGGTAACCCGTGACCTTCAAACACTGTGAAGTGCCCCTGTTCATGTTTTAGTTTTTTTCTAGAAACTTTTATCTTTTTTATTTTTATGTGTTTTCTATTTTTATTATTATTATGTATAATAAAAATAAAAGTGTTTCTTTTTCACTTTTATATTTTTGTTTATTTGAACGCAAGTTTGAAATTTGGAAAAAGAAGACACACCTTATTCTTTTTCAAGTAGGGTTTTTCTTCATTATTATAAGTTTTTTTTTTTTTTTTTTTTTTTTTTTTTTTTTTTTTAAT
>Ga0116231_10011761_pt1 | contig 13258 bp, 12 predicted proteins | sample S1TSphgellanicum_2_FD_89695 | JGI IMG/M metagenome (GOLD analysis project Ga0116231, IMG submission 89695) | Host-associated microbial communities from peat moss isolated from Minnesota, USA - S1T2_Fd - Sphagnum magellanicum MG | ecosystem: Host-associated > Plants > Peat moss > Unclassified... | reverse complement strand
CGTGGCGTTGCGAAAACTCTCGAAGGCGAGGCCCCCATGCATCGCTCCGGTCCAGTTGTCGTTGGGGTCCTGGTAGATTCGCCAGCTCACACCGGCTCGTTGGAGCAGATCGGGCAGCGTCGGCCATTGAAAGGCCGAGCCCTGGTATTTGTACCCTGGGGCAGGCATGTTCCCGTTGATCCAGCAACGCAGGTTGTTCGGCTCGGAGTCGGCATCGGTGCAGTTGATACCGGCCTTACGCAGCTCCGGATTGAAGTTGGATCCGGAGAAAAACACGATCCGATTCGGATCCGTCCCCGTGGTCACCGAACAATGGTAGGCATCGCAAATCGTGAACGCGTCGGCGAGTGCGAACTGGAACGGAATGTCCGCGCGCGTGTAGTAACCCATCGAGGTCTCGCTCTTGTAGAGCGGCCAGTGTCCGTATTTGCCTTGATTCCAGGCGGCCTGCATGTCCGCGAAGCTATGCGGATTGTCCGGCACGAGCAGCGCGTTGGTTTTGCTCGAGTCGAGATGATACGGAGGGATCTCGCGCGTGCCGTCCGACTGCTGCCACACCGGCTTGCCACTCTCGAGCGGGATCGGAAAGCGATCGCCGAAGCCACGTACGCCGCGCAGCGTGCCGAAGTAATGATTGAACGAGCGGTTCTCCTGCATCAGGATCACCACGTGCTTGACGTCCTGAATCGTGCCGGTCTCGACGCTGGCCGGCATGGCAAACGCCCGGCGCAAACCCGGCGAGAACATCGAGAGGGCGGACGCCGCACCCAGGGCGCCGACCGACTGACGCAGGAATTCCCGGCGGGGTAATTTACTCATGATCGCGTCTCCGCGGTGTTCCCTGTGCGGTCGTTCATGGCGCGCAATGCAAGCCAGGAGTACAGGCCTCGGCCTCGGCCAGGGTCGTAGTTTCGGCCACCGTACCGTTGTCTGCAACGAGCCCGGCGCTGGACGGTGATGCGGTCTGCGTAGGGGTTGTGGCGGCGACGCTGCTGAGGACGGCGCCGGTACCCTGGCCGACGACGGCGACACTCGATCCGCAGCCCCCGAGACTGGCCAATAAGGCGAGGCCCGCCAATCCCGCCAACATCGCGTTCCCTGTCTTCTGTGCCATGGAGTCTCTTCGTTCCGTTGAAGACTCCTGCATCGGCTCTGGGAGGTGAACCTTGACGGTAGGCGCGCGGCGCGCGCGAGAACCGCGAGCGGGTTCTCAGAACTGAATTCGAGCCGCGGTCGTCCGGCCGCTGCGCGGGGAGGTGGCAGCGAACCGGGCTTTCTGGAGCGCAGCCTTTCGGGGCCTCGAGGCTTGCGGGCCTCAGCCCTGCTGCTTTTGCACCACCACGGCCTCGGCAGAGCTCTCTGCACCCGAGACTGCTCTATCGTTGGCCGCGGCCGGGCCTTCCGGGAAGGACTCCTGTTCCGCAGTCGGCTCGCCCTCGCCGCCCCGGCCGCGCAGGCGATTCCAGATCATTTTGGCCGTGCGGATCGGGTGGCGCACGTAGAACAGCGCGGCGCCGAGCAGCGTGAACAAGGCCTGGACCATGTAAGCGCCATTGCCCGGGTCGATGTAGGCCATGGCCACGGTCGGGGAGACGGCGAGAAAGGCCACGATCAGAATGCCGCGAGGGCTCATCAAAGACTTCAACATGGGTCGATACTCCAACTCAGCGGCTCCAGTGGTACATGACGCGTGCCGCGCTCGGCAGCGGCGCTTTGGCAATCAAACGAAACTTGCGGGCGAGATGCCGCTCCATCGTCGCGACGTCGAGATCGCGATACAGACCGGCATTGAGTCCGGCGAGCTGGCGAAACTTCGGGTCTTGCGGATCGATCCATTCCAGGATGATCCGCTGGGGTTCGAGGCGGGCGAGCAAATCCAGGAGCATCGGCAGGCTCGCGCGCTCGCTGACCAGGAGATGATGCAGTAAACCTAAGGCCAGGACGCAATCGAAACGGCCCGTGGCGCGTTCGAGAAAACTGAGCACCTCGCGGTTCTCCCAACCGATCGCCGGCGTCGGCCGCGCGATGTTGAGCACGAGCGGGCTCACGGCCCGGGTGCCGGCCGGCAAATCGACCCGCAGCCGGGCATAGAGTCGCAGCAGCGCCGCATGGTCGGCGTCGGCGGCGACGACCTCGGCCCCGCTCTCGGCGGCCAAGAGACTGAATTCGCCGGCATTGGCACCGAGATCGAGCACCGTCGCGCTCTGCCCCAGATGCGCGCGCACGAAGTCGCGCTTGGCGAGGAGATCGGGCTCCGAGTAATGCGCACGCTCCTCCTCGTAAGACGCCCAAGTCGACCGCAACCGGGAGGTCTCGGGTCGCAGGCGATCGAGCAAGCCCTGGAGCCGGCGCAGCGTGCGCAGAAGGATCGCCTTGGCGACGTCGGGCGCGAAGCGTCGGGTCTTGCCGGCGCTTTGCGCGGCGCTCTGGCCCGCGATCAGGCGACTGCCCGAGCCGGACAGCCATTTCGGCAGCAGCACGAGTTCCAAACCGATCGGCGACAGGAGGCGCGTACGCGACAGAAGATCGGCAGCCCGTTCGGGCGGGATCCCGTCGCGATTCGTGAGGAACAGCTCGGCCGGGGTCAGCCCCAGATGCCGGTAGAGCAGCAACGGCAGCAGGAAATGCCGGACGAACTGGCCGTAGGCGATCCAGGTACCGGTCGGCGCTTGGGCATCGAACGAAAGAAAATCGACGAAGACGGGTTTGCCGCGGCTGTACAGCACGTTCCAAGCCGAAGCGTCTTTGAGGACCCAGCCGTGTTCGGCCGCCTCGATCGCGAGCTGCAGGGTCAGTCGCCCCGCATCGTAGAGCTGCAGCGCCGTGATCTCGTGCGGAAAGCACGGGAAAGAGACTTCCTCGTGCTCGAGCCAAAGCCAGTCCCGGGAGGCTTCGAGCGAGGGCGGCGGCCCGCTCAGTTCCAGGGTTCTAGGGATGTGGCCCGCGGCGATGAGCCGCGTCATCCACGGCGCCGCGAGCAGGGCGCGGGTTTGGGCCGCTTTGGCCGCCGCGACCGCGCGCAGGATGCGACCTTGATCCTTGACGACGAAGCCGTCGGGATCCCGCCAAGACAGGGGTTCGGCGTGGGTCAGCGCATCCATCAGGTCGGGATTCCATTCGCGCAGGCTTCCACTGTCCCTGGCAGCGGAACGGTCGCGACGCGATGATGGACGTTCTTCACTATCAACTCCAACCGAGTGGTTGCCGGCCTGTGCTCACGAAACAACGCGAGCACCGCTCATCAGTTGACATCCCTTTCCTTATGAACCTTGGTCTCTTGCGGCATCGCGCCCGCCCAAGCTGCCCCCCGGCCGCCTTTGTGACAGCACGATGACTACCCGAGTATGCCCGATGAACCAGGGAATTCGGAACTACTTCACGGTTCTTTTCGCGATCCATCTGTCAAATTGGCGCCCCGAGCGAAGCGCAGCGCGGCAGTCCGCGACGGTAGGCGGCAGTCAGCGACTGTAGTTTTTCTCGACCCAGGCCGCGTAGTCGCGTCCCAACAACGGCTGCCACCAGCGGGTGTTGTCGAGGAACCAGGCCAGGGTCTCGCGCAACCCCCCGGCGAGGTCCCGGGACGGCGCATAGCCCAATTCCCGGGCCGCCTTGCGATAGTCGATCGCATAGCGCCGGTCATGACCGGGCCGGTCCCGGACGTGGGTGATCAGGTCGGTGGCCGGCTTCCCGTTCGCGGCCGGCGACGAGGGGAAGGCCTTGCGCAGATCCTCGCGCCCCGCCATGACTTCGTCCACGAGCCCGCAGAGCGTGCGCACGATCGTGATATTCGTGGTTTCGGCATTCCCGCCCACGTTGTAGACCTCGCCCGGCTTGCCGCGCGTCAGGGCGAGCGCGATCGCCGCGCAGTGATCCGCTACGTGCAGCCAATCGCGCACCTGCAGCCCGTCGCCATAGACCGGCAGCGGATCGCCGGACAGAATGTTCATGATGATCAGCGGAATGAGCTTTTCCGGGAACTGATAGGGACCGTAGTTGTTCGAGCAGTTCGTGATCGTGGTCGCGAGTCCGAAGGTCTCGTGGTAGGCCCGCACCAGATGATCGGAACCCGCCTTGCTCGCCGAGTAGGGCGAGTTCGGCGCATACGGTGTGCGCTCGTGGAAGGCGGGGTCTTGCGGCCCCAGCGAGCCATAGACCTCGTCGGTCGAGACATGGTGGAAGCGGTGGCCGCGCGCGAGCTTGGTGTCGATCCAGGCGGACTTGGCGGCTTTCAGCAAGGCATGCGTGCCGACGACGTTCGTGCGGATGAAATCGTCGGGGCCGAGGATCGAACGATCGACGTGCGACTCGGCGGCAAAATGCACGATGGTGTCGATCTGATGCTCGGCGAGCAGCGCCCGCACGGTGGCCTCGTCGCAGATGTCGCCGTGCACGAACGCATAGCGCGGGTCCGCCTCGAGCCCGGCGAGGTTCTCCCGATGCCCGGCATAGGTCAGCGCGTCGAGCACGACCACCTTGCCCTCGCCGCCCCGGGCCAGCCAATAACGTACGAAATTCGTGCCGATGAAGCCGGCGCCGCCGGTGATCAAGACGTTATGCGGTGCGAAGTTCATCGAGCATGTTCCTAAGATGATGGCGCCAATGCTGTGCCGGGACCCCGAGCAGGCTCCGGGTCGTTGCCGAATCGAGTACGCTGAATTTCGGGCGTTCCGCCGGCGTGGGATAGGCCGTGGTCGCGATCGGCACGATGGGCACGGCCTGCGTCAGCAGTCCTCGCGCGAGCGCCTCCTCCTGGATCGCGACGGCGAAATCATACCAACTCGCGACCCCGGCGTCGGTCCAATGCAGGATTCCGGCCGGGGCCTGCGCCGCGATCAAACCCCAGATGACCCGCGCGATCCCCGTCGCCCAGGTCGGCGCGCCGATCTGGTCGGCGACCACGCGCACTTCGGGCCGTTCGCGCATCAGGCGCAGCATCGTCAGGACGAAGTTGCGCCCCGAGGCGTCGTAGACCCAGGCGGTGCGCAAGACGAGGGACTGCGCACCCTGCACCAGCGCTTCCTGCTCGCCGGCGAGCTTCGTGGCCCCATAGACGCTCAGCGGACGCGTGGCATCGTCCGGCCGGTAGGCGCGATTCGAACGCCCGTCGAACACGAAATCCGTCGACAGGTGCAGTAATCGGGCCCCCGTGCGGGCCGCGGACCGCGCGAGCACGCCCACCGCCGTGCCGTTGACCGCCTGGGCTTGGGCTTGCTCGCTCTCGGCCCGGTCGACGGCCGTATAGGCCGCGCCATTGACGATCCACTCGACCGGGGACTCGGCGAGCAGCCGCGTGACCGCCGCCTCGTCGCCGATGTCGAGCTGCGCGCGCGTGCGCGTCAGGAGTTCCACTCCCGCGGGCGCCGCCTGCGTGACGGCGCGTCCCACCTGCCCGCCGGCGCCGAGTACGAGGACTCTCACGAAATCTCGGGCATCATGACCAGGACCGCGTCATGGAAATTTATGGATGTCCGCGAAGCTCTGCCCCTGCTGGTCCTTCGCCGACAACTGCGGCTGGACGCCCGCGGGCAAGGGCCACGCAATCGCCGCGGTCGGATCGTCCCAGGCGAGCGAGCGCTCGTGGGTGGGGCTGTACACGTCGGTGCACTTGTACAAAAAATCGGCGCTCGGCGAGGTGATCAAGATCCCGTGCGCGAGGCCGGGGGGCACCCAGAGCATTCGGTGGTTCTCGGCCGAGAGCTCCGTACCCCAGGACTTGCCGAAGGTCGGCGAGCTGCGGCGCAAGTCCACGACCGCGTCGAACACGGAGCCGGCCGTGACCCGCACGAGCTTGCCCTGGGTGTGCTCGACCTGCAGATGCATGCCGCGCAGGGTCCACTGCGTCGAGCGGCTCTGATTGTCCTGGAGGAAGGTCGCGTCGATGCCGGCCTCCTTGAACTTGAAGGCCTGCCAGGTCTCCATGAAGAAACCCCGTGCATCGCCGAACACCCGCGGTTCGATCAGGATCACGTCCGCGATCGGAGTCGCCTGCATTTTCACGAGTGGCGCTCGCCCCGGATGATGTGCAGCAGATACTCGCCATAACCGCTTTTCTTCAGGGGTTGGGCGAGCTTCTCGACTTGCGCGGTGTCGATGAAGCCCATGCGCCAGGCGATCTCCTCGACACAGGCGATCTTGAGCCCCTGGCGCTCCTCGATGATGCGCACGAACAAACCCGCATCGAGCAGCGATTGATGCGTGCCGGTATCGAGCCAGGCCGTGCCGCGGCTCAGGCGTTCGACGCTGAGCGCCCCTTCGCGCAGGTACACCCGGTTCAAGTCGGTGATCTCGAGTTCGCCGCGCGGCGAGGGCTTGATCGAGCGGGCGATCGCGGGCGCCCGGTCGTCGTAGAAATAAATCCCGGTGACGGCATAATTCGACGGCGGCTTGGCGGGCTTCTCCAGCAGGTCGATGACCTTGCCGTCGGCGTCGAACTCGACGACGCCGTAGCGCTCCGGGTCGGTGACGTAATAGCCGAACACCGTCGCCCCCGTCTCGCGCGCCGAGGCGGACTGCAGCGCCGCCGAGAGATTCGCGCCGTAGAAAATATTGTCCCCGAGGATCAGCGCCGACGGGGCGCCGGCGAGGAAGTCCTCGGCGATGATCAGGGCCTGCGCAATGCCGTTCGGCTCCGCCTGGGTCGCGTAGTGGAACGAGAGCCCCCACTGGGCGCCGGTGCCGAGCAAATCGCGGAAAGCGACCTGGTCCCGGGGGGTCGTGATGATCAGGAATTCCCGAATGCCAGCCGCAAGCAGGGTCGCGAGCGGGTAATAAATCATGGGCTTGTCATAAACCGGCAAGAGCTGTTTGCTCTGCGACAAGGTGATCGGGTGCAGCCGCGTACCGGCGCCGCCCGCCAAAATGATGCCTTTTCGGGGTGTCGACAAGATCCCATCCTTCCGTATGTTGAGCCGCATTATAGGGTATGCGGAGGCCTGGTTGCGGGCCGCTGCCATCTCGGCGCGGCGCCCTGACGGGAGCCACGGCCACCCGTCTCAGCGATTCTGGACCACGTAGTCGATCAAGGCCGCGAGCCCCGCCGCTCCGGGTCCGGTCGGCGGGTGATCGCCGTGGAAGGAGATTCCCGAGGCGAGCTTCTTGCCCAACTCGACGCCATATTGGTCGAAGGAGTTGATGCCCCAAACGACACCCTGCACGAACACGTTGTGCTCGTAGAGCGCGAGCAGATTCCCGAGCGTGCGCGCGGTCGTTTGCGGAAACAGCAACACGGAGTTCGGGCGGTTGCCCTCGTGCACGCGGTGTGGCGCCAGGCGCGTGACTTCCGCCGCATCGGCGCCGGCCTTGCGCATCGATTCCTCGGCTTCGGCAAGGGTATGGCCGTAGGCAAAAGCCTGGGCCTGCGCGAAGCAATTCTGCAGGGCGAGTTCCTGCGTGTCCGTATCGCCCCAGGAGCCGCGCAAGGGCGCGATGAAATCCAGCGCCGCGGTCGGGGTCCCCTGGTGCAGCATCTGAAAAAACGAATGCTGGGCGTTCGAGCCCGCCGCGCCCCAGACGACCGGCGCCGTGGGAAAATCGACGCGCTGCCCCGCGAGGGTCACGGATTTACCGTTGCTCTCCATTTCGAGCTGCTGCAGATAAGCGGCGAGCTGTGCGAGGCGCTGGTCGTAGGGCAGGACGCAGAGCGTCGGCAACGACAGAAAGCTCCGGTTCCACGCGGCGATCAAGCCCATGATCACGGGCAGGTTGCGCTCGAAGGGCGCCGTGAGGAAATGTCGGTCGATCTCGCTCGCGCCGCTCAAGAACTCCTCGAAGCGCTCGCTGCCGAGCGTGAGCTCCGCGATCAAGCCGACGGCCGACCAGACCGAATACCGCCCCCCGACCCAATCCCACATCGTGAAGCGACGCGATGCGCCGATGCCGAAGGCATCCATCGCCGCGGCATTCGTCGAGATGGCGACGAAGTGGTCGGCGGCCGCGGCCTCGCCGAGGGCGCCGACGATCCAGGCCCGGGCGGCGTGGGCATTGGCCTGGGTCTCCAGCGTCGTGAACGTCTTGGAACAGATGATCACGAGCGTCTCGGCCGGATCGAGGGTGCGCTGCAGATCGTCGAGCTGGGTGCGGTCCACGTTCGAGACGAAGTGCGGCGTGATGCCGCCGCTCCACTCGTGATGCAGCGCCTCGCAGACCAGCAGCGGCCCGAGATCCGAGCCCCCGATGCCGATGTTGATCACGTGTTTGAACGGCCGGCCGCTGGTGCCGCGTTGCGCGCCGCTGCGTATCGCCGCCGTGAACTCGCGCAGCTGCGCGCGCGAGGCCCGCACCTCGGCTTGGATCGCGGGCGAGCCTGCGAAATCCGAGCGCAGAGCCGTGTGCAGCACGGCGCGACGCTCGGTCGAATTGATCGCGTCACCGCGGAACATCGCTTCGATGCGCGCGGGCAGCTCGAACTCGCGCGCGAGAGCGAACAGCAGGCGCAAGGTCTCGGTGGTGACACGCTGGCGCGAAAAATCCAGCAGCCAGCTCTCGAACTGCACGTGGCAGCGCCGGTAGCGATCCGGATCGGCCGCGCTCAAGTCGCGCAGCGGCGTGCCGGCGAGTTCGGCGGCGTGCCGCGCGAGCGCGGTCCAGGCGGGTGTCGAGGAGTTGAGGCTGGTCATGAAGGCTCCGGCTCAGGCGGCGCGCTGTTCGTAGTGCTCAAGATACCATTCGACGAAGCGACGCACACCCACGGACAACTCGGTGCAGGGTCGGTAGCCCACGTCGTGGGCCAGCGCCTCGACGTCGGCCCAGGTATCGGGCACGTCGCCCATCTGCATCGGCAGGAAATTCTTCTCCGCCTTGCGCCCCAGACATTGCTCCAGGACCTCGATGTACTGCAACAGCGCGACCGGCTTTTGATTGCCGATGTTGTAAATCTTATAGGGGGCCGAACTCGTGCTCGGCTTCGGCCGCGCCGAATCCCAGTGCGGATCCGGGCTTGCGACGTGGTCGACGGCGCCGATGACGCCCTGCACGATGTCATCGACATAGGTGAAGTCCCGCTGATGGCGCCCGTGATTGAAGACGTCGATCGGCCGGCCCGCGAGGATGTTCTTCGTGAACAGGAACAGCGCCATGTCCGGCCGGCCCCAGGGTCCGTAGACCGTGAAGAAGCGCAGGCCCGTGGTCGGCAGTCCGTACAGCGACGAATAACTGTGGGCCATCAGTTCGTTGGCCTTCTTGGTCGCCGCATAGAGCGACAGGGGGTGATCGACGTTCTCGGTCTCGACGAAGGGAATCCGGGTGTTGGCGCCATAGACCGAGCTCGTGGAGGCATAGACCAGATGCTCGACCGCGCTCGCGCGACAGCCTTCGATGACGTGCAAAAAACCGGTGACGTTGCTCTGCACGTAGACATGCGGATTTTCTGTCGAATAGCGCACCCCCGCCTGGGCGGCGAGGTGCACGACGCGCTGAAAGCGCTCGCGCGCGAAGATCGACTGCATCCCTTCGCGATCCGCGAGCTCGAGCTTGGCGAAGCGAAAGTTCGGGTGGCGCTGCAGCAGATTCAAGCGGGCCGCCTTCAGGGACGGATCGTAATAGGCGTTCAGATTGTCCAGGCCCACGACTTCGTCGCCGCGTTCGAGCAAGGCGCGGGCCGTATGAAAGCCGATGAAGCCGGCCGCGCCGGTGACGAGGACCTTCACGGGTCGCGCCCGAGAGTCATGGTCGGCGCCAGACCGTCTTGCCGCCCGAAGCCTTGTCGAGCAGGGCCAGCACGTGCGCATGCAGCCCGAGTTCGGTCTCGTTCGCGAGCACGACGCGGATCTGCCGCCCGCTGCCGCGTCGCGCCGCGGCGGCCGCATCCCGGCGTTCGCTCTGCTCGCGACCGTCCGACTGCGTGCCGAGCGTCAGGGCCGCCTGGCCACCGGTCATCGCCAGGTAGACTTCGGCGAGGATGCGCGCATCGAGCAGCGCGCCGTGATACTCGCGATGCGTGTTGTCGACCGAATAGCGTTTGCACAAGGCGTCGAGATTGTTGCGCTGCCCGGGGTGCATCTGCCGCGCGAGACTCAATGTATCGAGCACCCGGCAGCGTTCCGCGAGCTTCGGGCAGGGATCGGAGAGCCGCTGCAGTTCGGCGTTCAAGAAGGCCACGTCGAAGGGGGCGTTGTGAATGATCAACTCGGCGTCCTGTACGAATTCGAGGAACTCGGCCGCGATCTCCGCGAACTTCGGCTCCTGGCGCAGCTGCTCGCGCGTGATGCCGTGGACCTCCTGGGCACCGGCGTCGATGTCGCGCTCGGGATTGAGATACCGATGGAAAACCCGTCCCGTCAGGCGCCGATTCTGCAGCTCGACACAACCGATCTCGATGACCCGGTGCTGCAGCTCGACTTCGAGCCCGGTGGTTTCGGTATCTAGGACGACTTGGCGCATCGGGATCAGCGGGCGGCGAGCAGACGATCGATCGCTTCGTTCGCCAGTTCGTCGACCAACTCATTGCCTTCGAGGCCGGAATGCCCCTTGACCCATTGCCAGGCGATGTCCTGGGTGGCGAGCGCGGCATCGAGGCGCTCCCACAAGTCTTGATTCTTGACCGGCTCGCGCGAGGCCGTGCGCCAGCCGCGCGCCTTCCAGCCCGGCAGCCACTCGGTGGCCCCCTGCAGCACGTACTTGGAGTCGGTGTAGACGCGCACGGCGCAGCGGCGCTTCAAGGCGCCCAGTCCCTCGATGGCGGCCATCAACTCCATGCGGTTATTGGTCGTCAGCGGCTCGGCACCCGAGACGTGACGGCGCTTTCCCCCGGCTATCAGCAAAGCGGCCCACCCGCCGGGACCCGGGTTACCCCGGCATGCCCCGTCGGTATAGATCTCCACATCCGTCATGGCCCTTCGCGCCGATGCCCCGATTTGGCGGCCGGCGACGGGACGGCGACGAGCATGCGTTTCGGCACGCGCCGCTTCGGCCGCACGAGGGTCATCGTTTGGACGCGCTTGCGCGCCTTGAGCAAGTAGGCGCCGGCGCGCCAGGCGGCGCTCGGCCGGAACTCGTTGCGGGTGGGCCCGGAGGCGATCGGCATCATGCCGAGGTAGCCGTAGCTGCGGTCGACGTCGAAACCCAGGAGCTTGACCCAATCGCGCAAGCGACGCTCGGACAAGAGGCGCTGCGTGCCGGGTGGAAACGCCGAGCGGCGCAGCACCCGGTTGAACAGGCGCCGCGCTCCCCAGCCGCTCCAGGGATTGAAGCCGGCGATCATCAGGCAGCCGTCCGCGCAGAGGACGCGCTCGGCCTCACGCAGCACGGCATAGGGGTCCGCGGCGAGTTCCAGCGTGTGCGGCAGGAGGATCGCATCGATCGTGTCGGAGGCAAACGGCAAGGTCGCGAGCGGAGCGCAGAGCGTCACGCCCGGCGCGCGCTGCGGCGCGACCACGGTCGTATGCTGCGTGCGGGCGCCGCCGAGCAGCGGGCCGCCGGGGCCCCAGGCACCGACCTGCAGCAATTCGAAGCCAAAAACATCCTCCAACGCCAGGCGGGCGAGCGCAATTTCGTCGCGCATGACGCTCGCGCCGGTGGGGCTCTCGAACCAATCTAGGGGCGTCTTTTTGGCTGCGGGGTCCAAGCCGTGCTCCTTCGTGAAAATACTAGCGAAGTTCTCATGTTACAGGTTAAATACGCCGCAAAATGTACAACAACCCAAGTCCGCTCCGCGTGCGCCCCGTGCGTGCCTTTGCCGACAACTACATCTGGCTCATCGAAGCCCCGTCCGACCCGCTGCGGATCGTCGCGGTCGATCCGGGCGACGCGGCGCCCGTGTTGGCCGACCTCGAGCGCCATGGCGCCAGCTTAGCCGCGATTCTGCTCACCCACCATCACGCCGATCATATCGGCGGCGTGGCCGCCTTGCGTGCCCGCGGCGACGTGCCCGTCTTCGGCCCGGATGATGCCCGAATCCCGGATTTGACGCGCCGGCTCGGCGACGGCGAGGACGTGGTTTTGGACTCCTTGGGCCTGCGCTTCACCGCGCTGCACGTTCCGGGGCATACCTTAAGTCACATCGCCTTCCATGGCCATGGGACGGTGTTCTGCGGAGATACCCTGTTCAGTGCCGGCTGCGGCCGGCTGTTCGAGGGCACCCCGTCCCAGATGAGCGCGTCCCTGGGGCGCCTCGGCGAGCTGCCGCCCGAAACGCGGGTCTATGCCGGTCACGAGTACACCGCGGCCAATCTGCGCTTCGCCCTCGAGGTCGAGCGGGACAACGCCGCGGCGGACGCCTACCGCACGCGGGTGGCGCAGCTGCGGGCCGAGGACCAGCCGACGCTGCCCTCGACGATCGGCTTGGAAAACCGGGTCAATCCTTTCTTGCGCTGCAATGAACCGGCGGTACGCGCGGCGGTCGCCGCCCGTGGCGGCCTTGCGCTCGAGGATACGGTCGCGGTCTTCGCGGGCCTGCGCGCCTGGAAGGACGGATTTCGTCCATGAGCGCCGCGACTCGCGCCTGGCTGCTGACCGGCACCCTGCTCGCCCTCGCCGCCTGCGCGGGTCGTCCGGTCGCCCCGGCACCGCATGCCGCCACGCCCCTGCCGGCGGCGGGCAGCGTTCCCGAGATCCCCGCGCCTGCGGGCGCCGTCTTGAGTTCCCCGACCAGTGCACCGACCGTGGCGATGCCCGGTGAGTGGCAACACCACAATGGCGAGGATTACGACGACTTGTTCGATCGGATGCGCGCGGGCTTCGTGTTCGCGGAGGTCCAGGAACCGGCCATCGACCAGCAACTCGCGTGGTTTCAGCACAACCCGGATTATTTGGAACGCACGTTCCAGCGGGCCCAGCGGTATCTCTACCACATCGTGACCGAAGTCGAGGCGCGCGGGATGCCGCTCGAGTTCGCGTTGCTGCCGGTCGTCGAGAGCGCCTACGAACCGTTCGCCTATTCGCCCAGTCGCGCTTCCGGACTATGGCAGTTCATCCCCGGCACCGGCGTGCGCTTCGGCCTGAAGCAGAACTGGTGGTACGACGGCCGCCGCGACGTGATCGAGTCGACTCGCGCCGCCCTCGACTACTTGCAGGCCCTGCACGACCAATTCGACGGCGACTGGCTGCTCGCGATCGCCGCCTACAACGTCGGCGAGATGACCGTGCAACGCGAACTCGACCACAATCGGGCCGCGGGCCTGCCGACCGATTTCTGGCATCTGAAGCTGCCGGCCGAAACCCGCGCCTACGTGCCGAAGCTGCTCGCGATGAAGCGCCTCATGGCCGAGCCCGAGCGCTACGGCCTCGAGTTCGCGCCGATCCCGAACGAACCGTATTTCGCCGT
>Ga0116231_10011760_pt1 | contig 13258 bp, 3 predicted proteins | sample S1TSphgellanicum_2_FD_89695 | JGI IMG/M metagenome (GOLD analysis project Ga0116231, IMG submission 89695) | Host-associated microbial communities from peat moss isolated from Minnesota, USA - S1T2_Fd - Sphagnum magellanicum MG | ecosystem: Host-associated > Plants > Peat moss > Unclassified... | reverse complement strand
TTAGAATTCAAATATCAGTTTTTAGATCAAATAAGTTTTTTGAATTTAAATAACAATTTTCAGAATTGAAATGTTAATTTTCATATTCAAATAACAATATTCAAAATTGAAATGTCCATTTTTTGACTCAATTACTAATTTTCAGACCTGAAATATTAATTTTGAAAATCTAAAATAATAATTTAGAATCTAAATTTCAGGTTCGAATTAAATGATTATTTAAAATATAAATGAAAAATTTTCATAGCTGAAATATAAATTTTCATATTCACATTAAAATATTCAAAATTAAATGGAATATTCAAAATATTCCATTTTTATGATCAATTACTAATTTTTGGATTCGAAAATATTAATTTAGAATTCAAAATCGATTTTTAAATCCAATCAGTCTTTTTGAATTGAAAATATCATATTCAAATCAAAAATTTCAAATTTAAATAATGTTTTAAACAATTGAAATAACAATTTTCAGATTTGAATAAAAAAATTGAAAGTTCAAATATTAATTTTGCGATTCATTATATGAACTATATATATATATATATTTTTTTTAGTACATACATTAAAATATACCCCTATGTCATTGTAGAATACCTTTAGGATGCAACTAATTTGGTGATTATTGTGACTAATGGGACATATCAACCTATTAATGGATGAAAATAAATGTAAAATTAGTGTAACCAATGGGATGAAATTTTTAATAATTGCATCATAGTTGTGAAAATGACCAAAATAGTTGAAAGTTGATCTTGTAGTTACAAATATTCTCAAATCTAGTCGCAAATGACTATAAGTCGCATGTAGTTGTAAATTGAATGGTTACATTTTGGCTGATTTCTACTAGTGAATTACAACCAAAAGAATGAATGGATGAGGACCACGAAAATCAAGATCATGACCATGACAAGGAGGATTGCCAACAACTACGACCAAAAGAGAAAACAAGGAAAACAATGATCAAAATTGCAACAATGTCTAAAAGGATCACCAACAATTGCACCAAAAAAGAAAGAGAACAAGGACCACAAAGATCAAGATCACAACGAAGAAAAATGCTAGTAACTACATTTTTAAAAAAGGAAAAGAAAACCGAGGATAAAATTCACATCTAGTAGGATCTATAATAATTACAGCCAATAGAGAATAAGGAAGAGGACCTCAAGATCAAGATCACAACCATAATTAAGAGGATCACCAATAATTGCAACCAAAAGGGAGCAAGCTTGAAGTGTTTGAGCTTTAAGCAATTCAGTTCAAAAGCTATACTAGTAACATCACAATTACCTGAATTTTTAAGAGGGAAAATCTTGGTAGACATAAGTAGAGGAGGGGGTAATGGTGGCCAAGAATGGGTGTAGAAATTAGGGTTTCGTTTTTTTTTGCCCCCATCACTATTGATTAAAAAAACATTTTTAAATCATGTCCGTTGAAACCAAAAATGAACACTTTTATGCCCTTTTATGTTCGTCCTTTTGTTGCACCCAATATTTGTGAATAAGGTAGGTAATGTCTAGTCATGGATCATTTAATGTTTGCTCATGCATGAACAAGATGATGTTCATGTGTTCTCAAGTGATCAAGGATTTTTTTTTTTGTGTTTTTGACCCATTGACATTCAAATATGCATAACTTGCTCATTTCTTGAATTTTTTTAATGATTCAAGTGCCCTTGGATGCACAAGTGTTAGTTCTACAACTTTTTTTTAGTTCTTAATACAATGGAATAACATTTGAAATGCATCGGCTTTCCAAACTTTTAAGTGTTTGCTCACTAACTACTCTACCCTAGTTTGTTCATTTAAGAATTTTTTTGATCATATAAGATTGAACATTAGATTAATCTATTTGTTGTTGTCTTGCAAATTTGTTAGCAAGATGTTCATGTTTCAAGAGGCACTATAGTTTTGGGCAATTGTTGTGTTTTGTTACAACAAATAAACTTTTGCAAGTGTTGTTGGTTGAATGCGACCTCCTCTAATGTGGCACATCTTTTAGATCGTTGTGGATTGTTTTCTTCCGTTTTCATTACTTGTGTTCTAAATTAGTCTTGTGAATAGTGGCTCCTTAGTGATCCATTACATTCTATATATTCTATGAATTCAAAACATAAGGAATAAAATGAAGTTGTGCCCTCTTTTGATAACTTAATTGAAGATCATTCAAGTGTTGGTTTTGTTATTTATAACATAAGAAGGGAAGTTTGTGGTTTATTTTACATAACATGTTTTCCTTGATGTTAAACCTAGGTTTTAAAAACTTCATATAATGTTTTCAAATTTTTAAAGGGATAAAATGTTCCAAAAATGATAAGAAGTCATTATATTCTATGTTGGTGAAATGTCATGAACATTTGCATTTTTCAATAAAGTCTAAAAGGAGTTTTTTTTATCACAACATTTTTATCAAGATTACAATTTGGATATATTTGAGTAGATTACAAATATAAATGAACCAACAAAAAAGCTTGTCAATAAGGAAATATTGATTTAAAAATAATACCAAGTGGATGTGAAGGACCAAATGTTTTTTTCAATTGTGGGGAAAATGTGAATAAATGTTTCCTACTATTGGTTTCATTGTTTGATTAATTTCAAGCATTATTGGATCACTAATTAAAATGGAAAGGATATTTTCTTTAACTAGATTATTTATTAATTTGAGGACATGTTTACAAATTGAAAACTTGAAAGGCTTTTATTTATGAAAAAAACTTAGCCTAATGACCTTAAACTAGGTTGTAAATCCCCATCCAACTTAATAGAATTCATTCAAACATATGGAGATATAAAAAAGGAATTGGAAAATTTTGAAGGTGTTCTTAAAAGAGATGAAGTTGTTGAACTATGAAAATGTAAAAAATAAATTGTTGGGACATTATTAATTTCATCCAAATAATAATAATTTTTATTTATGGTTTTATGATTTGAAAAAATGTCATAATTGGTTTGTGAAAATCACCTAAGATAACTAATTATTTTCAAATTTTAGGATAATTGGCATTTTGAAAACATCCTAATTAAAAAAATTGATACCTTATTTCAATGTTTGAAAAAAATAATTTTTTTTACAAAAAAAAAGGATCATTCTTTAAATCCTTTTTTGAAATTTAGATATAACAATTATCCCAAAAAATGAGAATCAATTAACATTGGTAAAAACTTGCTATGAATTTTTTTTAAAATTTTGTTTAGGAAAAACATGAGTATTTCTAAAAATGGAATGTTCATTGTGCTTGTGGGCGTTTTGTTTTTTGAATTGTCCCACAAATATCAAAGAAAAATATATAATTGATAAGGTACGCAATAATAAACTTTAAATTAAAAAAAAAAGGTGTAATACCATAGACTTGTCAACCTTATAATATAATAAACTTAGATGAAAGTTGCCAAATAAAACCACAAGAAATACATGGAAATTATAATCGCAAGGGACTACCAAGGGGAAGGCAACATAGCCTTCCAAATAAATAACTACATAAAGATTTTCCAACAAATGAATTGGGATTTCTAATAAGTTACAATGAAGGTAGGAAGGCAACTACCTTCCAACTTACCTTGGTACTTATGTAACAAATTGGTCTAATGACCTTCATGATGTTGTTGCCATTTTCCTCCATTTATATTGTCCTTATGTATTATGCTTCAACTACCATCCAATGAGTTTGGAGCTTGGACAAGGAATATATATATAATTGAAAATTATAATTTTTATGTCAAACAAACTAATCAAATATAGTTGCAAAAAAATAATACACCAAAAACAAAATTAAACAAAGTACAAGGTAGTGGTTTCCACACATTTTTTCCTTGTAATCCTAATCATACGTCAAGTATTATGTTTAAATAATAGAATACACCCAAGGTACCATAGAATGAAAATGCCATTAAAAACTACCAACACAAGAAAGGAATAAAATCCCATCAAATGGAATGTTGGAATCAAGAGCACACGAAACATCCTCTCCATCAATAGTCCTTCAAGAACTCCATCCTCTCCTACGAAATAGAACCCTCCATAAATCCCTAATAGGTGACAAAACCACATGTCATTATCCCATCCTCAAGGTATTAACTAAACAAGTAGTTTCATCTCCTATTAGAAAATGATAAATACATCTTACCATTAGGACTTATAAAATTATTAGCATGCCCATTAGGCTAAAAAATTGTCCCATTAACATAAGGTTTTTCCATGAATGCTTTGTGGTGTGTTGATTATGACATTTTTGCTATCAACCTTTCTTTTTTAATTATTTTTAATCTCATTCACATGCCACCCATCACAACAACATGCATTTTATGCCAAATCAAGTACATTTGTCAATTTCGTAGTTTAATTTATAATGTAGCACCATCTTGATGTGCAACTCATAACAAATTCAAATTTGTTTGTTTAACACTACAATAAGGTAAAACCATCCATCACTGAGCACCCAAACAATTTTTAAAATGACTTGTTAACAAATGTCACTTAATTGACAAACTTTTAATGATACCCTAAAATTAAATGATTAATTTTTTAAATGTGTGATTGGGGTTAGGTAATCATTCCTCCATTTAGACAAGCAAATTTTATGTTCATTAATGGGTTTCAAACTTTCATGTGCCAAAATATTTCCATTGTTCATTTCTATATTTGTGTTTGATAATGGGCAATCTTTTTTCAAAATCCTTGCTTCTATTGTGCCTATGCACAAGTGTTTTTCTATTGGAAAGAAAATGGTTTGGAATAAAATGCACAATGTTTAGTAATAGGATGCATATTGTTTATGTATGAATTATGGCATATCTAGTTATAATATGCATTTTGGTTGCACATGGAAGGATATGTGTTCCCAAGAGGCCATATTATTGTTTTCAACCTCCCCCAATTTGGGAGATTTTATCTTGTTCATTTCAAACCCAAATGGAGGTGTGTAAATGACTATAAAGGCATTAGGTGAAGGGCTACCAAGATTTTTGAACTTCTCAATTGAAAATGACAAAATAATGAACACACATTTTTGGAAAGCTTAAATGTTTGCTCATTGGCCTATTTGCCCTAATGCCATTGTAATTCCCCCATATATGTAATAAAATGGTTTTGAATCTTATTTGTATAAGCAAGGTTACAATGTTAATATATAAAATACACAAAATATTGAAGGCCTTGGAATAGGCTTGCAAACATTTTTTTCAATGATATTGTTAGATTTGATGACTTGATTAATTTTGAAGAGTTGTCTTGGATGAACTAACAATAGAAACAATCTAATGTTGTAATAGGTTTTTCATGTACATATGTTTTAATTAACTTTGGGGCCAATGAGATTGCTGAACTTGGTTACTTTAGTTTTTTGGAAAATGTTTGAGTGAAGGAACTCTAAAAGTCACATTCCTACTATTAACATAAATATATTTGCATATTTTACTAACATGTTCAACATCACAACCTTTTTTTTGTACTAATAAGGGAGATTTTAATCATTATTTGTGTATTTTATTATTTTAATTTAGAAAGGCACTTTTGGGATATCATTCCAAAACCTTCACAACAATGAAAATGATTAAATAAAAAATATTTATTTTTATTCAATGCTTAGCGATATATGGAATAAATTTAAATTATTCAATAATTGTTCCCCACGTATAGGGATATATAACATTGAACCATGTAGAAAAACATTAGGAAAGTTGACAAAAGGTTGATGAAAATATGAACTTTATTTAAAGGTAAAAATAAGGTTGAAATATTTGAAATTGGAATACAATGGCAAATTTAAGTCTTAATGTGCCTACTATCTTGAATTTGTAAATTAAATGTCAATATATGTGTTACATCCACAGGGAATGGAACTATTATTAATTGATTTTGGTAATTATTGCATGTATTAAAAAATATTATAATTCATGTAAACAACCACAACAAAATATGCATGATGCATTATCATGTTGACATTTACAACTATTTATTATTGTCATGCATACACATAAACCAAATGATAAGAAATATTATGAATGAATCACATCCAAACCAAAATGTAATTCATTTGCAAACAATAAAAATCCACAATGAAATAGAATACACACAAAACAATGTGTAGGAATGAAATTTGATGAAAACACATAAAAATTTACAATAATCAACTTGTGTGTTTTGGATCTGAAATTGCTAAAAGTGATTGAAACACACAATTTGGGGTTATATCCTAAAGAATAAATAGTGAAACCATGTTTACAATTGAATTGATTCCATGTTAAAACACACATAGTCACATTAAACCAAATTAAGACTAATGTAATCATAACTTAATTAAATAATTAACATAACACACTTAATAAGTATCATGCACTATCATGTTGGCATTTACAACTATTGTTGTCCACACATTTGAACCAAATGATACAAAAATATCTTGAATGGCAACTCACATCAAAATCACACGTTCTATATGGAACTAAGGATTTTCTTAGCCACATAATAAAGTAGGAAATTCCTTTTAAAAATCCATTGAGAATGAACACCTTGGTTTTAAGGTGAGAAGACCAATAGGTTAAAGGCAAATGTGAAGCCCATTGTGAATTGCATAACTATAATCCCCAAATCTTTCACAAAATGTGAATCATCATTGAGAAAAACTTTAAATACCCTATTATTTAACTATAAGAATAGGTACATAGTCTACTTAGTGGATTGAAGGCAAAAGCAAATTTTGATCAATATTTCTTCCAATGGTGATGTAAGACATCCCATATGCCAACCTTTTGGTAGTTGTTGTGGAACACCCACACAACATACAATGTAATTGCAATAACATCTACTAAAGATGGGTCAATTTGACAATCAACATGTGAAAGATGACATGACACATAATTACACATGTGATCTCTCTTTGTTTAACCATCTCAAGCCTCCAACAAGAACACTTCAAAAAGTAAAACATCTCGAACCCTCAAAACAATGCATCTTATAATCACATTCAAAATAATTGATGCATATGAACTTACCCAATTCAAATTTATGAACTCAAGGCCAATAACCACCTCCATGGATAATGACATAATGCAACACATCATGGTGTTGAACAATGGCCAAATTCTCCATACCACAACATTACATGTGAGAACAAGCCACATGTTTAAAGCCACATGTTTAGATCATCAAATTTGACTATTTTTATAATGTTTTGTTGAATTGAAGTTGGTAGCTCAAGCTCATGACTAAATAATAAAAAATATGATGAAAGGGATGCATAAGAAAAGACATGTTGATTGAATTTGTACCCCGTAGCTAACTATGGTATTCACAAGTATCAATATCTAGAATGATCCTTTTGAAACCTATACACAAACCTCGCTTCAATATTTACACCACCCATTCAACTAACATGTTTACCTCCAGATGATCACGTGAAATCATATATGATCAATTATTGTTGTTTTCTCACACAACTTTTAAAATTCCTCACACAACTAACATGTTTACCTCCAGATGATCTCATGAAATCATATATGATCATTTATTGTTGTTTTCTCACACAACTTTTAAAACTCCTTACAAAATTTTGTAGTTTTGTTAATGACTATTTTCAGTTGAAAAATGGGAGAGCAAGGGGGGAGAGATGAGAATGGATCTTTTTAATTTTTGTGTTCCCATCATGTTCCCAATCTATACCCATATGTTTCCCAAGTTCCCAATGTTTTCCCAAGGGCATTTCCAATAGCACCTCATCTTATCCCATACCTTTTGTCCAAAGTTCTCCCCTTCTCACCTTATATAAGGTGAGCAAAAGGGAAGGCACTCCTTCTTCACATAGAAACTGTTATTTTGGGGAGCTTGCCAAGTTTTAATTTTTTCATGATGATGGGCCAATCCAAATGTAATAATAATAATAATGATAAATTGAGAGGCAACCCAGCTAATGAATGGGAGAGGAAAGGTGAATGGAGAGGTGGATAGCTACTCAAGTGTTAGCCTTGGTCAAAAATGGTCACAAGCAATTGTAAGACCACAATTTTCATCTGACCAATTGAATCAATTTTTGAGAACCGTCAATGTTTGGACAAGATTCTCTATCTAGGGTTTTTTGAAAGTGCAAAAAACCCCGGAGCGAAATCTTGAGGTGCATCTTTGTTTATGAAAGTGGATTTGTGGTTGGCTTTTTCAAGTTTTCATGCATATAAAATAAAATAAAATAAAATAAAAAACTTTCTCTCCAGAAAGTACCCACCCAACATTGCCCATTGCAAACTGGATTTTATTTTTATTTTTATTTTTTTTCAAAAACCATAGTTACGAGCCCTGCAAGTCACCGTAATAACTGAAGGGGGTGGGTGATCTTTGAGTCTCTCTTCTGTGGAAGTGCAATGGATGGCCATCTATTGGTACTACAGATGGAGTAGTGGTGTTGTCATCATGAAACAATTCTAAGTTCCTTATTGCATCCCGTGATTTATTTTGTAGGTTGTATGAGGAGTAGTTTTCTACAACGATTTTTTTTCATTGATTTTTTTTTTTTGAAACTGTGAAATCCAGTTTTGTTCTTATCCTGAATGGCTAAATGATGAATATTTTTGTTGTTGTTGTGCTGACGATCGCCAAGGATGAAATCGGTAGTGCGATGGGGAAATGAAAATAGTAGGAATGATTATATCTGTAATGTGAAGAAAGGATTTACCATGCGCAATTACATAATGCAATGTGTGCATAAATCTTAAGTCATCATAGTTGGGGGAAGAACTTTAGTGAATTGTTGTGAATTTTTGGCGTTTGAAGGTTCTTTAAGTAGATGAACTGCACTGATAGGTTATTTCCTTGTTCTTTTGTTGTGTTCTTTTTCATTTGGTGGAATTTGCACATTGATCTTCTGTTCTTTGAGAACCAGTTTCCCATATGGCGGATCATGAACACTGGTTTGGTATGCAGGCTATCTTCTGTTTGAAGGTATTGTTGTAGTTCATTTCCTAGTTCCTAGATTGTTGGATTGTTGGTCAAAAGGCTTGAATTTCGGGGTGACTATTTATTTTCAACATCATGTTTGGAGATTGGATGGTGATTCTTCTTCTCATACTGTTGTTTACAAGTAACTGCTCACTGGTCACTATAATTCCCCCCCAAAAAAAAAATTCAACACAATTGATCTGTATGAGGCTAGTCCTTACCATCCTAAATTTGCATATGGGTTGTCTCACAATCTGTCCAACAAAGGTTACCTTTTATGACTATGAAATTGGCATGAATTGTTTCTTATATGGTCAAGTTGATTGAAGACCAGTGAGTAGAATGCTAGTATATGGAATGGTGACAATTACCTTTTCAAATAGTGTGAGCCATGGCTTTTTATTTTATAGTTCAAGATTTTAGTTGCTGTCTATTTTGTTTTGTTTTGTGTTAAGGAGAATGGGGAAAGAATTAAACAGGTGATTGCAGGGAGTGGTGATGTCTGATGCAAATAATGTTGCAACAACAACAACAACAGAATCAACATCAATTCTTGAATTGAGCTACAAGGATATGTATCTAGGTTATTTGGCAGTGGCCCACGTTTTGGAACTTGCTACAAAGTTATGGTCCATGTCTGTGATATTATTACATGTGAATGAGTTGATAGTGTTGTGATGTTGTCCTACTTGCTATTTACCTTTTCTTTCACTGCATCTCAGGATATTACAAAGTGACTCCAAACATTCCCTTTATCCATGCAAATGTAAAAACATTTAGGAGGCAAAGAATAATATTCAAGATGTTGTACATAGTCATGTCACGCTTTTTTAGAAAGAGGGGAAGATTATTTTTAGGGTAAACATGCACTATCATTGAGGATGGCACATTAGGTTTCATTAGTATTAAAACTCATTCTTGTGGTGTTTTGTTTCAGTTTTTCTGGTTACCTTTAAATTGTTATTATGAAGTTTTGTCTACAATCTCATAGATATGTGAACATGTCCAAGTTGGCTGAAAATCATATGTTATATATGTGCTACTGTTGATGAATGTAAACCAATTGCCAATGTGATGAACTCGTTTGTGTGAGATGATGGATCCATAGTACAAGGATTGCTACTGGTGCAGCAATTGGGTATGGATCACCATTGACTTTGACATATACCTCCAATAAGATCAAACATAGTACTAAGGGGGATGCTAGTGAATTGAAGCCAACATTATTGACTGCAATACCAATAATACTTGACCACAATCTTGCAAGATGGATCTATTGTTGAAAACATCAGTTGGGTAAGAAGAAATTACAATCTTAAAATGCATTGGCCCATGATCAAGGTCCAAATGTATGGTCAGTAAAGTGACTGTAACATTGTCCTCAAACTCATCTAAATTTTCTTGACTTCATTTAGGAATTGTCTTCTTGGATCTCTAGAATTCATGTAGTGAAAGATGTTTTGCTTGAAGGGGAAGTGCATTTTGTAGATGATCTTACCAGAATTACTTGGATATTCAAAATAATGTTGATGGAAGGTTTGATGTTTGTAGGTTGTCAACATGTTCAACAAAGAGTATGTGTACGACACAAATTTGGAGTTTGAAGTAAGCTATGATAAGATTTCAATTTATGACAAAATTGAACATGAAATCAAGTAGTTTTGTAGTTCCCATTCAATCTAAGAGGTCTATATTGAAAAATTCGAGTAGGTAGTTTGTCCTCTCCTTTTTTTCAAATTTATTTTTTGGGCAAGAGTATGGTGATGTAACAACAAGGGTAGATATGAGTTTCTCAAATGATATTGGCTAAAATATTGTGGGCTTTAGGTTTAGATAGCAAAGTAGATGGCATCAACGGCTGAAGTAACAGACAAATCAATGGTATGCAATTGGGATTGTAATGTCTACCATTTACATTTACCTTCTTATGCCACTTCCTCCATATTTTATTTGAAAGGTAAGATTTTGATTGTAGACTATGAGGTTGGTGGTTCAAAAGGTTGCAAATACCAACAAGGTAGTTAGGGTTTTCACCTTGGAAAGAATATTTTGAAGTCAATTTTTTGCAAAATGTTTTATAATGCTTTAGAATTTAAAATTATAGGGTTTTATACATATTTCACATGTGGTATATGATTGTGAGCATGGCATTTGTTAATAATATGAAATGTGTATTGCAAAGTGTCTTCATGGGATTTTTTTGTATTGTAAACCCTATAATGAACCCTATTCCAAAAGTAGAGTAGTATCTTTTAATTAATAGCCACAACCTAAACCCTAATTAATAGACTTGAAGTTCAAACCTAACCCTATATAAAAATAAAACCCTAACTTTTCATTAATACCATTGAAAAAAAATAAAAAGTTCCAATTATAGGCTTGATTATCAAATGAACCCTAATTCCTAACTTTGTATGTATATAACATGTTGAGATTGGAAGTCATTTGTATCCTATTTTATATTGAAGAACATTTTGTTTACACACATTCTTGTCCTATAACCTTGTAAAATTTTCTGTAATTTTGGAAGTGTAGATTTAAAGGTATTGCATTTTCCTTTCAATATGGATGGTTGTGATGTTAATCTTTTTATTATTTATAGTTTGTTTCTATTTGGTTTTTATTTGATCTTGTTTTGTTTTTCCTATGTGTTTTGGGAGCACTAGGTTTACGGATTGTCAAAAGGATTAATATCACTTTTGTGTTTTGAGGTTATTTATAATGCAACTTTGTTGCAATATATATCTATACACTTAGTTTTAGTACATTTCATATATAGTTCGGTTCTTTGTATTTGAAAATAATTTGTTTTTGTCTAGTTCTATTGAATTCGTTGTTGTATTTTTGTATTTTATTGTGGGATATTATTTGCATTCAATGGTAGAAATTGTTGCCAACCCAAGCAAAAAAAGAGCAGCACCTATTTTTGTTTTGGGTGTGACGGACATACAACATAGAATGTTGAGTGGATGTTTTAAAAGTTATATAATGGGTAGATATGACTTATATGATGTTGTAGGGAGCGAATACAAGTTCATACATTGTGATCTTATAGATAAGGTTGGATTATTGACTATTACCCTTATTATAAGAGTTGCCTTTGTGACGACCTTTTCACATTGTCTTAATGTTAATTCTTTCATTTGAGTCTAAAACTTTGGGGTGACGTTTCAAAACAAATTTGAAAAAGGTGATTGGTCATTTGTTTTGAAGGTTGGTGCCACCACAATGATTGAATGAATCGATCCATTTTTGTTCAATCTTCATTTTGTTGCTATTCATTCCATTCAGAATTTCATCCAATGATAAGACTTGCAAGAACTTGGAACAATCAAGCTTATGGTCATTGGGATCTATGGCAACTCTTTAGAGAGTTTCATTTTGATTGTTGCTAATGATCTAAGGCTTAATGACACACAAACACTATTTTCTTTTTAAAGTTTTACCCACAATATGTATAGCTGGTTGAAATTCACAGCAATGGAAGACTTACAATTTTTTTGGCTAAGAATGCTGGCAGTTTTTTGGTGAACAATAGCTTTTGACAAACTTTTCAACCAATTTTGGCATTCATGTGCTTAATGTTGCAACCACTAAAAGATTGGTGGAAGTCCACAACAAACACACTTAAAGGCAAGATTTGCAATGAATTTTGAACTTTGTAAAATAAAGTTTTTTTTTTCATTTGTTTGTTTTGTTTTTATTTTGGTTTGCAAATTTCTTTATGAAATTGCCATCTTGTTTGTAATGTAATAGTGTTTTGCAAATTGTTTGATGAAATGTAACTTTACAAATTTTTAGCAAGTTGGTCATTATAGTTGAAGCTAATTGCTTTAAAAATGTTTGTGCACATTGTCACCTTTCATTTGTGACAATTCGGATTAACAACCATTACTATTATAACTATAAGAACATAGTTGGAGTTGAAAGTCAACCTCAGATTTCTCACAAAATAAAGCAATAGAATGGTGATGATTGTGATTACATTCTTTCTCGATCATGAATCAAATGCTTGTTTTGCCATGATTTAATCAATCTTGAAAACTTTAGATATAAACAAGGTTTTTTCTTAAGGTTGTTTTGAGATAAGAACCTAAAAAGTAAATCCATCTTAAATCCAACAACTAAAAGTGTTAGATTTTTTGTTTTAACAAAGATGACTATGAATAAAAAAATGTAAAAAAACCTTTCCAATTTGAACCTTAGGACTTTCTTTGTCGCAACCCCACTTTGGCCAAGTGTGGGGGTGAAGCCCAACACTTGGAAAAGTTGGAGGTTGGGAGTCTTCCGGGACTCCCGAATGTTCAGAGCTCGACAGCAAGGGGCAAAACAC
>Ga0116231_10011759_pt1 | contig 13259 bp, 13 predicted proteins | sample S1TSphgellanicum_2_FD_89695 | JGI IMG/M metagenome (GOLD analysis project Ga0116231, IMG submission 89695) | Host-associated microbial communities from peat moss isolated from Minnesota, USA - S1T2_Fd - Sphagnum magellanicum MG | ecosystem: Host-associated > Plants > Peat moss > Unclassified... | reverse complement strand
AGGTGGTGCTTCAGGAGGTGGCGGAGGCGGCGGAGGGGGTGCTTCAGGAGGTGGTGGAGGCGGGGGTGGTGGAGGAGGAAGTCACAGCAGTGGAGGGGGTGGCGGAGGTGGCGGAGGCGGTGGGTCGAGCCATCCGTAGAACAGCCCGGTAACTTGGAATATTTTCCCTAGATCACCTTCGTCGGCCTGGATTGTAAGAATCGGAAACTCTTGAGCTGGCTCGGTGTTAATTTGCAGCTTTAATCAGCTTGGTGGGAGCCCGGACTTCAATGTTTGGAGCTCAGTTGGTAGTAGTTGTGAGACTGATTTCCAAGGAATTTAGTCAATGCAGTCGTCAAAAAACTGCAAGCACTTAAATTCTGTAATTCCAGTAGCACGAATGTTTTTGGGAATAAAGACATGATCTGCCGAAATGCAGAAGGTTGTTTGTAATGTTGATGTTAATCTCTCTCTCATGTCTGTCACACACACTTCTCGAGCTCATTGCATTATTTGTGGGCTGTGCCGTTTTCACGCTCTGCAATCGTGCTTTTCTGTGATTCAGTAGCATATATGAATAGCTTTTTTGCCACAAAATCTGCCGAAATTCAAAATCTTTCTTTGTCACTAGATTACATTCTCCTGATGACCTTCCAATTTTGACTGCTGAAAATGGAAGTACTAGTCCAATATTTTCATATCACCAGCGTTGCGAGAATGTACGTGAAAAGGTTCTAAGCAAAGCTTGCTGCGGTAGGTGTTTTTTGAAATAGCATGACCAGGAGGGGAAGAGAAGACGAATAATTTAAAAGGTTCTATCCATACCCGACCTAGACATTTGCAAACGGAGATTAGTAGACATCTGAACCCATCGAGGAGCATGATCAGCCTTTTTTTGGGGGGCTGGCTATATACAACCAGAAAGCTATATTAAAAACTAAAAGTACTAAAATCAAGTGTCTATTTTATATTTTCAATAGATAGAATTTGACCAAAATTTATGAGATATATCGCCAGATTTCAGTACATGGTTCCAAGTAGGTAGCCAATAATAAAAAGTCCGTTTTAAAAAAGTTGGGACAAGGTTGAATATTTGGACGACAGGGTTGTGTCAAAGAGTTACCCAAGCCTAACTGTATGTACCCGGGTATCACTGGTTCCAATAGAATGCAACATCTAATAGACACGGGTATTTAAAAAGCGTTGAAAATCCTGGCAGTGAACAGGTTATCGAGCAGGCTGGTTCCACTTTAGACTCTACCAGTTCCAGTTGTGATGTGTGAATCGACGGTTTGGAATGCACTGTACCCATGTGAATCAACGGTGGGGAAATACCAGTCAGGTTCTGGACACTCCCTGTTACATCCCCGTTATTGCTACCTGACGGAACGGTGGGTCGCCCTAATTATCTTGCTCCCAAGTTTCGGTGCCCAGGTAACCTTGAAGCTCCCATTTACGTGTTATCATGTTCTCAACTTGTTCGACCGTGGGGGGCAAGGAGAAGTGCGGAAAGAAGAAAGCTCACATAACCCTAACGCAGAGAGAGAGAAAGCAGCGATGGCGTTCAGAGCTCGGATCCAAGCGCGTTCGGTGCTTGCTCGCTTATATGAAGTGGCGGGAGTGGTGCCCAAGGAGCATACGTGGAGAGGTTTATCTTCGGCGATGGCTGTTGTTGCCTCCAAGGAACCATCATCTTCCTTGGGTATGTCGAACTCAATTTGTAACGCTCCTTGCTTTTTGTTGAAACAGATCGGTGCAGAAGAGGAGAAACTCTGTACATGTTGTAAAATTTGTAAACTGTTTGCAGACAGAATGAATGAAGCCGGCAGCAGTGCTTGATCATTTTCCCCTGCTTTATTCGAGGGAAGTTTGGCTATGCTCTTTGTGAAACACACGTTTTTGTTTGAGTTAGATCCAGTTTGAGAATGTGTCAGAATTTGTGACTCTAGCAAGTGCTTCTTGTTTGCTTGGAAGAGCCTTTCTTGTGCAGAGATTTGGTCGGAAACTTTAGTCCTATTTGATCGGGGTCGGTGAACTTGCTGCAGATTTGTCTAGATTAGTCCTCAAAAAAGCTTCTCTCGCTGCTTGAACCAATTTAGGGTTTAGATGATCCCTTGACGAGTTTAGAGTTATTTAGCCTGTTTCTTTAGATACATTGTTTATTACTTGAGTTTGGGAGCTGCCAAGGAAAGGCTTCCTCTGCTTGGCACACTTCTTACCTGCTGCTTCTTGTGATTTTTCGCTTCAGGCCAACCTTAACCCTGATCAAATGTTGAACCTTTTTTTCCTTTTGCTGAAATTGTTGTCTTGATGTTGCAATGTAGTATTTCTGATATGATCAGGCCATGGGAGATTGCAAGAGAAGTAATTGGACATAAATGCAACAACCTCTCTTATAAGCTTTTTTCTGTTTTGTCCAGGAAGGCCAGTGTCAAACCTATCACCAGCCTTGTCAGGATTTACTCAGCAGTTGCGACCAATGACTACATTTCTGGCAGCCTTGCCAGATATCAAGGACACAAGAATATGGAACACCTTGAATGCATTGTTGGGTGGCAGCTGGTTGAACATTGACCCAGAAGTTGCAGCAGCTGTAGAGAGTGTGCTTGCAAGTAAAAGTGAAGACAATGTAGGGAAAGAAGCACTGGCAACTGCATGGCGGTCTGCTAAAGCAGTTGAGACATTTGGGGGTGGTTTGTCAGAACTGCTCATGGAAGTCTCTGATATAAGTGGATCCACAGGAGAGGTACTTAAGTTATCACAACTTTTCAGAAGATAAACTAAACAGCTTACCTGGGCTCCTTCCATGTGTAGCTTAAGGTTTCTCACAGCAGGATTTGAATTGTGGGCTGCAGGATGTGAACCCATTACCTGAGTCAACACAGAAAGCTGTGGAAGCAGCTCTTGGAAAGTATGTACAGTACCTGGACTCATTTGATGAGGAGAGTGAAGCATACTTGAAGAAAAAGGTGGAAAATGATTTGGGCAGCCTTCTTGTACAAATCAAGCAGCGCTTTTCTAGCACCGACCCAAAATGGTCAAAGGTTAGTATCTCATCTTTACTTTCTCTTCAATGGTGTTTGGATGACAGAGCATCTTGTTGCAAGCTTCCAAGTATTTGTCAAATAGTCTTTCACAATAAAACTAAATAGCCTTTCAATACTGCTGAAGGCCACTGCAAGGCATAAGAGTTCTAGAGGGATGAGATGTCACAAGTTATAAGATGCAGGCTAGCACTGTAGGATCCTATGATTTTTTGTACTTGTGAGCTATACCTGTGTAGTTGATTGCTATATGGGAGGTACTTCAAGTACTGTAGTTATATAGTAATTTGGTGGTTCTGTTATGTTCCTACTCTTTAGACCTTCTGGTATTCTTACCAACATTGTGGGCCAAATGACAGATCACACTCCTTGGGACAACAGGAATATCTGGCTCATATGTTGAGCTACGGTCCTTTGTGATCTAAGATCTGCCCATGTTTCTTTACTTGACATGAAAGTAAGTGTTTTCTTTGTGGGAAAGAAAGAGACCTTGCAATGTGAAGTGAACCCAACTCTTTTTACAAAGAAGCACTGCATAATTTGTTACTGTTTATATGAGCAGTTCTTTAGAAGTACACAGTTCAATTAAGCATATGTAGTGGCACAAATTTGCATTTCAGTTTCTTGTTTGCTCTATACATGCAGGGCTACTTATCCTCCTGTGGTGAGGATTCATTTTATGGCCAGCAGCTGTGTCTGAGGAAATAATCACATGATGCTAGTGAATAATACAATATATTAAACACTGATGTCCAAATCTTGCACTGTCACTGAAGAGGAACTCTTTGGTACACAGTTCTATGCTCTGAGGTCTAGGAGATCGTCACAACAGCTGGCAATGATGTATTGATGTGTGAGGTTGAGACTTCATTAATGGATAGAGTTTTTAACCATGATTCACCAGTGGGACTTTACAGAGTAATATGAACCTTTGTACCCTGTGTTCCCTAATCTGGTCTTGCAGGTGGGAGTGGGTAGGATGTGATCCAGGTTCATTGTCCTACTTTTCAAGTTAGTGGTACTAAGATGTGCTACAATTCATTGCAACTGTGGCACCTCTAATTTTGTTGTCTGCCCTGATCTGGTAAAGAGAATTTTAATTGTAAACACCAACATGTCACTTGAGTAATTGAGTAGACAAATCAAGCAAGTGGGTAGCTATTCTTGAATGGAACTTGTTGATGGGTATCTGAAATGAAGATCTCCCAACAAGTCATGGCCTAAGTCCAGAAAAACGTGAATGTGCATCACAATAGTATACACCTAGTAAAGTGGGTTGGAAACAAGCAGTCTGCCCCATTGGTATGGTCTCTACTAGTGTTGGGCAGGTATTGTCTTTTTAAAGATACCAGTTGAAATTTTACCAGCTTCAATATTCAAGGGATTGCCTTGTCAATAATGGTTTAACTCATGTATGACAATTATGTCAATTTGAAAGTAACTGTTTGGTATTGGTATTCGGATTTTTTGAATTTGTACATATCAGTCTAGTTTAGGTATTTGGATTAATTTATTTTTCATATAGCAAGCTAGTATGAATATCATAGTAATTTGGCAGCTTCGGCACAAATTGTATTATTTTTAGAAACACTGAAATGTTCAAAAATTATTTTTCTCAAAGAACCTTTTTTGTGAAGGAAAAAAGAAGAATCTTTTGAAGTATACATGGAATATTTTAATTTCGAAGTAAAATCTTCAAAATTAAATAATTATTCCATAGACATGTGCTAAAGCTGCCCTTCTACTGTGGTAATAGCGAAAATGTTGTAAGGATCTTGGGTATGAACATGAACATTCAAGCATTTCATACCAAGTGTTTCAATGTATGTGCTTATGGAACTTTTATACATGTCTAAAAAAATTGTATGATTGACAATGACCACAAAATTGTGTTGTCAACACACGATGTTAATTGTCCAAAATGTAGGACATCACATCAATGACATGATAGCTATTAAAAGCCAACTAACTTGCATTTGAGATGTTGCAACAAGAAAGCAAGTCAGGGAGGCAAGGATTGGACATAGTGACAAAATCTTGAAGGCATTGCTTCTTATAGACCAAATGGAGTTATTCCATTCAGTTAATTGCTTCTATTGCTAGAGCTCATTTTAATAGTTATAGAGTAAAATGAGCAAGAAAAAATCAACTGAAGATAAATATGTGACATGCCTTCGGAAGTGGAGTTGCATTGTTAAAGAATGGAACAAAAGAATGGCATCAAATCTTCAACCCAATAGCAAATGCATATAAAACCCTAAATCCTAAACCTCACTTATGCATATGGCCACATGTAAAAGTTGTAACTTGGGTATGAAACAAAACATCACAACACATCACAACACAACACTTGGGTATGAACAGGAGTTGCTCCCAAGACTCATACTTTGAATGGTCCTCGTTAAAGAATCATGATTTCTCCCAGGTATGACCAAATCCTATACTATGAGTAAGGGTTTAACCTACTAGAGTACATGCCCAAGTCCATATCCTCCCAACCATATATAATAAACCAACACTAGTCTGAGTTCTTATATATTCAAAGGTGAGCATGTTGGGTATCAACAATGGTATCATTACACCACCATATGGGTGAATAAAAGTATCATAGGAGTATCGTAGCAAGCTGATACCAATCTGCTCTCTTTCTTGATACCATAATCAGTATCAATCTCTATCTATACCAGCCCATCCCATTGACATACCTGCCCAACACTGGTCTCTATGAGTGTTGTGGAGTTATTTGAATTTTTAAAGAACCATCGGTTCTAGTTTTTTGAATACTTCCGATTTAGAGAACTAGCAATTTCGAATTTTTAAAGAACCGTTGGTTCTGATATTTCAAGAACCTTAAAGAATGTGTGATTTTTATGAAACAACTGTTAAATAACTTGTGGTTTTATGGCCAGTCATTTGATCCTTCAAAGAATTGAAATCTGTGGTTATATTCCAGAATCGATTATTTGAATATTTTTAGGACCATAGATGAATCCTATAAACTGTCCTGCACCTAGTCTCTGAGCCACTGGATACGTCTCTGCCTTGAAAGAGGGGAGAGACTCTGAACTCTGAACCCAATTTGGTAATTTTTTTTACTCGCCACAACTGTTGAGTTAACTTTTGGAAGTTATTCAGTATGAAACCTTTTGACTGTGTTGCAAATGTTCATAACCAAGTTTGTTAGAGGTGATGGGGCAGCCAAAAATATCCCAGTTCTGTGTTCAACAAGATGGTCAAGCAACCTTTACAAATTGTTGTAATCAGTTTCATAAATTTCTCTATCATGGAAAGTAGTCTACCAAAGTTAATCATGGCAATTGCCGTCACATGCTCAGCTATTTGGACACAAAACTTGTGCATGCATAGATGCCTACATGTGTTAGTCAATTTTATCAGACAAGAGTTTTTCCTCTTCAATCAAACCACCATCAACAAGGCTAACTGGAAGACACAAAATCCTTAAAAGAATCCTGTGAACAAAGTTCGGGTACACAGAGCTGCCTTCCTTCCACATTCAGAACCACTATATAACATACATCTATACACACATGCATGCATGCATGCATGCATGTGCCTGAGCCCAAGATGCAAAGCAACAAGTCATTGGATTCCATAAGCACTGAATCAGTCATAATTGTGAGCTGTGTACAAACCCATGAGCATTCATCTTGAAACCATTGTCGGTGTGCACAGCTCACACATTAAGATTGCAACAAGTTGAGTGAGGAAGATTATTGAAAAGTAGTCCACAACTAATAGTCTCCGACATCAAATTCGAGCTAGTTGCATTTTCAGTACAATCATCAAGCCTGCACAAATTTGGTTGTAAAGGGCCCCAATCATGGCAAGGTATTGAAAACTCAAATAAGATACTAAGTCAAAAACGGAGGTGTTTTTTCATATACTACCCCAAAGATGCCTGGAGTTAATTGTAGTAGCAGCAAAGGGTATGTCCACGTAAAATTTGCTCATCTAGCAAGGGTTCAGCCAGTTTTGGTCTTCAAATTTTTTTAATAACCTTGAGTTCCAGTTTTTCAGAACCCTCAAAGATCCAATGGTTTTCATGAAAGTAACCAGCAAAGAACTGGCAATCTTATACAAGGTCATTTGACCGGATCTTAGATTTCTGAGAACCACACTTTAAAACCTTAGAGAACCACTTTGATAACTGCCAGTTATTTGGAGCCATTTCTAAAAACCACCCAACACTAGTTTCAGCCCTCGATTACCATTAACATTTATATATACAAGTGCATACAACTCAAGCTAAATGGCTGGCTAAAATCTAATCTTTGAAATCTCAAGAGTGATAGTTTCATTACTCCCCACTGGTGTAAGATGACAATTGTTGCTTGAATTTATTTTTCATTGTGGACTTTAAAACAGGATGATATGATCTTCTTCCTTGTCAATAACCATTGTTGTTTGCATTTCAGTTTTTATCATGAACAAGTAACAGCAACATGCCACTCCAGCGATTTTTTTTTGGGTTATTTAAATAATTGACCTTTCCTTTATTCAGCCATTATTCAAGCAATTGAAGGGGGCAACTCTGCTCCACAGAAGTACATTGCACCCCCATACATATATCTCCAGATTTTTTTCCAGACAATTTTTCATGTAGAAATTTCCAAAATAATTGCCTATCAATAATATGAATAAACAAAATGATTTCCATCTGTGGCAGAAAGCTGTTGTTATCTTGTCCTGTATGTATGATCTAAGTCCAGCTCTTAAACCCAAAACATGACATGAATGAATTCCTGTAGTTAGTGGCATTGAAGTGTCTTCAAAGAATCTGGATGATACAGCCTCAAGATTGTGAATAAATAATACTGGACTAATTCATTCAAAAAGTCATGGTCTTCGGGAGATTGTCACAAGGATGATTTGGAGGGCAGCTCCACTGCAGTAGTATAATGCAGCTTGTACACAATACTTTGGATGAAGTATGGCCATTAGGTGGGGTGAACTTGAATTTGAACCTGTAAATCTGCACAGGATGATAAGTGATCTCCAAAAGGGTCTGTACAAGAAGCTGGCCATAATGATTGGTCATTTGATGGCATTTAAATGGTTTTCCACTTAATACTTTGTCCAGCTTTTCATGTTTATGGGTGGGAATGACGAAATAATTAGTACTCTCCGTTGGATGTGGTAAACACTAAACACTTTTAGAGCAACTCTAGCACTACACTATATTTAAAGCAATATCATTAACTATCACATCCAAATTTAGTGTGTAGCTGGCTCAAGTGTGAACTTGTTACCCAACTAATTTCTCCTTTCAATTATTGTAATTTAGTTGGTTTTTCAATGACAAAAATTATTCAATATCTCCCACAACTTGAGTCTAAAACATATGAAATTGTCTTCATAAAATCTTACTCATCAAGGGGTTTCCAAAAATTCCAAAAAACACACCCAAATTTCCCTAAAAACTTTAACTTTTACTTTATTAAAAAAATTGAAAATAATTCTCACACCATGGGTCTAAATATCACAAAAGCACCTTGGTGCACCCTTATGCATCAAGGGCTTTCCAACAGTACCAAAAAAACAATGGGGGTGCCATGGAGAGAGAAATCTTAACTTGACAAATGAATTAAACAAACGAAACTACTTTCCTTCATAGATATATGTTTGTTTCTTTCCCATTGAAATACAATAAATATACATGACAATATACACTAAAAGGAACATATAAATGTCACACATGGACCAATCACGATGACCAACCAATCAAAATCAATCATTCGATCTCTTTTTTGTGATGTTTCAACACTCACAATCCCCCACACAATTTTACACGAACTCAACTTGTTTTCACACCCCTATCATGACATTAACTTCATTCAAAATTTGTGATATTACAACATCCATTGTTACTCTTAAAGGCATTGGAAGGTTCTATGGATTTTGCTAAAAATGCATGTGCATAGTGAACATAATGTTGCAATTGAATTAGTGGTTTTCTTAGTACTCTCTCTGACCTCCCCCAATTATCTATTTTATTAACGATAATTCTTTCATCTTCCTCCCCTTCTCTACAATCTAAAATTAGGTCTTCATCCTCTCTATCAAATAAAAGGTTTTAAAGCTCTTTAGTAAAATTTGGTTCCTCTTGAGTATAATCTATATCCAAATTGTCCGGAAGTGATATGTTTGAACTTGTACTATCATCCAAATATGGCCCTAATTGATTACTTGAAGCACTATTTTGTTGGATGTGGTGATGTGTTGCAAGAACTAAATTTATAACATTTGGTATAGTAAGAAGAATGATTAAATTGATGTTTGGTAGGTGCAAGTTGGGTGGTTTGCCACACACCTTGAGTTATTAAGTTTTCAAAAATGTCTTGAGGCTATTTCAAATCAAGAATTTCACCAAGTATTGTAGACTTGAGAAAGATGACGTCTCTATTCAAAAAAATGTTATGAATTTTAGGATCAATATAAACCATATAACCTTTCATTTCTTCAACATACTAAACATTCATGTATTTTTTAAATCTTCTATCAAGCTTTTGTTTCAATTCTTTGGGAATGTGAACATGTGCAATAGTTCCAAAAATTTTCAAATGAAATAAGTTTGGTTTTTTACCAAACCAAATTTCATAAGGTGTTTTGGATGGAATTACAATGGTCATGGATCTATTTTGTAAATAACATGATGTGTAAATAGCTTTAGCCCACAAACTTTTAGCCCAAAATTAGTTTGTTTAACATGCATCGAGCACTTTCCACAAGTGTGTGGTTTTTTCGTTCAGACATTCATTTTGCTTTAGATTGTTTAGCCATGAATTGTCTAAAAATTCCATTTGCTTCACAAATTTCAATGATGAAATTCCAATGACAATTTTTTTGAAGAATTGGTATATGGGTGGTTTTTTATAATCTTTCATAAGCTTTTTATTTCTAAAATTTTAGAATTTGTAATTTTTCGTATGGTGGTCCTTGGACAACTCTCATTATGAAAAATTATGTTCATTGAAACCACATTGCACTGCAACTAAAGCTCAAAAAACAACTTGTATATAATTATTGTGCAACTATCCCTCGGGTATTAGAACTAGTATGCAATTATCCCCTTGAAAATATGGGGAATTAATAAATAAATTATCATGTCAAAAAACTAATTAGTTGTATTATAGTTGTAAAGGAGTTGAAAATGGGTCTTCTTTATATGAGGTCATTTCTGTTCCATTCGAACTTCCTTCCCTACTGGTGACACTATTTTCATTAGTTGCATCCATATCTCTAATGACGTTTAAATCGATTCTACTCCTTCCATTTGACTCCCAGCCCCTTTCAAAATAGATTGTGTCTAACTAACAATAGTTTTCAATGCACTTTCATGCAAGGTGTGTATGAACACGATAATGTACCCTGCGTTTTTTTTGTAATTCTAGGCCCCAACCCTAACTATCAATCTTGCCCCACCTAGCTTGTTGTAGGGGAGACAGGTGGGCCATAAACTAGTCATTCTACCTACCATGAAAAAAGCAGTTGCTTTCATGGATTTCTAAGATTGCACCCTTTGCCAATGTCTAATGTTGGCCCACCTTTGTTTGTGTTGTTTCCATCTTTGAACACAACTCTGCCCAATTACATAGCTTATAGTCGTGGTCACAAACTTTATGCCCATCCTCAATATTTCACATCCTTTGTCCACCCTTGCTGCACTTCAATTGCAAAATAATCTTATGGTAGAATATAAAAAAAAGAAAATTTCCCTCAAAATCACAACTAAAACATTTCAAACTACACATTACTTTACTCAAGCCCATAGAGGCAAGAAACTTGTTCGCTAAATTTGCAAAAAGATCTTCCAATGTTTGGGGTTAATGGTTAAAGGTAAACATACAGTAGGTGGCAACCACCCCTCAGTAGTGAGTGCACAACTAAGATGGGAGTTGCAATGGTCTCAATATACATGAGCATTACAAATAAGCACAACTACAAATTGAACTTTACAATTCAATTCACCAGACAAATTCAACAAAAACAAGAACCAACTGCTAAAAAGTCCATATCTTATTACAACATTGGCCAATAAATTACACTAAAATAAAATCTTTTGGAGAGTGGTCAAGGCACATCAACTAAGCCTTCTAGGAATCCATTAGTAAGCCCCAAATTGACACCTCCCAAAGGCAGTGAATCCAACAAAACATGCTTTGATGGTCTTGATTGGTTATTGGAATGAACCCTTGTGACCACATAGTGAGCACCTATCTGTATGGAACTATTAAGCGTGCAATCAAAAACCAAACTTTCAGCTCCAATTGAAACTCCCTGTTGAAATTTTGCAACAAGGATGACTGCAGATGGTGCTACATCACATGTACCCTAGCTAGGGATGGCAATGAAATAGTTCCAGGCTAATCATCCACCCATGTCATCCTCTAAGTGGTCCAAGACTTCAATTGATGTTCCAAAATGAAGGAAAACCATATTTCCTGAATCAATATACCTACCTTTGGGTTGTTTTTTGCATTGACAAGATCCTGCCAGGGATCCCAACCACTGTTAGTCACTCTATAAACCAAGGCAAAAATCTGCATCAGTTCAAGGAGATGCCCAAAGCCTCAAAGTTTTCTATACTCCACTCTTCCAAGAACTTAACTCCAAAATGGGATTGACAATTGAGCCAACAATGATATAGGCCACAACTATCAACTTCTTCACAAGCCCAAACACCTACCAATGTATAACCACATTTGTGTCAATCAATGGGTCTGAACTGCAAATGTAAAGATAGTTCCAAAGAAATTCCCAACTTGATTGGCATAGCCCAAGGGTTTTACACACCTAGCCCTCAAGTGTTTCCGCAAGGCACACCATTCCATAGTGAGAGTTATGCAATTGTTGAGGCTTTGCTAGCTTCCTTTAAGAGACCCACAACATTGCAATATGTGGGAAATAGTTCGAATTGGCACACCCATAGATTGTATATGTATGTATGTTGGTCATTGGTCCTAGAGGGTACCAAAATTATTTAGTAGTTTGACAAGTTGTCCTAATTGATTGAATAGAATTTAGCAATATTCATAACAAGAAGACATAATAAATAGCCAAATTAAATTAACCTCTAAAAAATCATTGATTTTTTTGTCATTTGCTAGTGAAAAAACATCAAAGACCAACCCTAACATGGTTTTGAAAACGTAAGAATGTGATTTTTTAAAAAATTTGGCCTATGAAGAGGCTAAGAATATGAGGAGATACAAGCAAATTTGGACATTTCTTTATTGCATATAAAGTTCCAAAGGGGTTTATAAAACTATAACTGGCTTTTAAAATGTTTAAGGAGTGGGAGTTTATACTAAAAGCAACCCATACTGAGTCCATTTTGCATATTGAGGTCCAAAGCAACTAATTCTTATGAGTTTAAATTTACAATAAGGAGTGACACCCATTATGCAATTAGTTGTTTGATCATTATTTTTTGCCCCCAAAAAAAAAAAAAAAAATTCAACAAAAAATGGGGATATCAATTTTTTTAATATGTAAACATCAAAGAATTTTTCTATTTTTGGAAATAAATCTTTAAAAATTGTATGTAGAAAAAAATTGGAAAAAAACCATGATACCAAACCTTTTCAATCCTAAAATCAACAATAAAGTTGTGGAAAAAATTTGTTTGTCCAACCTTAGCTAAATACCACATTACACAGTGTTTTTTTTCCCCAATCTTCTCATGTTGCACCAAAAGTGGCAATTAACCACAATAGGACTAAACCAAGTCTCAATGTTAAAGAAATAAGGCCAGTTTGAAAGAAAAGAACAATTTAACCAAACCCTCCAAAAACCTAGGCTCTTTCATATCTTTCTTTTTGGAAATGTGGCCATTTTTTCCATGAACATTCCTAAATTTTTCTTTGAGCCTGTTTGCATGGGATATTTTTATAAAACAGCATAATATCGAAACTTCTCAACAAAACAAATTCATTGTGGGCCCATTGGCATCTAAAAGACTTAAAATCCTAACCTTCAATTCTATTTTTTGGAATCCAACATAATTAACGCTTGTGATTGCTACATATCAAATAAAGAAATTTAATCATACTAACAAATGTATAGTATTGGAATTTTTTTGAACTTTGATACTAGTCTAAGTCCTAGTATTAGTGCATTTCCAATATTGTAACCTAGGGTCAATTTCCACATTGACAAAATGAATAATTATTATTTTTGAAAGAAAGAATTCATTGTTGCAAATTCAAATTTATT
>Ga0116231_10011758_pt1 | contig 13259 bp, 8 predicted proteins | sample S1TSphgellanicum_2_FD_89695 | JGI IMG/M metagenome (GOLD analysis project Ga0116231, IMG submission 89695) | Host-associated microbial communities from peat moss isolated from Minnesota, USA - S1T2_Fd - Sphagnum magellanicum MG | ecosystem: Host-associated > Plants > Peat moss > Unclassified... | reverse complement strand
CTACATCTATGTTAGATTGGAAACAAATTTTCCTTGTGTGACAAGCATGTTATGGACCCAACTTTACATCATATAGTTTTGTGCTAGTATTTTAATTGATTATTTTTCATTCACAAAAGTTAACAACATCTATCCTTTCTTAAAAATACAATGGTTCTTTTTGTTATAGAAACTTGTTGAAGGTTCTCTAGATTGATTGAAATCATTGACAATCATTGTTGGCCCACTTGTGCAACAAGGTACATGAAAAGGTTACAATTCAATGAAAAGAGGGATCTATGGAAAAAAGGTTGATTATGCTAATGCACATCAAAACATCCCTCAACCCATATTGATGCACTCCAAACTCCTTAAAGGGCTCAAATGTGAACCCAAGTAGAAAACAACGGAAGAAGGAGGAGTCGGAGCACGCTCCTTAGCTCACAACACTTTGAGGGGTAAAAGGGCGTGTTGGAATTCCGGGATGGGACTAGGAAGAGTTGACAAGCTTCGCTCACTCACACGGGCCTGCACACAACCCACACAAAGTGGTTAGTGCATAGTTAGAGCACCTTTGGTGCTGGGACCAGACACGATTAACACGGACACATAAGACTCACCATGGTTGGACTTGGGTGAAGCCACCACCTTCCCCCTTATAGTATGCTTTGCAAATCTCCACGGAGGCTACATCCAAATGGCTATTTTTCTCGGGACTCCCGAGTGGGAGTCCCGAATTGCGCCAAATGGGACTCCTGCAACTTTGGAGCCCCATAACTTTGCGAGCATACCTCGGATCGCAATGCGATCTGAAGAAAAGTTGTAGCTCTCATCGAGAACTTTCCAACGATATGTGGCACGCCCCCTGCAGCTATGTAAATCGGGTTGATTCCCGACTTTTTGTGGTCGGGAGTCAAACTGGCAATTCAACTCCCGGCCCTTGTTTTGGCCATAACTTGTGTTTCAGATGTCCAAATGAGCAATGTGAGCCCATTTTAGACATCTAAGCTCCAAGAGCTTTCTAATGATATAAATAACGCCATAGGATATTGAGGGTTGACCCCTACAATCGCTCTCTGAAATTTCGGGAATCCACTGGGACTCCATCTCCCAAAGTGGGAGTTGCCCTGGGAGTGTGAGGGTTCACTCCCTCATACTCCCTCACACTTTCTAACACTCTCGGGAGTATGTGATGTGACTCTCGGGCTTCTTCTTGCCTTAACTCCCGAGCTTCCTTCCTCTTAGCCCGTAACCTTGCAACCCCTTTGCATTGGTCGCGAGCCCAAAGCTACAGTTGCGACACATACATTGAAAGCCCATTAGGTTGCAAACTACAATTACATGTGATTAATAACATCTTTCATTGCCAAACACACACGTCTATGAACACAGATTGGAAATAGATAATCAAAACAAACTTTTAATTAGTAGAAGAATCCTTTTTATTCACAATACACTAGTGTTATTGCATAATATGCCCCCTTTGTCCATACCTACCCATGTGTGTGCAACACACTTAAATAGTTACTTGATGATGGAGAATGTTCGAACCCATTCCAATGATGTTGTCCATGTTCCCTTAGCAATATTTTGGTGGCAACAAACCATGCGCTTTCTCTCACGTGTCAATTCTAAGGTAAATTCAGATCGCATGCCCAGGTTAGCTTATGATGTACAGTTGCAGTTGCTTACAACCAGGCAAAACGTCTTATTCGAGAACCAAAGTGTTATGGGTTGAAAGAGTCGATTGCCTGCTTGATGGCTAGCACAAGTAGATGAACAATTATCGATGTACAATTGTGCATCGATAACGATTAGCTGCCACCATGTGCTCACCTCAAGCAGTTGCCTGAAAGGCAATACATTGTACACCATCAAGTGGCTGCAGTTGACTCCAGCCGACTGAGAGCCTATCTGGGGTTGAATAGTTCAGCACAGTATGGGTACAAAGAATACCTCTCTAGGGTAGACAATGCACAGCTTAGGAGAAGCTTGGAACGTTTTCGTTGTGCGAATCACAAGCTGCAAATTGAGTTAGGAAGGTAAGTCAAGCCAGTGAAGGTGCCGGTGCAACAACGTTATTACAAATTGTGTAACTTGGGTGCAGTTGAGGATGAGGACCACTTCTTGTTGGTTTGCCCTGCTTATCAAAGTGTTCTAGAGAGGTTTAGAGGTTCATTGCAACTAATTGCCATCACACCTTTGGCTCAATTACTCAGCTGTCAACAGCAAGGCATCCTTGCTAGATTCTTAGTATAATGTCAGAGGGTTAAATCTGAATTGCTTCATCAGATTTAACGTCAATTGGGTTCTGGCCCGGGCGTTGTTTGGCCCACTTAATGACGCTAAATTGTAAGTAAGTAAGTAAGTAAGTAAGTAATATGGAAAATTTCCAATGTAAAAACCTAAAAGCACAAAATTCAAGGTAGTCGTACTCTGATCTTATACCTATTGTTGTTGTAAACAATAATGAATTATTGCCACCATGGTCTCCAATGCATGACTTCCCATACAACCCTCCCCTCCCTTATAATTCCATCCACAAACATTGTGGACCTACTCAGCTAAAATGAAATCAACTAGGCTGGAGTTGCAATTGAAACCAAACAGTGTTTAAACAAATGTTGGGGGAGAGAGAAAACACGATAAGTTGCAAGATTAAAATATTCCTAACCATTCTAATATCATCTAAACACTTCATTTCTTTGTGCCTCAACCTTTAGGTGTAATATCGTGCTTCATGGGCTAGTGTAATTATTAGTACAATTTGCCATTCTAGATGTGAGTTATCATTAACTTGAGTTACATTATTCATTGCTCAACACATTAAATAAATGTCTAATAGCTATTGGGATTTTGTATCCATGTAAAAACATAAGTTCAAAAAATGTTGGTTTTAGAATTACCTTTTGGAATGCCGAACCACTTTCAACCAGATCCAAAAACAACCCAATAACTTTCCATTGTAAGAAATATACCATTTCCAATGGGTAACACCAATTAGTATGGAGGACTAGTGTTGTGTGATGTACATGATACAAACAGTAGGAACCTATAACAAACCAACCCATCACATCACTCCTTGGCACATAGCCTAAAAAATAGAAAACCATGATGCCCCAGGTCACCCAACCTACCCTAGAACTTTAGACCAAGTCCATTTCACCATACACATTACCCTAAAAAGCCAAATCTAGACATAACAATTGACCTTTTGACATGAATTGTTTATCACATGTGAAAATTGGTCACCTTACAAATGCGATGATGTAAACCTTGATATCAAGGGGCCACAATGTAATAATTATGCTACAAACCAACCATTTTGCATTAGTTTTAGCATAGGATTGGATTCATTAGTAGGAATATTAGATACTAAACTAAAAACTACAAGGCATTTAACAAATCTATTGTCCATACCTAATATGGCATAATTTCCCATACAAAGGAAATATGGGTTTACCTACTTGGGTAACACATAGGACAAGACAATCATCAGCATATAAACCCATGCCAATGCGTGGCAATCAGTCAATTCATGCGTCCTTCACAATCTTTTGTTACATGTTCAACCTTTATAATTGTTGCAAGAACCATAATACCCATGACCTAAATGAAATACCAAGTTGAGGGAAGTAATCTGATAGCTAAACTTTCCCTATCTCAAAATAACACAATATTTCTAACGCGACTTCTCAAGCTTAACCATGACAAAGTTTATGTTACATGGATTGCATACATTCAATGCCTTACAACCCCTTCGTTAGGACATAGTAATAAGAGCAAACTGGATTAGATCAAGATGCTAATGGGAAAGATGACACACTCACATTTACGATGTAGACAATCCAAATTTTCTTCTTTGATGTCCAATTTTTGTCTAGTGCTTGGATAGAATGCTTACAAAGTTATAAGAAATTCAATGTGACCATATGGGTCAAAAATTCAAACAACTATTTATTCTGTTGAAAAATATGGCCATCACATTTACAGGTCCATGTAGTTCCATTGGATCTATGGTTTGGTTGCATTAAGGTTTAGGGGTCTTTGGGAAAGCAAATGGGTAATAACATCACTTCAATGATAACTACAACATTTACTAATAGCCAACTTGCAAAGATAGAGCTTGGAGTAAATTTTTATGAGACAAAAAGTCTTAGCTAGCAAACACACTTTGTTTTGAATGGAGAAGTTTCTAAAGTTGTTGAAGCGTTGAGCAAGAACAATATCCAATGTGGAAAATGTTCCATTCTCTAAATAATATCATGTGTTTTCAATGGAATAGGATGTAACATTTTGGGGATTAGGCTTGCAAGCAATAATTTAGGGTTTTGTAACCATGGGCAGGGCCTTTAGAAACATTCAAGCCCTACCCACTTCGCTCGCCTAAAACAACTCCTTATGTGTAATTTATACAAAACCATTAATCTATATGGATAGGGCAACCTATATAATCCACTCAAACTCATAGTGTTTTTTTAAATTGGCAAAATTTCTCCAAATAAATCACATCAAAGTATGATTCTAACTTGTAGAAAGGATTTCCCATTTAAAATATGGCCCAAACTTGCCAAATTTAAAAGGAAAGAAATTCCAAATCCCCAGATTTTTTTGATAAGTTCCAATAAGTAGCTAAAAATATATAATGAGTCTAGTTTTTTACACTTTAATATGTAATATGTAGCCAAATTTGTTGGAACATTGTTTTTCGCCATTTTGGTTACGTCACAAAAATACTTTAAAGAAACCTTGATTCAAAATGTTTACCTATAATACATAACACCTATCCACATCAAGCCCTACCTCGTTGGTTAGTTGATCATTAAATAAACTCCATGTTTTTGGTTCTATATTGTGCATTCCAACATCCAACCATGCAATGGTACAAAGTGCCCCTTCTCCACACACCGCCTAAACTAAACCTATAATTACTACCAAGTACACACGTGTATCCTTTGTGTTAAAGGATGGACCAACCTAGACAAGGCATATTTGCATGCAACATTATACGCATTTGCAAACCAAATTATGCATCCTAGGGTTTACTGACCCAAGGATTGAATTATGGATAAAAATCACAAGCACAAACCTAGCCAAGGCGCATACCACATTCGTGAACACATATTGATGTGCAAGATCACGAGTTTTACGGTTGAGAATAAACTTTGTCCTAGTTCCTTTAAGAACCTCACCGCAAACCCTTTTTTCTTCATTTACATCCCAAACTCGAAACCTAACATGCTTGAACTCCACCATGTATTCAATTACAAACCCAACTGTCTCATCACGGATGTAACCTTCGACCATGGATGCTTTTGCTTTGCCCTATTAGCACATACCCTTTGAATGTCTTTAGTGCCTATTCAATAGGGTATATCCATCTGCTATGGATTGGGCCACATATGTCCAACTCTTCAACTACATGTAATGTTAGATGCATCATAACATCAAAAAATGCCTCCAGCAACTCCCATTCTAGCATGCTGAAGGTAGTTGCTACATCTTCTCTTAAGGTTGGTAGGTCAATTGGATCCCACACCTTCCCACAGATGTTGTGAAACATTCGGCTAAACCGCATCAAACCCAATCTAACATGTCCATTCATTAAGCCCCTCAAGGCCAAAGACATCAATTGTTGCATGAAGATGTGCCAATCATGGCTCTTCATTGACCCAAGCTTCTTTTCCATTATGTGTTTTCTTAATGCCCCACAATAGTCTATTGGCATTTTCACAAAAACTAACCTAATCATGAATTTTTTTAACTCATCCAATTTTAAGACATATGGGGCAATGGGCGTGAAGATCTTGCGTAGTTTTTGAAGATCTCATGTCAACCATAGATGTGGCCAAACCCCACACACCTCCGTGTCATGACAAACCTCAATCGTATTCTTCATTCCAAATAGGAATTTCATCAAGCTTTCACAAATTTTCTTTTTGATGTGCATGACATCAAGAGTGTGTCTAATCACTAGTTTCTACAATTCTATAATTGAATTAGATGGAATTTAAGATAGATTCCACTTGATAATTAGCAATTCAGTTATACAAAAAAATACATCAATATTCATTTTACATGTATGGACCACACACATCCCAAATCCCCTAGACTATTGTCGTGTATTTTGCACAAGTGGCCATGGTGTCATTAGAAAACACAATATTGTCAATAGCAATCAATAGATCAAGAACAATTGTTATGTGCATTTAATATTGTTGACAAGATAGGTTTGAAGTGTTCATCAAGGAGGCAAGTGAATGGAATCTTATTACACATACAACTATTTGTTGTTGCTTGGGCCACACACTAAAATTAAATCATGGTATGTAAAACTTATTGTACATTGATGCTTATTCGCCATACTTACATTATGGTTTCCCTAATCATCAAATTATGCATAATTAAATGGATCAAAAGCAAATATCGCCCACCTCCCAATATGGCAACCCAAATAATGTTGAAAAATGCTTCACCCATGTTTTGCGAGATGGGCATCCTTTTGCTCCCACTTGACATTTCCTGTTGCCACCCAAACTTTTGATCTATGTGCTTGCCTTAGTGTTTGGGTAGTAGTTGTTGTGGGTGGTCTCCCCTTCAACTATTCTTTGCCATTAAAGTGTCTTACATAAGACATCCTCCTTTATGGGTGGTTTTTCTGCAACCATTGATGACTCCCTTTGAATACGAGTTTGCCAAGCTCCTTTGACCATTGGTTAACTATATTTTGGATCCACAAGGAGGGTAGGCCTTATATCCTTGATGTTGACAACTTGAAATAATTCCATGTCCTGGAAAGTCATGTATTGTGCACATCATGATTGCCCTAACTATAAATTGCTTGTGGCCTACAAGCTATAATACATCTAAGCACTACACCCCTCCCCACAATTCTTGTAGTTTTTCAAATAGAGGAGCAATAAAAACCATCAAAGTTGTTACTTTTCACACTTTCAGGGCCTAGGATTATAAGTAACAATAACATGAAGATTTTCTTTGTAACTAGCAAAGGAGGAAGGTTATAATTTCGAAGTAAAACTGGCCAAGTGGACCACACATTATTTTTCTCCCCAAATGGGTTGACTCCATCGGTAGCAAATCTAAGTTTGACATTTTAAAGTTTAGTTACAAAATCAGGCCATATGCCATCGATATGCTACCAAGCTTTGCTATCTAGGACATGGCGAACTTTCCCATCACTACTCTTGTTTATGATATGCCATGGCATTAGTTTAGATGTTGTTGCTCTTCAATACATCCATAACAACCAAAACACCAATGGGAAGTGCCACAAGATTTTGACTACCACCTTGGATTTCCCAAATGCCTTAAATTTAATTGTTCCACATTTTGGACAAGACTCCAACATTGCATACTATTGTGGAAATAAAACACCCACATTCCTACATGCATGAATGTTCCTATAGTCTAAGCCCACCTTGTTGGTCAAACTTTTTGCTGCATACATGCTTGGCAACAAGCAATTATCCTTGGGTAGTACATGTATATGTAATAAGGCTAACAACTTGTCAACAAACTTGTTTGAAAAACTATGCATGATGTATATGTTCATCAACAACAATGTGCATGCTAAAATTTAGACCTAGCATTAGGAAATCATGGTCGGCAAGCTTCCCATAAGGCATTAACTTCACTTGATATGTCCTCAACGTGCATTGCTCTGGCCCTTGGATCACCCCTTCTAGTGTCCTTTCCCACATCATTTATTTCACCCCCATCAATGTTAGATTGCCCATGCATGCTTTAAAGGACATGTGTTAGCTCTTCTATGATTTCACAAACATCTTGTAGCATGCCCAATTCCACCATTATTTTGGTGGAAGGATTTGGATCCAAGTCATCAATTGCTACATTAGCTTGTTCATTATATGTTGGTGAAAATGTCATCTAGAAGTTGCCTTGTGTTGACACCTTCATCCATTACATGTTGCACATTAAGGGCCCTAGTTTCTTCTACCCATTCTTCATAATAGCCATTTGTTGGCTTGGGCTTTTCCACACCCTAAACGAAGGGTTTCTCCCATTCAAAATAAGGTGGTCTCAAATTGTGCCAAACAACACAAATGTGCCCTTCTTGCACATTTGGTGCATGAGCACCACATTTTTTTCACCCCATGCTCAAAAGCCCACTAGAACTCCCTTTTCCACAATTTGTCATCTTTTGTTATTTGTAGCATTGGGTCATGTAGGTGGCCACCACTAGGATGCATTGGCATTGTAAGGGGCTTGAGTAGACACAATTTAGCCTCAAGGACTTCTACACATAGCAGCATGGAGGTACATACATTTCAAAGATGGTTGACATCAAGCCTAGATAGTTGGGCACATCAAGAACATTATTTATTAAGGAACTGGCTCACCATTAATTAATCTAATTAACTATATGCATGTTAGACAATCTTTATGGCAATTCATTAAATAAGGAGCCTTGATGTCGTTTTATTTTTGACCAAAGACATATAATTAAAAGAATGAACCCCCAATCAATAAGGGGTTATACATATGAAGGGGATATTTAGACCCTCTTGACATGCTTTTGAACTAACATCCCACCATGTATGCCATTTGAATGATGGCTACAACAAATGAGTTGTCAATTTAGTCATACTAGATTTAACTAGGGCTCTAAAATTTGCAAACATTTTTTTGTTGATAACTCAAAATGGTGCAAGAAAAACATGGAAGAGTAATCATACCTTTCTTTAATTATCAATTTGAACTATGGAGTCTTCTATAATTGCCTCTTGTAGAACCCACTTGTTCCACCACCATGAATTTATTGAAGATGCCAAAAGTTAGTGATGGGCTAACATTGCAATGTCCACTTGAAAAGCCAAAGTGGAATTCAACAATGGAACCAAATATCATCATTACATGTGTTATAAGGGATCCATTTGATCAAAGGGTACCCCATCCCAAATGTCCTATTTCCACTTAGCATTTCCCCCCACAATTCCCTCTTGAAAAACCTAAGTGTTCTGATACATAACATGAACCAATGGTGTTCCTAAACCTAGACCCTAGGAGTGAGTATAATTGTACAAGAAGGTATGGTTTCGACTCTTCCAACAATCCATCCTTGGCAGTGTTTGTAAAGGGGCCACTCTACCCATAGAAGCTATTATGGTGTTGGACATGGGAAACTAGTATTGAAGCAAATGCTACAAATGTGTGGTAAACAGTACCAACATATCTTACAAAGATACCCATTGACCCAACATCCTTCATCTAATTATGTCATGACTTTGAATATGTACACATTTTGTGTATCGTCATGGTGGACAACAAATATATATAAATATATGATGGAAATGCCATATGAATTTTGTATTCTTGGAGCAATTTTGCAAACCAAAATTAGGCTGCAGTTTTGGGTGGGTTACCTGGGCATGGCTTGCTTTGTATCAACTTGAACTTGAATCCTCACATGTTATCATTAAACTACACAGTGGGATGTTTATACATGCATTCACTACTAGAAATTTTGTATTATGCAACCCTTGAATTTGTGACTACATGTAACTATCTATCATCTAAAACTATGTTTTATCATTTTTACAACTAATCACCATCCTTTTAAATTTACTACTATTTTTGCGATTATGGTGCAACTGCAAAATTGCATGTCCATCCATATTGACCAGATTATCGGATTTTTAATGTAAAAACTATATATTCATTTAGTAGCAAAATTAGTTGCAACATGGTTATTTCATGGAATATTAAGCATATATTTGCTCATATTATGGGGCATATTAGGATTTTTAAAATTCATTTTGGTTTCATATGATTTGTTTAAAAACATACTATGTTTAGTTTATGGAAAAATTAAATTATAATTGTGACATCAATATAGTAATATGATATAATGATCATATTCAATGAGTATTAATTATTGATGAATTATTATTATCAACTAACTGATTAGTTAATATAAACTATGAAATAATTAATGTTGATGAATTACTTCATTAAAATTTAATTAATATATATTAACCAAAAATTAAAAATTAAAAAATAAAATTACCCATAATTAAATATTAAATATTTAAATCATAAATTTTATGCAAGATTTAATTTTTTCCAAAATTTAGCCAAATGTTTTTAAAAAATTTATGTTCATGTTTTAAAAAGTTTTCATTTTTCTATGGTTTAACCAATTTTTAAAAGTTTGTATATTTTAGTTTAGCCAAAGCGTATAATAGGTTTATCCAAAATTTAGTCAAGATATATGGTAGGTTTAATCAAATTTTAGTTTAGCAAAAATTTAGTCAAGATATATGGTAGGTTTACCCAATTTTTAGTTTAACCAATGTGTTTTGTGGGTTTAGCCAATTTTTAGTTTAACCAAAGTTTAACCAAGATGTATGGTAGGTTTAACCAAATTTTAGTTTAGCCCCTTGGTGCATTATAGGTTTAACCCCAAAAAAAAAAGCCAATGTTTAACCAATGTGTTTTATAGGTTTAGTCAAATTTTAGTTTAGCCAAAGTTTGGCCAATGTGTCCTTTAGGTTTAGTCAAATTTTAGTTTAGCCAAAGTTTGGCCAATGTGTCCTTTAGGTTTAGTCAAATTTTAGTTTAACCAAAATTTAACCATTGTGTCTTGTAAGTTTAATAAAATTTTAATTTAGCCAAGATTTTTTTAAGTTTAATCAAATTTTTATTTAGTTAGGGTGTTTTGTAAGATTAGCCAAAATTTAGTCAAGTTTTAGTATAGCTTAAGTTTAACCATGGTTTAAACATAAATGTCACATGAGTTTAGCTTATGTGCAATGTACGTTACTTTAGTTAATAGGTAGTAACTTAGGCTAGGTATTAGTTGGTAGGTAGTATTTTAAGTTAATTATGTTATATATGTACATTTTATATATTTGTTAATTAGGTTTCTAGGTTAAGAAGGTAAGTCAAAAGCTCAAGTAGGTAGGTAGGTAGGTAGGTAGGTAGGTAAAAAAATATAAGTAAGGCCTAAGTAGGTAAGTAGTCTTATTATGTAGATTTTATTTTAATTTGGGATTAATTTTTTTTTAATGCACATTTACTTATATAGTTTACAACATTGACAAAAAAACAAAAGATATGGGATAAAGTTTCTAATTTAGTTGCATATTAGTATGCAACTAGTTTGCGATTATAAAATTTATCCCATATGTTTTGTCCTCCAATTAAATCTTGTAGACTATATAAAGAAGTGTACTTAAAATGTCCAAAAGACAAAAACAACATCCAAAAGAAAAACATAATTTGGAATGAGCCATTTAAAAAGGTTCAATTCTATGGGATGGGATGAACTTAAAATTGTTTTTAAGAAATTCATACCTACATTTTTTTATGCACCTAAATTTCCACCTCTCTAACTACCTACTTTCCTACCTATCCACATACCTACCTACCTATTTATCTACCTACTTACCTACTTATCTACATACCTATCTACCTAAATGAAAATTTTAATTATTAAAAAAAATCCTCACTTTAGGCCACGTGGCATGTTATGGTTAGTGCACAATCTTAGACCATCCAATTTGGATGAATGAGACGAAAAGGGTTATATAATTATTTTTATTTTAATTTAGATATGCCTTACAAGTGGCAATGTGTAATTGGTGGTATTGTAGTTGTAAGTAATGGTGATTGGTTACATTTGATTGTGCAATCAAAGGATGAAATATACATTTGAATATATACTTCATTCATGGGACTTGTGATGATGTCATGCTTATATCATATTTGTGGCCACATGTTGTGTGCAACTAAACTTATGCAACTAATGAAAAAATTAATTGCAAGAATCATTTACAATTAAATTTTAGTTGCAAATTGAAGTTACAAAATGGAGTTTTTCTAGTAGTGATTGCCTCCATCAAATCATGACATGCACCTACATAGCCATCCACAACAAATGCAACATTGTTGTTATAGATCTTCCTTGAGATCAACAATTAGAAAACCATAGACATAGTTAATGGTCCACCAATTTGTTGTCTTCCAATTGCAAATAAGTAAGAAACATATTACCACAATGTTGACTGGTACAATGTAATGCAAAAATGCATATGCTCTTTGAACCCACAATCTTGTCCCACTTGATGGTCAAGTTCAAATGGGTCCCACATATAGAAGAAAGCCCAATGGAACATTGATGAGTAAAAATCACTACCCCATACATGCATGTGTCCACATTTAATGCACAAGCAAGATTGGCATAGGACTAAATGTCTTAAAGTTTAGAGTTTAAGGTTGAAAATGTGTGTTTCTTAAACAAATGTATATTAGTTTTGTTGATCCAAGGTGAAATTAAATGTGAACTCAATTGAGGTTCATCCACAACTAAGTTGTAATAAGCATCCATTGGATGGTGCATTGGTGGGTGCTAGTTCACTTTGGCCACTCCTCACCTCCTCCCCAAAATATAATATTAGTATTAAATAGACCACGCAATCCAAATTGGAGATTTTGTAACATTAATTACACAAAATCAATCAAATTTAATATCTTGTCTAAAATGTTGTAACAAGCCCATGCTTTTATTAATACAATTGTAGTAATATACTTATAAGACCTACTAATTTCTAGTGTAAAACTAATAGGCACTTAGGTAGTTTGTTCCTATCTAGGGGTTGGTTTTGTTATTTAACTTGTAGTTAGATACAAAACTGGAACACACCTAAAACTTGTTTCCTGGTCCTTTTACCATCCATCCTTAGTGGTGCACTTGGTGGGGGGTGGGGAGGAGGGGGTGTTGGTACACTCTAGGCGTGAAAGATGGGTTTTAACTTTGAGTATTAGAGATGATATTCAACCTCATATTTGACCCAAACTAGCTGTATGAAATAAGGATATAATAGAAGGGATGAGAAATTCAAATAATTGACCTTGAAACCCAGGCTTGGATGCCCATAAAGGCAAGTTCCATTTGAAATTAGGAATCCAACACCACTGGTAATGCCCTCCCACTAGGGTTTGTTTAACATGTAACCATCGAAACACTATCAAGCAAGGGTGCAAATATTTGCACAATTATGACCCTTACCAACATTAATTTGCACTAATATGGCACGTTTAAAACATGTTCATTTTTTTAGCATTGGGGATAATGGTTCACTATTACACCCCACTTTAGGTTTAAAAAAGGTCTACGTAATGGTGTGTGCAAGTGAAACTTGTGCTGGACCTTTTGCCAATGGGAAATTCACCATTGCCTTCAATGTTTTTCTTGGCATGTTTTGTGATGTAGTTGAGGTGGCAACCATTATGCACCT
>Ga0116231_10011756_pt1 | contig 13263 bp, 6 predicted proteins | sample S1TSphgellanicum_2_FD_89695 | JGI IMG/M metagenome (GOLD analysis project Ga0116231, IMG submission 89695) | Host-associated microbial communities from peat moss isolated from Minnesota, USA - S1T2_Fd - Sphagnum magellanicum MG | ecosystem: Host-associated > Plants > Peat moss > Unclassified... | reverse complement strand
GAAATATGTATATCTCATATATATATATATATATATATATAAGAAAATAGGTGAATACTAGGTAATTAGATGGTTTATATCAATTTTACAACATTGATATATGTATTTTTTAATATCAGATTGGTATGAATATGAATTTAGGTATCACCCAGTAGGGTGTAAATAAGGTTGAATATTTTTTAAATGGGTTGAATACGAATATGAAATTAGTTTCTGTTTTTTCTCTTTGAAATTCATATTGGGGTGTATGAACATTGGTATGGTATTGTTACTAAAAGATAGAGGTGAGAAAACTAAATACCCTCCTAAGCCTACTCTCCTTTTGAATTGGGAAGGAAAAAAATCCTCTACTTAAATCCCCAACTGACTTTCCCCTTTTGGAAAATAAAGCGAAACTAGTTGAGCAATAAGATTGTAACACTCTCTCACATAGCCACAAACATTGAAGAAAGGAAGGAAATAGTTGCATTCTAGGCACTCAATCCTTAACACCCTCCCTAGTGCCCCCAAAAGGCATACCCTTACCTAGCTCCGTCCACTACTTGCAACCTCGACTACTAGTATCAAAACACAATATAGTCACAAGCAAAACCTAGGTTGGTATCGTATGGTATGGAGGCAAGAAACCCTAACTTCATACTTGCCCTAATAAATATCTCATCTAAATCTACATAAACTTTCATACCAATTGAATAAAATTCTCTCATGCCATTACTCACACCATTACCATATACCCAAGTTGGCTCATCTATATCAATACAACACTGATTTATAAATAGGGTAAGGGTTTGTCTTCATTACTTACCTACTAACAATCCACAACTAGGTTGTTAGTAAAAATAACCAAAATGGTTAATAAGCACGATAATAAGCAACTGAGCTAACCACAATGGTTAGCTAGGGAACCAGAACAGAACAGAAAACCGCTTCTGGGGACATTTACCATCCATGATTCATGCATGGTGCAATGGTGGGTTCATTCTAGCCTTCTAGAGATGGGGAAGGCAGCAGCTGCAGCTGGTCCCCCCACTCCCTTCCCTTCCCTTCCCTTCCCCTCCCCTCCTCTTTTGCTTTAGACACAATGAGGCTGGCAAAGCAGGCTTTGAGGTTGGAAAGGTAAGGTTGTACCTCATTGAAGCCCCCCTTTACTTGTGAGGTGCAGAGTCTTATTCCCAGACACAATTTTTATTTTTTTCCCCCTTACATACGGCAAACAAGCAAAGCAAACATCCAGTTGGTTCAATAATTGAGCTTGAGAATTATTTCCGAATTATTGAACAACATAGGTAGGTAGGTAGGTAGGTAAGTAGGTAGGTAGGTTGATTACTAGGGACAATTACAATACTACTAACTTTTTGGCCTGGTAGGCAAAGATATTATGTTTAGATTCGTTATAGAGTGTAGTAGCTTAATGGATATTGGCCCCTAGGTAATAATAATAATAATAGGTCTATTTTTATATGAAATTTTTTGCAAGATGATATTTTGGCTTGTGTTGAAACTTGAGATTAATTATAGAGTTATAATATTTTGAAAGATTTTGGTTTCTTTTAGAGTATTTTTGAAGATTATATTTTTGCATGGTGAAATATTTGAGTTTCCAAAATTCTTGGTTTGCCTTCAAGATGCTTTTTAATGTAAATGGCAAGGTCATAGTGTGACGTACCCCTTGTTTGTATTATGCTTGGTCAAGCAAAAGCCCAAACTCCTAGATTGCCTCTCCCCCCCAAAAGGCTAAGAAAAGATAACCAAGCTATACCATCTCTCTCTCTAAGGTTTGTTGGCATTGGTAGGCAAGGCCAACAAACCTTTAGAGAGAGATTGTGTTTAGATTCATTGTAGAGTATAGTAACTTAAGGGATTTTGGCCCCTAAATAATAGGTATATTTTCATATGAGGATTTTTGAAAGATGATATTTTGGCTTGTGTTGAAACTTGAGATTAGTTATAATAGAGTTATAATAATATCTTGAAGGATTTTGGTTTCTTTTGGAGGATTTTGTGACGGTCATATTTATGCATGGTGAATTATTTGAGTTTCCATAATCCTTCTTTTGCCTTAAAATACTTTTTTCATGTAAATGGCAAGGCCATAGTGTGACACACCCCTTGATATTAGACTTTGAGAGAACAAAAAAAAATGATCACATATTATTACCATATGAGAGTTTTTGATTGGTTATGTACTTTATAAGGGACCCCGGTTATGTCCCGGTCCACCTAGGAATGGGTAGAGCCCAATAGGGCCCGACACCATTCTGTCAGGTGGAAATGGGTTCCTACCATGGTATGTTCCAGAGTATACCTAACCAGTGTTCCCCATCATTGATTAATATTGAACCAAAAGTGGAACCAGGGATGATGATGTGAGTGCCAGGATAATAAAATTAGAAAATTATTTTATAATATTCTAGGATTTGGTAAGGTTATTTTCTGCACAAAACTTGCATTATTACATTCTGGAATGCCCACAATCAAATTGCACTGCATTTCGGAATGCCTTTTTTTTTCCACACAAAAGGTTATTTGCTCATGACACTTTGTGTGAGGTAAACTTTGTGGTTTCATCCATTACAATGTACAATATGTGGTGTTTATTATGACATATATTACATTAAAATTATAATTTGACATTGAGTTATGGCATATAATGATTAGTAGGTTTTGGGTCACGACTCACCATTTTGATGATTCGGTTGATTTCATCTAGCTTGTAAATCCCATGAACTCGTTTCTTTAGACCCAAGCATCAAATGCTCACTACATTTTTTGGCATGTTCCTTCCACAATAATTGCATGTCCTCATGAGTAAGAACAATAAATGTTTTTTAATCACCTTCAAAGGATGTTCTAAGTTTTAAGATCTGTTGTTCAATTTTTGTTTTTGGCCTAAGTTATAAGCTTTGTAAATGGATGAAAGAACTATGAGAAGATAAGCTTCTCGTTGACTAGTTGAATTTGGTCACCATTTGATGAATTGGATGATTTTATCTCGCTTCTAAATCATATTTTTTGCCAAGCTTGTTGGTCTCTAGATGGATGTCCAACCATTAGATGCCCACTCAATTGATAAGAACTTATCAAATGTCGACTTCCAAAACACTTATGTGCTTATTAATAAGAAGCAAGCTCAATGTTCCTACATGTGTTGTTCAATGCTTGTTTTCAATAAGTGGTGACAGAAAATGAAAGTCCTATCAAAAGACAAAATATTTTTTCCTTGATCAAGTGATTTTGACCATCACTTGACGGTTTGGATGATTTTATGTTTAGCTTATAAAATCACATGTTTGCACAACACCCAAGCATCAAAATGCCCACTAAATTTGGCCATGTTACTTCGATGACACTTAAGTGCTTGATAATACATGTGTTGTTTAACTCTTGATTTTGCCCACCAAGTTTGTTAGATTCTCAACTTGAATTTGAACCCAGATATGTATGATGTGACAACAGGGGGCCTTAAACCCTAAAAGCTTAAACCCCAATTATTGGGATGTGTGTATGTGACAAGGGCTAGACCGTAAACCCTAAACCTCAATGATGTGTGTGTATTTAGGGGTCATATTATGTGATGTGGGGACCCTTAAACCCTATTCTACATGTGTATTTGGGGTGTGTAGTATGCAATGCAGGACCCTTAAACCCTGAACCCTCCATTCCAATTATGAGATGTGACATGGGGACCCTAAACCCCAATTATGGTAAATGTATTATGTGAGATGGGGACCCTTAAACCCTAAACTTTAAACTGCAACTATGTGTGTGCATTTTTAGTTCCATGCATAACTCCTTCTGCATAAAACCCTCAAACCCCAATTATAATTTTTTTACTATACAACATGGGTACCCTTAAACCCTAAACTCCAATTATGAAATGTGCATTATGTGACCTAAGGATCCTTAAACCTTTAAACCCCAATTATGAAATTTGTATTATGCATGGGTGTTTGGGTTCCAATGCAAAGACCCAAAACCCTAAACACAAATAATTAGTTGTGTAACTTTTATGTGACATGGGGATCCTTAACCTTAGTAAATCTGTGTTATGCATGGGTATTTGGGTTCCAATGCATAGACCCTAAACCCCAATTAATGAGGTGTGTATTATGTGACACGGGGATCCTTAAACCCTAATTATCCGTGAGTATTTGGGGTGCCATGCATAGTTCCTTTCTGCATGAACCCTAAACCCTAAACCCCAATTTATGCATGAGTATTTGGGGTGCGATGCATAGTCCCTTTCTGCATGAACACTTAACCCTAAACCCCAATTATGCATGAGTATTTGGGGTCCCATGCATAATTCCTTTCTCTATAAACCCTGAGCTGTAAACCCCAATCATACGTCTGTGTTCACTGTTAGGGGTCCCACCCAGAATTCATTTCTGCATTGGGGACAGGAAGAAGAAGCTGCCATTGGGCTGTTGTTGCTGGCGATATGATGATGGTGATGGTGCTCTCGTCTTTTGTCGCACTGCTGCTAGTAGCTAGCTATCATAATAATTTTGGGTTTCTCTCACACCATTACCATGTTGATTACCTGGCTCCTATTGAAACGTCTTCTTCTCTTTTGTCTTTTGTGATTACCAATACCAAATCAGGGACTGGTGGAACCTCAAGTCTCTGATGTGAAAACCTGGCTGGTGGACATGCATTTGGATTCAATCGAACAGAGGCATGTGTGTTTTTGTGCATGTGCTTTGATGCTTCCCACTTATGGGTGCTCTTCACCTTATTAGCAAATTACGATTCGTCTACGAAAATGCAACTCAATCAGGAAGTTTCTTAAAAGGAATTGTCATTTGCGCCGATCTTCCACCAATTTTAGAAAAGCATTCGCAGTTACGCCGGCGAGAGAGAGAGAGAGAGAGAGAGGTTCTGAAAGGAAGAGAGAGAGAGAGACATAACCCCCCCCCCCAGTCTTTATTTGTCAAAGAGCAAAAACTTCCACCAAATGAGGAGAATTGCAACAACAACAAATTTATTATATGCATACTCTTGAAATACGCTGACAAGGAGCAAAAAGCTTCCACCGAATGAGGGAGGAGGAGAATTGCAACAAACGAACCACAACAACAAATTCTATTTCTGCTCTTGAAATAAGCTGACAAACATACCAAATCAAGCTCCATAAAAGGTGCCGAACAAACCAAGCTTGATTACCATATCAAGCTCCATAAAAGGTGCCGAACAAACCAAGCTTGATTACCATATCAAGCTCCATAAAAACGGGCTCGCGTGGGTTGGTACCAAACCATGTGCAAATCACAGATTTATTCGTAAATCTCTCTCCCCGAAAACAAAGCGGCTGATGAAAAACAAGAACAACCTCATTCAGTCCTACACGCACGCAAGCAACCAAGCAAGCCGCGGCGAAGAAGAGCTTGCTTGTCTTTCCACAACTGGAACTCTGCAGCACAAGACGCAAAACCCTAGAGTAGATCTCTACGTATTTATACGTATATACGTATGTAGAAAGGATACGCGCACGTCGTCTTACCCGTGGGCAAATAATGCGCTCAACTGCGCGCCGCGTAGTTTAGTCTTGAGCTGCTGCTGCTGCTGTTTGGCAATGGTCTCCTTTCTTCCCCTTCTTCTCTTTCTTTCCCGTATCTCTTTTTCTCTTTCTCTTTTCTCCTTTTTGATGAATTTCTTAGAAAAAGATTTTTTTACCCAAGCCATTCTCATTTTTTCCAATTTTTTCATTATGAAAAAGTGACGAATTTTGGTTGCAAAAATACATTGTAATTTGTATACTAAATTTTTATTTTTATTTTCCAAATTTCCTCACAAATTCTTTATAGAGAAAATAACCCAAAAAATAGCCACCAAAAAGATCAAATCACTGTGGTGGGAAACGCTAGTTAGATTGGTTTGTAACACTAAACAACATTCTAAGGTAATTTCAAAATCAAGAGTTTTGGCCTAAACCCTAATTTTCAAGCTTGTGCCCTCATGCTATGACCCTCAAATTAGGGGAGGCCCTTGGGGAGGAGGCCTTCCCCTATACTTTATAGCCCTAATTAAAATTTCTATTTGTTGAAGGAAGCCAGCTGAACCTCAAAAGGGCCCCTTGACAAGATGACACATGACACCTTATGGTTTCTAAGGTGTCCTCTTATAACTAGGTTCAACAGTTGATGAATAAGTATGCAAAGTACACCTTATGTTGTCTTTTTGTAATAGTAGCCCAATGGTTGGGACAATAACCTATTAATCACAAGTTGAGAGTTCAATTCTCAACAATCTTGGTAAATATCAATAAAGTTGTTTTTATTTTCAGCTAGAATTTTTGCGAATTGTTTTGTGCCTAACATCAATCATAGGTTTGGTATACTTGCTAACTTAAATAGTTGCCTAGGTTATGAGTTTCCAATGGTGCAAATTGGGAGAAAAACAATTCAAGTATCTAATCATCCAAATGAATCGAACCATCTTAGAATTTATTGTGAGTTTTCAATCATGCAAATTGGGAAAAAAAACAATTCAAGTATCTAATCATCCAATGAATAGAATCACCCTAGAATTTATTCTTATAAAAAACCCTATTGGAAGGCCTACCTTAGCTACCCACTACAATTTGTAACCCACTCTTTTGGACATTTTGTTTCTTGAAACACCTACCTTTTGGAGATGCAATTATGCACTTTAGAATGTATCCTTGAAATACAATATGAAACATGAGATTATAACTCAAACAAGCACTTAGTAAGTTGGCATGGATGAATTTTAAACAATTGTAAATTTTTGAAGGTCATAATACATCTTTAAAAGCTTTATTACAAAGCATGTTCTCCTACTTTAGAATTCTTGAATATTTGTCGAATGTAAGATTGTGGACTAGAAATAATCTATTAAAGGCTCTTTGCCCCTAGTCTTCCTTGTTTGCAAATGTGATCTTGATAGCAAGTTGGCAAATGTTCAAACATCATTGCTTAAATTTGGTTAAGGTTCTCATCTAGAATAAAGGTCAAGTCCAAATTAATTATTAACACTTAGTCCCCTTCTGATGTGCAAATGTTTATGATTGTAGAATAAAGTGGAATTTCTTATATGAATAGAGTTGTGATGGTGATGATGAATATCGGTCATTATCATGGTCTTCGTCAATACTTGGTGTTGCATGATGCAATGATATTTCACTAGTTGTAAAGGTGGGTCCATTCAAGGTTGGGATACACAAAAGAAATGTTTTGAACCCCGAAATCACTTTCAAAACACTTCTTTAAATGATCATTACATTTATAAAATAATTTATTTGGTATACAATCTTTTTTCATTCACATATTTCTTGATTAAAATGGTGATGATTATTTGTGATTTGGATGATTAAAACATGTTCATAAGTGTTTTAAAATATGGCTCAGGAATGTATATCGTTGTATAGTTTTATCAAACATGAATCAACAAGGCAAATGCACATTACAATAGATCATTTTTTGGATTTTTTGAAAAATTCTACAAGGTGTTTGTGATTCTAATGGTCATATTTGATTTTTTTTTCCCTTCCCTATAGGGACTTAAATTAAGGATACCAACTTCATGAACATGTATCTATTTCATTTATTAAATTTCCATAATAAAATAAAACACAAGAGATATGGACTTTCAAATTTGAACATTATGGACTATAATCTTGACAATATTTTTTTATATGCTTTGAAATGGTCCAATCATTCATGATGTGTTGGTTACGGACTTGATTTTGGTTAGATAACATCTTTAAAAAACTAAGTTTGAAATTTTTTGCATGATAACATTTGTAAGAGTTCACTTATGGACTTTAAACAAGTTTAAAAATAGGGTTGATTCAAAAATCCACAAAATATTAAGTGAATTATTCTTGTAAACATGTGTTAAGAAAAAAAAACCTTAAATAGGCTTTAGATTAAATGGAAAATGTGCCCAAAGAACCAATGGAAAACCTTTGTAATTCACTTTAACTCACAAAAAACCCTTGTTTTGGATTTTTTAAATGGTAATTAAAGTTTTAAAATTGGTCCATTCATACTTGCCCCCACCCAACAAGACTAACAATATTTGTTCAAATTGTTCCATATTTTAACCACAAATAGAATAGAGTATGTTCTATATGATGGCATAGTTTGTCAGTATGATAAATCACCAAATTTTGTGGAATTGATGTTAGAATCTTGAATTTTTTTCATAAAAAATGTTGTGTCGATAATGATAATCAAATTCATTTTGTTAATTACAAAATTACATTTTAAAGGTTTAGAAAGAAGTATAAGAGACACAAGTGCAAAAAAATGATATTATTTAATATTTTTAATAGGGTTTTGGCATTTCAAATGAGAGTAGGTCATTTTGGAAATGTCATGTAATCATGCATTCCTTTTTGGTTTATAATTGAACATGACATTAAAAATTTGTTTAATTGATTTGAGTCATTCATTATAACACTTATTGGTTGAAAGCTTAAACATACATATCCTCCTCTCATTGTTTAACATTTCAAAACATTGATTTTGCTTCAAAATTTACGACATAAGATAAAAAGGTGTCATAGTTTTGTTGTAGTGCCCCAATCATGAATGCACCTAGGTGTTTTTTCCTTCTTAAATATTTTCATTTTCTATTTCTAAATAAACATCCCCATTGTTTTATTGTTTTAGCATCTACAAAAACCTCACTTGGGCCTGTCTTTTCATCTAAGGTCTTAGGATTTAATGGTCAAATTCATGTAGCCGTAAATCATGATATTATTATTATTATTATTATTGACTAGTGTGAACCCGGTGCATAATGCACCCGTCGAGATTTTTCTGCCAATTTCTTTTTTTTTATTTTTTATTTTGTATTTTTATTTTTGTTAATTTAAGAGAAGGGGAGAAAAATTCGAATAAACAAATCCAAAAATAAAAATAAAAAAAGTAGTAGAATCGGTCTCTGCGATGCCAAGATTTTTTTGCCGATTTTTTATTTTTTATTTTTTATTTTGTTTCTTCATTTTTGTTAATTTAAGAGAAGGGGAGAAAAATCCGAAAAAAAAAATCCAAAAAAAAAAGATAAAAAAAGAAGCAAATACGTAGCAGAATCGGTCTCTGCGGCTCATTTTTGGGGGGTTGCAAAATTGGCATCGCAGAGACCATTAACGAGTCGGAACGCCCTGTCACGGACGGACGGACGGACGAACAGACTAAGTGAATTTATATATAAGATGTGTGTGATAGACCTATGTGAGGTGTTTTTCTTTAGATTTTCATAACTCACCATGCCACTTTTCTACTTATTATACACAGTTGGGTGCATCGATAATAATGACATCTTGGTCCCAATTTATAGCAATTTGGAGGCATCTACTTAGGTCTCATAAGAGGTAACCTTTTTTCCTTCTTGTACAAATCTCATGAAATCAAAAACCAAATTAGTTCAAGGTAATGAGTTACTATATGTGCTTCTAGTCGCTTTATGTAAGATATCAAATTTAAAAACTTGGAAAAATGTTCTACATTTGTGTTTATTATGTAAGCAATGGGGGTGAACTTCAAATTAGTGAAATCTTGGTTTCTTTGGTGGTGGAGGAGGTGGTTAGATTACATTCTAATGGAACTAATAGTAATATAAAAACTTGAAGAACCTATTTGAATATCTAGTTTATTTACTATAATAACTTTAATCAATTTTGACTCTATTTTTTTAATTTCGAATTGTTCCTCTTTTGCTCTTAATACATTTGCACTAGGCATTGATTCTATTCTTACTTTTATTTTTATTTCAACACACTTGCACTAGGAGTTCATTCTCTTCTTACTTTTTTTATTTCTATCTACTTTTATTTTAATCTCAACACATTTGCATTAAAGACTAGCAACACAACGAAATTTTGTGATTTATTTATCACCTTTGTTGGTAAAGAGCTCATGATTTGGCGGAATTGAAAGAAGAAAGGTGAGTGGGATATGAACAAACAAATTTGTTTTGGTGAACTTGTCACTATATTTGCCAATTTTGGTGACAAAAGGAAAAATAAAAGTGAGTTGTTAAATTTTTAAAAATTTGCTCATGCTTAGATCCTTTATTGGAATAATACTTGGCTCCTTTATAGGATTAGGAAATCTAGAATATGGTTATAATGGGATATTGTGATTTAATTGAGAAATTAAATATGCAAGGATTTGCCTTTTTGTGGCACCTTTGTTGTCTTCTCTCCACCATCAATAGGTATTGACCCTTGTTTGATAATCTTAATTGTGTTATGTGAGATAAAATTCCCATCCCCAAACAAATGGGTGCAACACATTATTTTCATTTTAAAAAAATTTATAAACTCCACCCACCATCAAATAGAGGTAGTTGGACATCTATGGTCATTTTTTATTTCATTCTTGACAACCCACATCATCACCAAATAGTGGGGGAACATATGGGTTCATTTTTTAATATTTTTTTTAGAAACACCACCCATCACCAAATAGAAATAAGGAAACCTCTTGTTATAATTTTTGTTCACTTTTATTTTTAATTTTGACAAACCCCATTTATGGCTAAACATGTGATGGAAATGCCAAACAATCGATCAATATTTTTACTATGATGAATCATTACCTAACCATATTTACCAAACATAAAAAGGCAAATGAGTGGACAAAACATATTGGTCCAAATTTTTTAAGGTGTACCAAAATCTTGTCACAATGTCACCCTTTTCTGTTGTTTTTACCTAATCATTTTTACCATGTAAAGACACATTTATGGCTGATTATGATGGAATCTATAATTATAATGGTTTAAAATATAGCCCTTTTGAAAATTTTGACAAATTTTGACTCATTATTTTTTATGAGGATCAAAATATAGGTTAAAAAATATTGCAATAAAAATTAGGTCTTTTTCGCCCAATGTAGTACACCTTAAAGGATTTTCACCCAGGATAGGACAATATTGAAACCCATTTTATGAACACAAGAGCACCATTTTTAAATAAAAGGTTTTAAAATCCCAACCACAAGTTTTGAAAAGTAGTTTTTTGGCTTAAGGCATCATTGAACTATTACCAATTGGATGGTGTTTGCTAATAAGCCACCTTATTAACTATTTAAGTGATTGTTCACCTATGGGTGTTTAATGATGGGTGGTTCAACCCTATTAGTTTCCCCTTTTGATATTTATAATGCCATCAAAACCATTGAAACTATTTTTCTTTTACACATTCATAATGAAATGCCAGAAAAATGAAAAGTTGTAACAAATTTGTAACACCATATCATTGAACCCAAATTCCCCAAACTTTAAGGCAACCATTGAGTTGACAAGCTTTAAAAGATGGATGATGGTGAAGTATGACATGTGATTATCAATTTGTGATGTTCATGGGCGAACCCATCCTTGGGTGCTACCACTAGGAACCACCTCAAAGAATGGTTAATGAACTAAAAACAACCAAATCATTTTTCTAGGCCTTTTTTGTTAAATTTTTTCAAAATTATAAATTATTATTTTTCATGTTTATCAATTGCATGCTCTAATATATGACTTGAAGTTTATTCCTAATTAAAATGGCCCTTTAAAAAATCAACAGTTTCAATTTTGGAAATTCATAACTAAATAATACTTAATCAATTAATTGCCAAATAAAAACCTAAAAATAAAATGAATTCCAAATTACCTTAGGAAAAGAATTCATAAATCATGTTCCAAATTTGTATTCTTGACCAAAAAGTTCAAGGAAAAAAAATAGGTGCTACGTTCTTAAAACATTTTTTAAATGCAATGATTAGGAACATCAAAATACATAATATACTTGATATTATTAAGATTTCAAAATCTAAGGAATTTAATAAATGAAATTATTAAAAAATTAATGAAAATGTTCATTTAAGTGTCTTTCCTATGATTTTTCAAAGTTCGATGGGTCCAAGAAAATAAAGTTGTGATGTTCTTAGTGGTACCACCCAAGGACAAGCCTACCCTCATTTTGTTTCTTGAATTTGGATTTTTATTATTTGTGGTGAGTTGTGTTTTCAAGTTCGAAGGTCATATAATAATTTTTGTGCTAGAATTGTAAGATTCATATCATTTGAGCATTGTTAGGTTTTTAAAATTTGCATAAATAACACATGTGATTAACATACAATTAGATGTTGCAATACCACAACATGCCCCACCACTTCATTGCATGCATTGATTATTTGTGTGGAATATTGGTCCAATTTGGTGATTTAAAAAAATAATAAATTAAATTGATTACATCATGTAACATGCAATAAAATATAACAAGAATAATGAAATTCACATATGAGGCACATGAATGATTACATTGATTATTGGTTATTGACAACTTGAAAACAACATGACATCAAGCCATTTCACGATAGGTTGTTCTAGTAGGTCAATGTTGTTTACCTACAAAATGAAAGGGAATAAATGCATGAACATTGTTCATTTAAAAGTTTATATTTTCAATATTGTACTTGTAGTCTTTGGCACATCATGAAATGATATGTTATTTTAGAAGACTACGAAATTCAAAGCTTGTGAAAAGAGAAGCACATCTTGTCTTAATTTAAGCTTTTCAACTTGTATTTATTATTGTATGGGAGGTCTTTGAATGAAAGATGTAGAAGCCCTTCCACACTAGTGTGATGTACTAGGAGTGTTGGTGTGGTAAATAATAAAATATAGACCCCATCACACTTTCTTCCACCTTCTAATGCCTATGACTTTTGCAATAATATGTGGTAATAGGGGTTGACATTTTTCCTTGCATGATATTTTGAAGCATAATTAAAGACATTTATTGACAATTCTATGGCAAAGATAATTGGAATGGTGAATACTATTTTGTTAATGTCATTTCACAATGGTATCATTATGTGTATTCGACACCATGAAACTTCGTGGGTAAATGCAAATATCTTCATATTTTGGTTTTGCCTGTGTGAATCACAATAGGTGTGACAATAATGTTATTTAAATTAAGATAAACTTGGAATGTGCACCTTTGATGTAGACCAAATGATGCATAACAAATCATCATCTCTAGAATGATGCATTTAAGGTTTTGAAAAAAATGTCTTTGGATGCAAGATAGTTGAGGATACAAGTTTGATCAAATTTGCATATTTATTTATTTATATTGTGAATAGTCTTAAAAGAAGGAAAGACATGCTTTGTGCGGGGATGGAAGGGGGGGGGGGGGGGGGGGGGCAATGAAAATTATCTCTAAAAAAAAAAAAAATATTTTTGTGTAAGTGATATTTTTTTTTTAAAAAAAAAACATATTTACTTTTTATAATT
>Ga0116231_10011755_pt1 | contig 13265 bp, 15 predicted proteins | sample S1TSphgellanicum_2_FD_89695 | JGI IMG/M metagenome (GOLD analysis project Ga0116231, IMG submission 89695) | Host-associated microbial communities from peat moss isolated from Minnesota, USA - S1T2_Fd - Sphagnum magellanicum MG | ecosystem: Host-associated > Plants > Peat moss > Unclassified... | reverse complement strand
AATAGTATCCTCATTCAAGCTGCAACAAGCTTCTGAAGGAAAGAGCTTTTATTTCATTTTAGCATGTCCCTGTATATGCAAGCATCTATGCCTAATAAAGGAAATATGCTGATTAAAGAAGCAGTGGTACTGATTGTAAAGAGATAATATTTTTTTCCAGCCTATCACTGTCTCAGCATTGCTATGTCCAGAAATTGTTTGAAAAAAGACTTAAAAAAGAAATCTTTAGGGTTTAAGTTCCGTTGGCCACAAGGGTCATCATCCCACTTGTATGGCTGCTGCTGTTCTATGAAGGTTGTTGTATGAACACAGGAAGGGAGTATGTATTGTATGGATGGCCACACTGCAATGCACACTCAAATGCAAGAACACTATTCTTACCGTGTTTGTCAGTTGGGTTGTAATTCTCTAGAGTAATTCGTTGGACATGAGCTCCATTAACTCCTACATGTGTTTTCAAGGCTGCCGTGTTGTTGTTCAAAGAGTGCAGTTCCTTATCGCCATTCACGACTGAATTTCCAGTTGTGCACACTCCATTCTCATCGCTATGTTCACAGTTTTTCCCTTTCAAAAACTGCAGATTTGTTCCTGTCCAAAAGAGAATACCTATGCAAGTTATGATGAGCAAGTAACAACCCCCCCACCCTTGCATCACACAAAATCCTAGAAGAGTTGCAACTGTGGATAACAAACAAACAAATAGCATGCATGACTCTTTCCCAAATCCCATCGCCACCAGAACTACAAAACAAAGTTCAGCAGGGAAAATTCTCAACTGCAAGAAGATGCGAAAAATACAATCCTCATTACCCTAGGAAGAAGAAATTCAAAACTGCCAAGAAAACACAAATATTTCACCAAAAACAAAAAAACACAAAACAAAGGAAAAACCAAGAAACAAACAAAGATATAACAAACAAGAAGAAAACAATGAAAAAAAATAAAAAAATCTTGGCCTTTTCACGAACCTGAAGCAAGATCCCGGAGCCGAAGTTGCACAAGAGAAGCACAAGAGCTACAAAGTTCTGTGAACAAAAATTCCGACACACCGGAAGCGCGGAGCAATAGCGCCGCCGCCTTCTGCACCGCCTCCTCCTCCTCATCATCATTATTATTATGTTCCATCACCGCCACTTCTGCGTCTGCTGTCTCCTCCTCCTCTTCCTCTACCTCATCTTCTTGTTCTTCTTGTTCTTCTTCTACTACTACTACAACTTCTTGGTCGTCTCCATTTCAGTAAGAGCGTTGCGATGATGGTAATCGTACTGGTCGCGATTGTCGAGCCAGTAGCACGATGGCGGCGGCGTCGGTCCCTTGCGGCCCGCCGCGTAATAACTACCATTCTCTTTCTTTGCCGCAGGACAAGCGCTCCATTCTCTTCTTCTTCAAGCGAGATGAGGAGAAGCAGGAGGAGGAGGAGGAGGAGGAAACCCAGCGTTGGGCGGTTCTTTGAATCTTACACAACCGCCCGGTTACCTCCGGTTCTTTGAAAAGAACCCCAGAATCGGAGAACCGCCGGCCACATCCGGTTCTTTGAAGCGAATCCCAGAATCGAAGAACTGCCCAGCCAGTTCTGGTTCTTTGAGGAAAATTCCCAGAACCAAGGAACCTCCGGTTATATTCGGTTCTTTGAGGAAAATTCCAGAACCAAGGAACCTCCGGTTATATTCGGTTCTTCGATGAAAAAAATTCCAGAATCAAAGAATTGCTGGTTCTGGCTCTTTCAAATGCCTTCAAGAACCGATGGTTTTCATGAGAAGAACCGGCCCCCCCCCCCAAAAAACCCCCACGGTTCTTTGATTATATATATATATATGAGAACCATGGTTATATACCAAACCAGTTTTTTTTTAAATATTGGAGAATGGCAAGTAAGTGGGTATACACTTCAGTTGATTAACAGGGCGAGTATGTGGGTATATATCCTTGAGTGTTGATAACCGGAAGGTATCTGTCTTTGATTCGAAGAACCGCCCAACCCGGAGGGAAAACATACCCAACCATCATCCGACACCTGGTAACCTGCGGTTCTAAAAACTGAGAGCCGCTTCCCAACTATATGACTCTGCCAACAAGTGGGAGGAGTTGGAGGAGAGAACATATTAATCACGGGCCAGCTGGTAACCGAAGGTTCTCAATATTTGGGAGGCTAGTTGTGACATTCAGTTGTGCCAACCAGCAAGGCCCAGTTTTTGCTATTTTAACAACTGTTTGGTAGGGTCTTTATTTTTTGGAAATTTTTTGAGGACCACACAGGTTATCAATATATTTTTTAAAAATTCAAGTGCTGAATAAGTTATCAAAAAAAAAAAATTGGAATTTTTTGAGGACCACATTGGTTATCAATATCAAAAAAATTCAAGTGTTTGAATAAATTATCAAAAAAAAAATGGTAACAACAATCAATTATGCGTAAGGGTAGGTTATCAAATAATTGATTGATAACCATTGGTTAACATGTCAGTTAAGCACCGGTGATAAATTTTTTTTTTAAATGTTTATTAGTATTTAAAGATTGATAACCTACATGGATGATAATTGGGTCATCCAAGTAGGTTATTAGATTTTGAAAATTCAATACTAGGCGGTTATAAGAAAATCAAGGACCAACCGATAGGTTATTATTAACCAACTTGATAACCGGGTCAAAACTCAGCGACCAGCCAACACTGGTGGCAACGGGTGGGAGGACATACCCCCAACATGGGCACATGGTAACCGAAGGTTCCCACAAATCGAAGAACCGATTCTGGCATATGGCTTTGTCAAAAAGTGAGGAGGAAAACAAGCCCAGCATGGGGACCTGGTAACCGGAGGTTCTCAAAAATTGGGAGACCCAGTTCTGACATATATATGGCTGTGTCAACAAGTGAGATGGGGAGGAAAACATGCCCAACATGGGGACCTCATAACTGTTGGTTCTTGAAAATAGTGTGATGAAAAGTGAAGGGGGGATGAAACCCTAAGTTGATGATACAACACCATCAACTACCAAAAGTAGTATGCAACAAAGTTTCGAAGGTTGATGGCCATGGGAAAAGGTGTTGCATATGGTTGTTGTTTGTTTGTTGTAGATTATGTGTGTTGGCTTGGTGTTTGTGATTTCTTGTTATGATAGTGCTTGGCGGGTGGTGCTTGTTTGGTTGTTCATTGCGAAAGGAAACAAATCGTTTCAAAGTTGGATTTAGTGGACATGAATTATGGGGCATTGAAGGAAGGCCTATAAGAGGAGGTCACTAATGTTGTGCAAGAAAGGAAGTACATTGCATTTGTTTTCCTTGATCATTGATTGGTTGATCAGAAGATTTTAGAAACTACTAGCATTGTAATGTTTTGTTGTAGAGGAATGCCCCATTCTTAAGAACTTGACTTCTTTGGAGGCATATATTTTTTGTTACACATGAGTTTCAATAGAAGGAATACAAATTTTGAAGTAGATTATATAGGTCACTATGAGGGATATGATGAAAGGCTCTTGGGGTATCAGGAGCGATCCTATTGGCAAGTGATTTGTAATGTGGTTGGGTGTCTCCTTAATGGTTATTTGGTTTTGTTGCTAGGGAAAAAATACCCACATGATTGGGAGTTTTGAAGTGAAGCTATGTTTTGAAGGAAGTTTTGTTGTTCATGGGGAAGATTCGTTGATAAACATTTTAACATTGTGCATCACATTTGTCAACTTCTTGATTCAACTCATGTAATGACTTGTTTTCAATTTATTTTTGTTGGGTGATGTATATCACTTGTGGTTGAGGGAATCACCCTATGTGAAATGTTTGAAATTGTATAATATCCCTTAGTGTGTTACTTTTCGTGCTATTGTATGAAGGATATTGTTAACGTCGTCTTGCAGGATACAAGTTTATCAAAGTTGGGGATGAGATTCAATCACAAATGAGACTGTCATAAAAAGGATTAATTGAATTCATGAGTGTGAAATTAAAGTAGTTTGATCCCTAAAGACCTATAGATTAAATATAGTTAGATAACAATAAGTGATTAGCTAGGGATCCTTTTGATGTAAATAATTCATTGATTTGTAACTTGCAAGGGTATGCTCATCAATTTATGCATTTGAAGATGTATGAATTTTGCTTCTTTTTGGTATCAAAGTTTGTTTAAGTCTTTTTGGTTAGATCATGCATCAACACGTTTATGATGAGGAATGTGTGTAGCAAGTATGAGTGATGGAATTTTTGTGGTTGAATTTGATTACTGAAGTTTCGAAAGGTATCCACCTCTAGGTACTTGATATTATGTATTGCTAGTTTTGCCACTATTCAAATTGTAAGGTCTATACAAGTTCCAATATGGTTAATGACCTTTACATATGATTGGAGTTGCCTCCTCTTTGATGCACAAAATGTTAAGTTTTTTTACACCTTTGGATGACCTTATTTTACTAATTAAGAAACAACATATATTGTGTGAGATACCTAATGTAGGGATATATCGTTGCTTGTTAACCTTATGTTGTTGGGAGGATTTGCAAAATTCATCAAGCTAGAACATAGGGACATATTGCAAGAGGCCAATCAGATTATTAAAGTGGAGTTTTTTAGATGTGAAGCCTATGTATTAAGTTGGAAGCTTTGCACATGAATGGAAAAGGGGTATTGGTTTAGGTTTACGCAGGAAGTGATGACAATTGTTACAATAACAAAATTAACAACAATAATATGATGGCATGGCAATAAGGGTAGAAGAAAAAGATACCAATAAGAGTTCTAAGGTTACATAATAGTAAGATGTGTGAACTTGTTATGCACCAATTTTGGGGTGGAAAGTAGTTGTTAGTGCAAAGGAAAAGCTACAATACCAAATAAATCCCTTGACCAATCTCCTTGTGGATTTTTACATTAAAATCTAAAAAACAAGAAGGCTCTTCCATATCTAAGTGATATATAGGTTTTAACTCTAATAGTAAATTAAAATAGATATGTTTAAAAAATTATTCTTGGGAGTGGAATGTTGGTTCAAGATTAAAGATAGATTGGTGAGAATGGATCATGTTAAGGTAACATCAAGATTGTTGAATTGGATGTTGAAAATTAATCCAACAAGAATGCACATGTGAGTTGTTGAAAATGAAGATCGTGTAGATTTCTATGTGTATCCTTAATTGAAATATTGTTGTTATTGATAAAACAAGATTCCTTATCAATTCTGAGTGTTCATGATGACCAACCTTAAGGGCATGGATGAATTATTATGAGGGAGATAATTTGAAGATGTCTTAGATTGGATTGAATAATTGGAAATTGTCATGATGTATAGTGTCGTGACGTATGGTGTCGTAAGGGTGTAAATTCGTAGTAAACTCTACTAAACAAAAAGACTAAAGCTAGTCAAAGGTATAAATTAATCAACCAAAAAGAGATGCACGCACATATATATATACAATGCACAAGAGGAGGCTGAGATGAAATTTTCATGTATATTGAATGAAAGAAAGAAGAAGATGTAATGTATGTAGACGGTGGTCGTGCAATGGTCGCCATGAACATCTAGAATTCCTATCTAATTATGGAGGAAACTCTTATGACAAAGGAATTCTAAAAAAACTAAAAAGAGAAAGGAAGGGTTTGGCCTTTTATACGGTCGCCAACAAACTGAAACCCTAAGTACCTAATAACGTATAGTCACCTAATACCGTATATTAACCTTAAAAGCGCACATGAACATGCCCGTAATTGGCCATCATGTATGAGGCCATGTATGACAGCTGTTGTGACATGTAGTGTTGTGCCATGTAGTGTTGTGCATATGGTGTCGTAAAGGTGTAAATCCGTAGTAAACTCTACTAAACCCTAAACCCAAAAAGACTAAAACTAGTTAAAGGTATAAACTAATCAACCAAAAAGATATGCACGCACATATATATATATACAATGCACAAGAGGAGGTTGAGATGAAATTTTCATGTATCCCCCCCCCAATACCTGAGCCGGGAAAAGTGTGGCATGGTCTAAGTAGGAATCAAGGTGTTGTAGGAAAACATGATGAACAATACCAATTGTTAGCGAGAACTTGAATGAACTCCAGCTTGAGGCAGAAGAGATGGTATCCACCATTATAATTATCGCAAAGTAGCATATGATCAGCATCGTTTGTCCTCTAACATACTTGACATGGATAATCAAGTGAAGGAATCCAAGTTGACGTGATGATGGTAGGATCTAAGTTCGGCAGGTGGCAGGGTGCACAATTTTTGGAATGATCTCAAATTGTGCATCCATCAATTCCTTGCAACTCCAACACACCTAAAGGCTTGATCGCCTTAATCCTCAAAATAGTGCGACCAAAAAAAATGTCTAGAATATCATTGGGTTGCCGCTGGAGATACACAAAATCACCCAACATCAAATTATGTCACCTTAGGTTTGTAACTACCACCTCGTGTGTGTGCATACCGTAAGGTGTCTCGATGTTGTGCAATGGACAGGTTCTCCATGGCCATGGGCATAACCCTCCTGAATATAGCAACTCTTTCTGCAATGACCCTAGCCCAAGTGGCTAGAGAATCCAAGTCCACAACCTGGTCCATTTGAGCAACAATGGAAGAGGGTGGAATGGGATGTCTCCCAAAAAGTAAAAAGTAAGGAGAAAAATGAGACAAAGAGACGTGTTTGGACATCTTGTAACCCATGGCGATGTAAAGGAGGGCTAGGTCCCAATCCTCTTTGTTCTTAGTGAGGCAAATCTTCCGAAATCCTTTCTTGCACGTTTGAACCATCTTCTTTGCAAGGCCATCAGCTTGGGGATGATCTCTTAAAGTCCGACGATGGTCAATGAGAACATGGTCAAGTAGGTCTTGGAATTTTACCCTAAATTCATATCCTTGATCAGTAAAACATTCAGCGCAAGCCCCAAACCTACTTAGAACCTGTTGTGAGAAAGCCTGGTTGGTGTTGTGTGATGATTTGTCTAGTAACGCAACAAACTCAACCCACTTTGAAAAATGTTCAATCACAATCATGATGTAAACATTACCCTTGGAGGTTTGTGGTAACTCTCCAACTAAATCACATGACCAACGATAAAACATGCCCTAAATAGGGAGTGGAGAAAGCGTGAACTGTCAAGAGGAGAAAGAAGTTTTCACTCTATCACATTGTTCACACCTAGCAATGACGTTTCGGACTTAGGCATACATACTTTTCCAATGGTAATGAAGAGTGAGAAGGCTATAAGTATGTTTAACTCCAAAGTGTTCAAGCTCCGAGTGTACCTTTTGAATAAGACTAGGTCGTTCATGTGGTTGTGGAACCACTTTGTTGCCTTGTGGTAAACATCGGACAAAGTGATTGTCCCTCCATGGGTAGCATTTGGACCGCTGTTGTATGCGATCTTGCTAACTTGATGTAACTTGGGGAGGGTATTCCCCATGTTAAAGAAACTTCAAAGTGTCCAAGTCCTCCCATATATGGATATATGGGATCTTCAACCAGGTTACATTGTAGTAGTGCAAGATAACTAGATGCATCAGATACATGTACTGTTGGAATCTGGTCAAAATATTGCCTAGCTTCTGCAAAATCTTCAAAGGTAGTGAGGGGTTTCCGCGACATGGTATTCGCATTCTGATGTGTAATAGCAAGTCGGAATAATCTTGAACTCATACTCTTGAAGTATAAATGCCCAACGAACTAACTTACTAGTAAGTTTATCGTTGGTCATCAACCATTTTATAGGCTGGTGGTCAGTATACAAAGTGAAATTGGTGCCATAAAGCTAGGGCCTGAAATGTATGACGACCCATACAACAGCAAGGCACTCCCCTTCATATGAAGAGTAGTTGCTCTCAGCCTTATTGTTGTTTCGAGATGCATAAGTGATAGCATATTCCTTGCCTTCCTCATCAAGTTGGCCAATAATAGCTCTAATACCAAGAGCACTCCAGTCAATGTGTAGAATGAAAACCTTGTTGAAATCAGGTCTTCTCAGAATGGGGAGTTCTGAAAGCTTTTCCTTGAGTGTGTTGAAAGCTTCTTGAGCCTCATCACTCCATGTCCAAGCAACATCCTTCTTTAACAATGCATAGAAAGCTTGAGCAATAGTACTAAAGTCTTGGACATAAATTCTATAATTATTACATAGTCCGATGAAACTCCTCAACGTGTGAACATCAGTAGGATTGGGCATCTCCATAATGACTACTATTTTGGCCCAATGAGGCATAATACCATTTGGCAAAATTCTGTGTCCAAGGTAGACTACTGAGGTGATAGCAAACTCACGCTTTTTAGGATGGATCTTCATATTGACTTTGTGGAGCCCCTTGAATAACTCCTCAAGATGAGCCAAGTGCTGCAGGAGTCCCTTGCTATGCACTAGGACGTCATCTATGTAGCACTTCAGGAAATCTGCCCCTTTGAGAACTTGGTCCATGAGTCGCTGAAAAAAGACAGGTGCATTTTTCAATCCAAAAGGCATCACAAGCCATTCCCACAACTTGTTACTTCCATGGAATGTTGTTTTCTTGCGATCCTTCGTAGGGAGCACAATCTGGTTGAAGCCTTACTTCAGATCCAAAATTGTGAAGATGTTTGAATCTCTAATGCTATCAAATAGTTCTTCAGGGATGGGCATGGGGTACCTGTCCTAAGGTGTAACTAGGTTCAAAGGCCTATAATCCCCGCACATCCTTTTCTCAGTCCATAATCCAATTGAATCCTTCTTTGTTGGCATTCCTGTAGCAGCTGCGAAATCAGAACTTGATGGTTAAATGAAACCAGCCTCATGGAGCTTTTTGCATCTTTCATTTACTAGTTCCCACTCATGCTTGCTCAACTTATGCCTCCTCCGATAAATAGGTGTCTCATTTGTAAGGTCCATAGATAATTGCATGGTCTTACACCTAATTAAGTCTTTCATTGAGAATGCGAACACATTTTCGTACTTAATTAGCAAGTTTGTGACTTGGTCTTTTTTTTTTTTGGTGAGTTGGTTCCCCATAATGAAAGGGTAGTTGGAAACACATGGAATGGAATTGGAAAGTGTGTTTGAAGAACTTGGTGTATTAGGTTCTCCACTATCCAACTGCACAGATTCGTAAAAGGTTGTAATTGTTTCTCCAAAAGTTGATGTACCTCCAAGTGTATTAGAAACAACTTGAGTCAAAATACATGGTACATCTTCCCCCCCAACATTAAGAGTGAAATGTAGAATATTGAAAATAGGTAAGTGTACTTGGTCGGGGTGCCATGTGATCGCATCGCCAAAACTGTAAGCTGATTGAATAAGTGTTGGTGTTGTGTACATTTGAAAAAGTACACAGGTTACCAACAACCATGTAAGGGAATTCAGGTCCATGCCTTTCCCCAGTAGAGCATTACGCTCAATTTTAGACACTTGGTGTGACTAATAGTGCTAACTTGGAACCCCATAGCCCTTTCTTTTTCCTCTGGGCTTGGTTCATCCCAAGTGGCTGAAACATGATGATACACCAGGCCTGGTCCATCTCCTTGAAAGGCATGTGTTCCTGGGAAGGAGACAAAGGTGGGCCAAACACCTCTTGGTTTTCCTATTGTGTTTGCAGGAAACCAAGGAGGTTTCTTTTGCCTTATAACTGGTTGGCAAGAGCTTGATCATCCAATATGTGAGATTCCTGCACGTTGGGGTCTCTGATGGTGTATCTCATAATTAATTATAGAACTAAGAGTGGTGCAATGTTGGTCCACTAATTGCGTAGTCGGCGCGCATAGGAACTACATTGTGCCACATCGAGTAGGAGCGATTTTCCAAGGTAATGCTTGACCAACTTGTAGTGCTTCTAGAGTTTCTCCCTTTGGTCAAGTTAAGAATGGATGTTTTCAATTACATAACCAAGTGTAGGAGAAATAGATTGAGCCCAAGTGATCAATCATACCATGTTCGTGAAAAGACCGAATCTTGTGTCACTCAAGCCTTTTCCAAATCCAATCACTGAAAATCCTTGACACTCCGAACTTGAAATGATGAGCTCCATGTAGCCAAATAATTCCATATGTTTCTTCTGAATTAGTTGTATGTCAGAGGGCAAAAACATGAAATTAGCCTTCCATGCGGTGGTTGCAAATTGTTGTGGAAACCTGGTTGTGAATTCCCTCATTCTCAATGCTGCCACTTGCCTTATAATAGGATCAATGTTTACGTAGAAATACCTCCGAACCACCATCCCTGACTATAGTAGGGCTTCGAGACCTGTACCAATACCACCAAAAAACTCTAGTAATGTAATACTTTCCTTAGGTGGTGTCTAGGTGATTAGTTGATGAAGTAATGGTTTAATTGGTTCACCATGGCTTTCCATGCTCTCAAAATTAGACAAAGCTTTGACCAAAGGCTTGTGGGCTACTTTGAACCTTTGTAAAACCTTTGGTCCATGTTGAATGTTAGTAGGAACCACCCTCAAGCTTTTAGTAGTTTGAACGTAAGCTATCTCCTCCTCATCTCCTTCTATCCACTCGTGGCTAGCTTGTTGGATGTAGGAAATGGTGTGTGCTTCCTTGAACATACAATGGTGAGCCATAGGATTATGGTTCCCGTGTAAATCAAGGGGTATGTATCCCAGGTGGTGGCCATCAGTTTCCCAATCCATTCGGTAGTACGCATGCTCGAACCAGTTGTCAATTTTGAAACTTGGTGGAAACAGGGCCTCTTGCCCAATGAACACATCATAACTGGTGGCATCGGTGACTAAACATTTGACCTATAAGCAAAGCTCCTAATTTGTAACTTCATTGAAATTAAGTGCAATCAATCAAATCCGAGCTTTCCCCAAGTACTTCCTCTACGTTCCCACTTGCGGTGCGAATCTGCCACATAGATTTCCATAGTTTGGAGTCAAACATGCCCATCTTCTTAGTGAATTGAACTTCAAGAATCATTGGTTGGGCACCTGTATCAAAAAGTACAACTCTGGGTATATGTCCTTCCACTTGGATTATTGACCCAGTATTGTCGACAATGGCAACTCCCATGGTGATGGAAGTTCTCTCATTAGGCACCACCTTCGGAAATGAGTGAGAGACTTTGTGGAGAGAATGGCTATCCACAACACCTTTGCTGAATAACAAATCCACAAGCGAGGTCTTCTTAACTCCCTTCTAACATGTGAATGTAGAATTAGAGGTAGGAAAACCTATTAATTTAACCATGCTAGAACTAGTAACCAGATTACGAACGCCATCTACAACATGTGAGTTAATCGAATGTCTCTCCAAGGTGTTGGATGGGACTTCTGTAGCATGTGGATTAGGGATTGGTAGAATACTTGATGTAGTGTTCAGGGTATCCTCTAATACTGTAATTATGTCCCTGGTGTTTAGCATCAAATCTTGAAAACTAAACAATGGTGTACTCATAAGTTTTTATGCCACTTCATGCATTTGAAGTTGGCATTCCATAAGTTGATCAGTGGAAAATTGTGTGTTTTCCTGATGTACATGTACTCTTGGGACACAGAAATTTGATGCCCTAACAGCTTGTGGTGTAATAGTCTCCTCCCCCTTCGCCAACAAGGTGCGTTTTTCTTCCGTGTTGAGAGGACGAAAAGATTATGGCATGACTGCTTGAGCTCCTCTAGCCTTGGTAATAGGACTTGAACCAGATGCGAGTCCATTAGTCTGAATTACCTCCCTAGCGGCAGAAACTCTAGGTGCCACATTAGCCTCTTTTGTCGCGACATAGGAAGGGCAGAAATAAGTAGCAAATTCTGGTGTGAGACTAAAAATGTGTGCAGTGGAAAGAACATACTCCCCAACCATGGCATCGTGTGGGAGGCCATAGAACGAACTAGGAGGTCCTTCCCGTGATCCTGAACCTTGTATAGGTTAGGCATGATTAGCAAGTTGGGAGGACTTGAGGGTTTCATCTTTCTACAAAATTTTCTGCAAATTTTTTTCAGAAATTTTGATTAAAAAATTCCAGTTCAAAAGCTCGAAAGAATTCCCCCACTAGATCAGCAAAAGCTGGTGCATTGGTGGTGGGAGGAATGTTTGCAATAGCATCAATGAGTTGTTGAGGAAAAAGGTTTACTGAGGTAGGTACCGGGTTTGGATTATTGGACATAATCCCATGATGTGCAATTGTAACTTGTAATGCAGCTTAAGAGGCGATGGCAATGGCTATGGCGTAAGCTGGATTGGGATTCTGGGTGACGTCCAAAATCCTTGCAGAATGTTGTTCGTAGACATCCAATGCCTCTTAGTGCACATAACAGGCCAATTGTTTGAATGCAAACACCTCGGTGTAATTAGCGTCATACTTGAGCTCCAATTCACAGACCACAGTTGAGAAAATTGCCTTGAACTCCCTCAAAGAAATAGTACCTAGCCCTTCGCTAAACTTTTCAATTTTCCTAGAAGAACTACTGACCTCCATGGTGTATATGGGTGTAGAGGTAACGCCTTGCATCAAAATATACGGTGATGGTGTGAAAGTCGGTGCGGCAATAGGCGTACCCCATTGATGAGCCCCTCTAAATGGACTCTAATGTACCGTTGACGTAGTGTAACCTGAACCTGAATTTCTAGTAGGAGTTATACTGGATGACAATGGTGTTGTAGATGCTTGATGGTATCGTCGTGAAAATCATGAGCTTAAATAAATCGGCTCAAAGGATTGTGTGTTACTTCGTAGCTGATACCTGGGCTCTAGCTGAGCAATAGTGCTTTCATCATTCGAGGACATGGTGTTGTCTCATGCTCAAAGTTTTATAACAATACAAAGCATTAGCTATAAAGTTTTAACACAACGTACAGTGTGAAAAATATAGTGTGTCGTTGGGAATGACCGGTGGCAAACGGATGTCGGACGGAGGTCAAACGAACGTCAAATGAAGGTCGGACGAAGGTCAGACAAAAGTTAAACGGACATTGGACGAAAAGGTAGGATGGCAAAACGCAAGATGCAGGACGGTAGAACATAGGACGACATGATAGCATGACGTAGGACGCAGGAACATTGTCCGACGAATGTCCGACGAAAGTCCGACGAATGTCGGACGAAAGTCTCTAAATGGATGGAAGTTTGGGGACGGAAGTCTAGGGATGAAAATTGACGACACGACGTTGGGGATCATAGTGCCGTAGAGCGCCCGTGAGCTATGCGACAATGGCCAATGGCAACGTGGAGCTACAATGGTGCAAGTTCGTGGTGCTGCAACATTGCAAGTTCGTGGTGTTGTAACATTGCAAGTTCACGACGCTGCAACATTGCAAGTTCGTGGTGTTGTAACATTGCAAGTTCACGACGCTGCAACATTGCAAGTTCGTGGTGTT
>Ga0116231_10011754_pt1 | contig 13267 bp, 8 predicted proteins | sample S1TSphgellanicum_2_FD_89695 | JGI IMG/M metagenome (GOLD analysis project Ga0116231, IMG submission 89695) | Host-associated microbial communities from peat moss isolated from Minnesota, USA - S1T2_Fd - Sphagnum magellanicum MG | ecosystem: Host-associated > Plants > Peat moss > Unclassified... | reverse complement strand
ATTTTTAAAATAAAAACTTTATTATAAAAAAAACATTTTTTTTGGTAAAAAATAAAAAAAAAAAGGAAAATTTTATAAATTCCGGGGGGGGGGGGGGGGGATATTAGTGAAAAAAAGTAGAAAATATATGAATAAAAATATAGGGTGCAATATATTGGTTGTTGAGTAAAAATTATGTTAATTAGTTAAAAATAGGATACATTTTATTCAAATAATCAATTTAATTATACTATAGGATATGTAATATCGAAAATAATGAATTATAATTAATATAGGGTGGCTTTAATATGTATATATAAAAAAATTAGATAATAATAGGGTGATGAAAAATAGGTTGGACAATTATCTAATACCCTCCTAAAAATGATAATTTGATGCATGTAGATTTCAAACTTTACACTAAGTGTCCCCCCTTAGAACTACATTAACATATTTGACTATTATTGGTCAATTATTATTATGACACATTTGATTCATTATGGACATTTATTACTCAATCACATTTGAGTAATATTAGACAATGATTACTTGTATTTTTTGACTTTGTTTGAAATGGAACCCTTCTGGGTTTTCACTAATTCTAGATTGAAATACATACATATGACTTTTACCAATTTTCCTTTGAAAAACTAAATTAGGTAGTTAGTTTTATCAATTAATGTAGAGTTGTATTGCCTAGTTTAAACATTTCAAATGTCCCTTCAAGTTGCACTTCTAAGAAAGCCAACTTGAACACATGATTCCCTATTATCAATGGGTCATCCATGTAAAGTATTATGATGACATGAAGCTTGTCTTCAACTTTCCTCAGTAAAATTTCTTCTCTATAGAGGACAGCTTAAGATTATGAGGAACCTTAAGTGTAAGATGCCTCCTCTCCTTCCCAAATAAATCACAACCACCCAAAATTCTACCAGATCTTTATACTGGATAAGGACCTCCAACGATCCTGTTCTGGGAATTTGGGTCCAACTCCTGCCTCAAATCAGTCGCTCATTCCCAGAGCAGCCCCATTTTTGGTCCTTACCCTACACATAATATTGGCTTAAAGATGTAAAACCCAATATCTCAGTCTAAAGCTTGGGATAAACACCATGTAGTAAAGAGCCTTTTTGCCATGGGTCTTGGTAGGACAAAGCTCTACCAAAATCCAAGGCATTTCTTCCCCTTCAATGTGTTGGTGATTATGAGCTGCAAAAGTTTGAAGATGATGAATGAAATCAATAAGATGTATTTGACTGTGTCCTTGCCTGTGATTGTAGAGGTTTATATCCAGAATCATTAGTTGGCAGAGCTAATCTGGAATCTGAACCACAAGTGCATGGCATAGTAGTCCTGATCTGGTTTAATGTCATCCAAAGGAGTGTACCCATTGAAAGTATGCACTGTAAACTTAATTCTCAATAGCATATTTGGGTGCAAGAGTCATAGTGATCAGCGAGGAAACTGCCACCAGCTGCACAAGTGCAACCCTCAATCCTTTCCACATAATTTGGTGTGCTTGGGTCTTGTGGATGTTACAGTTCCACTACAACAAAACATGGGTACATCCCATAGTTCCATTTCACTGTCATTCCAGTGAAAAATGATTGGGGGTATTTCACATGATCACAACAACACATGCACGTAATCCCATCACATGTGATGCACGTCCAGTCAGAAGCAAATTCTGGTTTCTGCTCCAACTATCAAATCCCATTTCTCTTTTTGCATATACATAAAAGATAACCTTCCTCTGTGGCTCAGACTTGGATCAGCAACTTCATCCAATTCACAAAGGCAGAAATCTGCCAAGTGGTTTATGTGTTGGTAATGCAACAATGGAAAACTCCCATGTGTTGTTCTAGAGGCATAAGAGTTCAAATCTTGAGCTCTTTTTGCTGTGAAAGTGTAGATTTTCTTTCTTCTTACCAACCCATCTCCTGGCTTGAGTTTTACCACATGCAGAACCTCAGTTGCATGTATTGTAGCTTCTGGTTTGAAGAGAACCTAACGCCAAAATTTGCTCTAAACAAGAAGGAAAGTTCTTGGTCTAAGCTTTGATCCTGAAGAAGAAATTCAGCTAATGGACACAATTACTTAGGACAGGGAGAAATTATATTTGAAGTCCTGACTTCAGCTATCCAAATTTGAGAACTGAAAATTACATAACCACCATTCCTAGAATCTGTCAATTGGGTTAGCCATACATGTTACCTACAAAAAAATTACTACTACTTATGAGCAAAATCCCCCTTAGTGCAATTACAACAAAATAAATATTTACCCCCTTATCTAAAAGAGTAACAATAAGGCATTTTCACTCACATTTAGTAACCCTTAATGTTTTGGGGATTGCACTATATGAATGGGTATGTGCATATACCCAACCCACAGTTTACATTTAATCAGAGATTCACCTACCTATATAGGCTTTATGGGCAGGGTAAGCCCAAGGGTGAGGGCATCACCAAAATCAGTACAGAGGAAGCGAGAGCTGAGAGCAAGCCTGATTTCTGTAGTGATATCACCCATGGGCTTTATGCAGCATAAAAATTGATGCAACCTTCATACAGTGGGGGACTCTACAAATTTTGTAAAGCTTGCCATCAAAACAGAACACCTGCTTGTGGGCAGAGGAGTAACTGCATACTATAACATGCCCTCAAGTTACACTACAAAAAAAATTAAGTGGTTTTTATGTGAGTGCACTATCCACAATACACATTCAATTAGACATCAAGCATTGGTTCAGTGTGGCTAATGATGGCACTTGGGTATCCATGGGGATTTTTCCACTCACATCACAATAGCCAAAAAAAAGATCTAAAATCAGAACACTGGAAAATTCCCTAGCTACAGGTAAATTTCCCAATTTTAATATTTGGTACAACAAGATAGTGTGCGGTTAATATTTAAATTTTCTAATAGAAACAATATTTCTGGCTTAGGACCGTGTGGCCCAATGGATAAGGCGCTGGTCTACGGAACCAGAGATTCTGGGTTCGATCCCCAGCATGGTCGAAGTTATTCTCCCTTCGTGAGCCCCAACGTTTATTGTTTTTACTTGTCATATGGAGCATCCTGCACAAAGCCAGTGAGGTTCAAAAGCTCCTAACACCATTGACGACACCTTATGCAATTGAGGGATTGATCGTGTGACTTGAAGATTCTGTGACTTGATGACAAAAAGGATCATGTTGGTTGATTGTGATCGGGCCACCTTAGCCAATTTGAACAAAAGGAATTGGCATGGCCAGGGCAAACATATACCATTCACTCAAACATCCTATGATTTTGCAACCCTTTCCTTTGCGTGACAATAACAGGTGGCATTAAATGGGAGGCTGTAAAAGTTTGAGTGAAAGGCATTGGTCATAAGCGACAATAGATGAAATGAAAAAATATCAATTTGCAAGCCAACAAGCTCCAATTTGAACAGGAAATGGAAAATTCTGTCACACTGCATTCTGCAGTGACACTCTACGTGCAAGTGCAAAGCCAGTACACCAAACCAAGCCAAAAATTGTATACATGTCAACAATTATAAGAATGAAATACCAAAATGCCAATTTTTTCAAGGGATGCTGTGTGCCAACGGATGGCAATTGCCATTTCTCTTCAATCTACTTTAGTCAATTCTCCTATTCTCCACCTAAGAGCATCAAAGTGAAGTTAATGAATTTGATATTCCATCCCAATTGAATTATAGAGGTGAAGGATAATCTCAAAGCATCATTTATCTAACACACACAAAATTTGAAGATCAATAAACAAGTGGAAACACAATTTACTTGAAGAGAGGGATTGTTTAGTGGATCATGATGTTCAATTGATCATTGGCATCTTCCTCAGGCATGATGCATATGAAAGAATGGGGTGGATCAATGGGTGCATACCAGGTTTTTTCCTACTAATCATTCTAAATTTTTTTTTCTTAACCTGTTGATAAGTAAGTTGAAGTTGCCCTTCAACAACAATGGTACAAATGGTGTAAATTATTCCATCAATTTGTGTACAAAAAGTTTTGATGTGTCGCATAACCAAACCTTTCAATTTCCACATCTGAAATCCATCGAGATTGCAAGATGGGTGTACTTGGATTATGATCAAGTGCTAAATCAAGAAATTGACTTTGAAAAACACAACATTCATAAGGAGTCATTTACCCACCAGTCAATCTAGTCTACCATTTGAAACAATCCACTCTTCTACTACCTTTCACACGTTGAATAAATAGAAATTGTAGTGGAACACAACAATCTCTTTTTTAATGTTGATTTTTTTAATGTTGATTAATGTTAAAATGCTGGTATGCTTTAGCTGTAATTCAATTTGTCCATGCCACTTTTGATTTGTTTTGTGCCATTCCCATGACATATGGGACTTTCCAACAGAAATAGCATAACACACATACAGGTACCTTTCAATATCAAACACTTGGTTTTTGGAAAACATGTCACCCAGTTATTAATGGGAAGACAATTGCATTCCAATACAAAGAATACCACAACATTGCATGCAAGTCCCTCATTGTTTGTCAACAAAAATAGAATTAGCCAGGTACCTCACTTCTTGTCCTCCTTTTCAGTGGCCTCTGCTTTCTTTTTGTGGATGCCCACAAAGAGAGCATTCATCCTTTCCAGGTGCAGCTTCTGGTATCCCTTTGCTGCTTTCAGCTCATCAGTAACTGGAATGAACTCTACAGTGGGCCTGGGTTTTACAATGGGAAGCACAGATCCAAGAACCTGGGTGACACTGGCTAAATCTTCCAGGCTTGAATCTCCTACCTTGGACTTCCTGGACCGTCTTGGGAATACCACCAATTTTACACGGTAAGTATTAAGGTGGGCAACATTGACTTGCAGACTTTCAAGGCACCGGTTCTTCCTGCGATGATCCACTGCAATACCAATGGTAGGTGCCAGCCTCTTTGAGATTCCAGCAGCCTGGGGAAATCACAACAGTTTTACAAGAATATCAAAGAAAGGTCAAACACAACAGAATCAAATATGCCAACAATTAGGAATCAAAACAATTCTCCTCTACCCTAGGACTCAAAGGGCAAAAACACCATGTGGAGAATTTCTGTAGAACAACAACCAACTGATCATTAGCCAGAAGACTCCACAAATTCTGACAAGGACTTAAAACAAGCATTCATTTACCCAAAAAATCTGGGACTTTCTGTGCAACATAGAAACAAACCTTAAGCTCCTCTAGGGTAAAACCCTGGCCACCGCGAATCTTGGAGTTATACTTCAAGGTTTGTGAGTGCACTACTGGGCGCAGTGGACCTGCAGTTGGCTGAGGGAAAACTGCCACAGCCTTCTTTTGACGCACTGCAAACCATCAAAATAAGAGATCAGACAGGCCTTTCATGTGGCATGGCCATCTGTGATAACCATACATCAAACAAAGTTGGCCGCACAGCTTTAAGAAAGCTTTGGCCATTCGGGATGATAACTTCACATCAGACAAAGTCAGCTGCACAGCTTTGAGAAAGCTTTGGCTGGGAACAGTGTCTGTTACCGGCATATCTAAGACGTAAAGGATGTAGTCCAGATTACATCACATACATATGCAAGAGCGGCATCCACATGCCTTGATACAAGGCCCGCATAGGGTGACTAGTTTTTCGTAACATCTATGCAACCGAACTGCGCTGCGTTATTAAACCCTAGAATGTCTATTCAAGTCAAACGCATAAACCCTGCTGGAGACGGTATGTGTCGCTGCATCTAAGCAATCAAAACGTAGGCCTCGAAGCAACATCATAGAATTCTAAATTGCGTAAAACCAAGGGATGAAAATTCAAAAGCGTATTGTACTAGTGCGTCTGCGTTTCTCGCTCGCCGGCTAGTTAAACCAGGCCTTCACATAAGACTGCCAGTTCTTCTTGAAGTGCTCATTCGGCACCACATTGTTGTGCTTCACCATCCTGTAGCACCTGCTTCGGTTGCCACACAAAAACTAAACCAGGGCAGTGGCTACCAGGCAGGGAAGAGAACAACCACCTCCAGGACCTCACCGCGTCATTGTCTCTGCAATCTTCGCAGCCACGCACCGCGGACAAGGATCGTGAGCAGAGCAGCCCACAAATTAGGGTTAGGGTTTGACACATTAACGAAAGTACCAGTTGCTCGTGGATGAGGAAAGATAGCAGTGGGGGTTCTGTTGCGCGGAATATGTGGCTCACATTACACCAGATTATTACGTGATGTAATTAATCTGGTGTAATGTTTACCCTAATTACATGAGATTAAAACCCCGTCCAGATGGTCGTTTCTGGTTCCACTTATGGTTTTCCCAGTTCCACTTCGTGATCTGGATCAGGGTTTTTCTTATGGGCTAAAATTAGCCAAATTGCTACAAAAATCGATGCCCAACTAAAGACCTATTGTAAAATGAAGGGTGTAAATACAAAAAATTAGCCTGAAAATTAAAGACCTATGGTGAAATGAAGGGCGTAAATACAAAAAAGTAGCCTGAAAATCAAATGGCAATTGGTAATGATAGCCTCTATGCTATTTGATAGATGGAGTCTATAGCCAAGTAGAACTAATGTGATATTTCATATATCACAAGGTGGCAATAAATGGATAACAAACACTTAGATTTATCACCAACTTGTTTCCTTTTTGAAAATGAGGATCACTAGTCCATTCATTCATACACACATTCATACCTCAAATCTATAAATCTTGATGATTACATTTTCAGTTATTGACTATGTATGTAACAACCTTTTTTTTCTTCACATATCATGTTAACTCTCCAATTTCCTTTCTTTTTTTTGGCTTGCTTTTTGAAATTTGATGTGAAGTCTTCTTGGTGTCAACTTATTATTTCTTAAATTGCTTACAATTTTATCAAAATTTGGAAGTTTTTTTGTGTGGATTTTCTATATGCTTACATTTACATTTTTCTTGAATTTCGAAAGATTTTAAAGGACCACTAATAAAATATAATTTTTCTTTAGGTTTTCGATTTATATAGCATGGACCTTTTGCCAACGTAAAAGACCTTTCACCAAATGTTTGTGTAATTTTGATGAATGTAGCTAACACAAGCTTTACAATTTAAGTTGTTTCACCAATTTTGAATTATTTCATCTTATTATGTTATAACTAGATTTATCAAAATTGTAAGCATTATTAACATATTTGTGCAACCTCAAATGTTAACCTTAATCACAAATATTAATATACACCATGTATTGTAGCCATCTGAATAAAATTACAAAAACTTTAAAACGTTGATGTGGATTGATGACATGGAACACTATCACTATTTATGTGCTTCAATTTGATGGGAAACAAAAATTACATTTTAAAACAAGACTTAGTAGAACCCATTATTATGTGACAAAAAACATCCCCCTCAGTTTTTTGTTCGAAGAGTTAACCATTTGAATGGTTAAATGTCACACTTTGCTTGCAAATTCCTATCAACCAAGTTAATTTTAACAACATGTCATTTTGATAAAGACAAAACCCATCAAAGAGTGAGGACTTTTAAGGGATTGCCAAAATATTTACATTACTTTTGTTTAACTTTTACCTGTAATTTTGTTACACATTATTTATTTGGAATATACATAAAAATTATATGAACAAAACCAAAACATGGAACTAAAACAAAGATTTCACAAGCACATAAAATAAATATCTAAAAACTTTAATACGAATAAATGAAATATTAAAACATCATTCTCCTTTCAACTATTTTTAGAACTTTAAGTTCAATATTTTAAACCAATGGTTGATGAACACACACATATTTGTTGGTCCTTATCCTATTGCTTACCTTCATGGCTATCAATCTTCTCATTGATGTTGTTTGCCCTTGTAGTCACTAATCCTTTCTTTGATCCTCCCCCTTGTGCTCTCACATTATTATTGTCTCCCCATCGCATTGTTTTTGAACTATTTTATAGATAGTTAGAGGCCAAGAAATTCCTAAAGCAAAGTTCTTGGACATTTAATTTGACAAATGGCTCCACAAGGGCATTTTCTTGCATCAAGTTTCAAAAACATTCCTGACCATTTTCCTTGTCTTAATTGTTCATCAACAACTCATCTCCATATACTTTGAATTGTCTCTTGTAGTTGGAAGCTAAAGCTTTCATCTTGTATGCATTTATAGTTTCGAACCTAAATTTGACAATGAGAGATCTATCATGAGTGACCTCCCTTTCATCCTACATTCAAGAATGGAGACATGTTATTCGGGAGACATGCTTTTATCAAAAATTCAAGCCTAAAGATGGAATTTGAAGAAGCAAGTCCTAGGAACAGTGGACAGGAGGGAAGGAGGCATTCAGGAGGGTGTTATACATGTCCATCTCATGCTTTCTATTTGATCCACATGATTTTGGTCACATTAAATATCCTCACATCTTCATATTTCCACTCTCGGTGTCGAAAGTAGGCTATTCAAGGATGTAAAAATGTTCCTATTAATTCTTAACATTGTAGATTTGGTAAGTTATTCTTCTGGATTTCTTCCAATGATTTTTGTATTTCCTCATGTCTCTATTCTCAGCGCTAAAAGTAGAAAATGTTATCTTTTAAAAGTAATGGAATAAAAAATGGAAACCTTGAAAAAAATTCTTTTACTTTTTCCTTGGACCTTTTGTTTCCCAACCCTTTGTCCTCTATTCTCAGTACCTATTGTGGACGCAAATGCCATGGAATTCATTCATTTGAATGTTCATCCATGACTTGGAATAAATTTGTATTTAACTTTTAGTTTGATTTTAGTTCACTCTTAATTAACTTCTAGTTAAGTTTTAGTTCATTTCCATTTAATTTATAATTCATTTCTAGTTGATTTTTGGTTCACTTTTAGTTAAGTCTTAATTCATTTTTAGTTAACTTCTACTAATTCACTTTTAGTTGATTTTTAGTTCACTGTAGTTAACCTTTAGTTCATTTTTAATTGATTCTTAGTTAATTTTCAATTCACTTTTAATTAAGTTTAAATTCACTTTTAGTTGAATTTTAGTTCACTTTCAATTGAGTTTTAGTTCACTATCAGTTGGGTTTTAATTCATTCATAGTTCACACATGGTCGCACATGGGTTAACATGAATCACATGTAAATTGGAAATTCCTTGAACTAGGTGCCCAATGAATATAAATAGAAGCAGAATTCCTCATTACTTTTAGTCTATTCAACACTAGTTTTGGATACATTTTTTTGTCATAACTTTCTTTTATTTCTTTTTTGTAATTAAATCTTGTTGGATTTTTGTTTGCATTTATTGTGTTTTTGTTTTTATTTTTCTTATTTCATGATTTGGATTTGGAACTAGGTTTGCCCTTGTTTTCATTTTGGTTAAATTTTTTTATAATCTTGGTTGTTTTCATGTTCATGATAGTTTGAACAAATTCCCATTCGGCCTATTTTTGTTGTTTTATTCTTGTTATCCTTTTGTTTTGAAATCATATATACATCCATGGAAGAAGTCCTTGTTGTCCTTAGGAATCTTGAATCAAGCATTATGTGAATCTATTGATCATTTGCAAACCAACCAAACTTCAACCTCTTTAGGATGCATCTTTGTAACACAACCCCAACCAAAGGAACCATAGATCAGCATGTGTGACAAGTTTAATGGCATACGTTCTAAGTTTTGAAGTTTTGTCAACCAAGTGCATCTTCTCATCCAACTTCATCCTTATTAGTATATAATTGGCCTCAGCCAAGTTGAATTCATCAACATTTTGTTGTCAAGCACGACCCTTGTTTGGTTCGCACTTTTGTTGGAACATCAATCACCTTTGCTCAATGACCTTGAAACCTTTTTTTGAAAAAATCAATGTCACCTTTGGAAATTTAGATAGAGAATGCATTTCTAGCTTCAAGATATGATCTCTTTGTCAAGGATCATGTTCAACTACAATATATGCATCAAAGTTTAAATAGTTAGCTTGCAATATTTCATGGGGTGAAGCACCATTCATAAACCAGTTTCAATTTGGGTTACGAAGTGATGTGAAGGACTTGCTACTCATCTTGCTAGACCCTTCAGCAATAAATTAGACCATTGCATAAGCTATTTGATGTGACAACAAGTTTTTTCAACATCAACAAAAAAGGCACCATGAACCAACATCAATAACACAAAGGAATTTTGCACCACTGGTAACATAAGGGAATTTTTTACTTCTAATTGTTAGCTCAGCCTTTAACAATTTCACTAAAGGGCAACCCCATGTAGATTGATAAAACAAGTTTCAAGCCCCTCATGGAATAGGAGAAACAACATTGACATGTAAATAATCTTTGTTATATCGAGAAAACCAGGTCATGTTATTTGTGAATGTCTAAAGAAATGTGGTCCACATGTAGCACATGCCATCTCTATTACTAATCCACAACCATAGGAATCAAGAAATGAACATGTTTAGTCTCAATAGGGACCACAAGGCTAAACCTTGATGCATCATATAATGAGAATGGTCCCAACCTATCTTTAGATTTAACACCATGTTTATTGGTACCAATCATTATCAAATATAATAAGCTTGTGATAATGGAAGCCTAAACATTTTTTGATTGTAGCACATCAACATGTTTCATTGACAAGGAGTTGGTGTGACAATACAAGTTGGTTCTAATGGAAAAAAACACACCACACTATGACAAAAAAAGGTTTTTTGCAACTAGGCTTGCAACTTAGTTTTTGAGTTACAATGACCACTTGTAATTCGCCATATTTCTACACCACGAGTGTTAATGGACAAGTTACATGAGTTGCAAGAGATGTAACTCATCATATATACAACTGTATACTGATGTAACTTATTACAACTTAGTTGCAACTTTTTTGGAACAACTTGATTTCAACAACTTTACAACCTCTTTACAACTAGACCTGCAATAACATCATGTTGACATGGATTTTCATCCACCTAACAAGATGAATTTTGTTGCTTTTCGTTGCAACTCCTTTGTAATTTATGGCACACATGTTAAGCCTTTAATTTGCATATAATGTACAACTATAAGACAACTTGCAATTATGTAATTTGCTACTATTAACTAATTATTGTCCAACTAGAGATACTATATTGCAACTAAGATTCTAGAAGGTGCAACTTCTTATTTTGCATATTTGGTTGTTAAGGGGGTAAGATGATAACATGCTTTGGATTAATAAGGCATTTAGGACAAGGACTACTCATGGAACATTGTTGGTTTGAATTTTGAATTCTTGTTGGTTTTGAATCATGATGATGTGACTTGGGACTGCCTAAAGGGGGAAGATCTAAGAAACATGAAGGATTATTAAACACAGTTTAAAGGAAGTAAAAATAGATGTAGGTACTATGTAATAGAAAACCACAAATTTTGATTTTGATAAACCTTAGGTTTTATTTTATTGTTTTGGATTTCATGTTCCACAAAATACAAAATTTTGCTATAATTCTAATGGATTTTTTTCCAGTAAAATAGAGACGTATAGACTTCTGCAACAATTTCCATATCCACATTATTGTGTAAATTTTTTATAGTATAAAAAAATGTAATGTAATGAATTGTAATTTTGTCCCTAGATTTTTTTACATTGTATTCTAAAGTGAAAATTTTGGTTCTATGGAATAACCATGAATCTAGTGTTTTAATGAACTGTAGAGTCATGTGTGTTTAGAATCAAGGCAAAAATTGTGAATGTGTGCATATTGTATTGCAAATATGTTATTACAGTAATGTGAAATAATTTTGCGGGGATTAAATTTCACTTCTACCATTTAGCGACCATCTTGTGGGAATTTTTAAAAAACGTTTACGGTAACAAAAAGGTTTTCTAAATTTTTTGTTGTTGTATTGTAAAGGAGAATGTTTAGACAATTAGTTTTGTTTTATTTGAATTCAAAATTTAGAAGGGTATGTTAGAAAATATTAGGGGTCTACGTGGTTGATGCCATAAGGACTGCAGAGTGATCTACAAACTTTGGATGGTGACCCAAAGTTTATAGCGACAATTGGACTTGGAGGTAAATCATCAAATCATTGGAAGACGAATAGAAGACAATCTTGAAAATGGAGAGGAGTATGTAGGGCTTACAAAAACCCCATATCGGGATTTGATGTTGGATAGATGAATTTTGAGAACAGAAGAAATACTTATAAGGCACAAGTCGTTTTTACCACAAAAGGTGGTACAACATGAAGTATGGACTGGGGGTCTTCAAAGAAGGCATAATTATAGAAGATGATTTTCACGAAGAAAAATGCAGTTGACTATTCACTTAAATGAATGGGTGTAATGTACTTCTTAGCCACAATCTATGGTCTAGAGTCGAAAAGATTAAGACGAAGTAGAGACTTCTATAGTACCTAATTAATCGCAAGAAACCTCAAATCTAAAGTCTTGACTAGTCAAGGAAAGGATGTTATAGGAATTATACAACCCATGTTTATGTATTAGTTTGCATCTCTAGATTACTATGAACCAGTGGAAAACTGGGAGGTGGAAGAAAACATCAATATCGATGTGGTTGAAAAAACTAAAAAAAATTACCAATGATCATTTAAATATGCAGAAGCACAAGTGAATGTGTTAGATGAAATACCATAGTCATACTCACATCAAGGGAATGTAGAGTTATATCAAACAAGGTGTCGCAACCCCACTTTGGCCAAGTGTGGGGGTGAAGCCCAACACTTGGAAAAGTTGGAGGTTGGGAGTCTTCCGTGATTCCCGAATGTTTAGGGCTCGACAGCAAGGCCCAAAACACCTCGCATTGGGGTGTTCTTGGTGTCATTGGAAAGGTCTTAAAACGTAGATATCGAAAATGCCCTCACATTGGCATTTTGGACATATGCAGCCCAAGTTATGGGCAAGAGAAGGGCCGGGAGTCAAACTGGCAGTTTGACTCCCGACCACTAAAAGTCGGGAATCGACCTCTTTCCGACGTCCGATTTGAATGTGCGACACGGCGTTGGAAAGATCTCGACGAGGGCTACAACTTTGGTTTAGACCTCGTCGCGATCCAACTCTGCAGTGAGGAGTTATGGCGGTTCAAAGTTTCGGGAGTCCCGCTGGGACAATTTCGGGACTCCATTTCGGGAGTCCCGGGAATTTGTGCCATTCGGATGTAGTCTCCGTGACCAGCCGCAGAGAATACTATATGGGGGAAGGTGGTGGCTTCCTTCGGGTCCGGGCCGTGGTGAGTCTTGTGTGTCCAAGTGCCCGTGGCAAGTCCCAACACCAAAGGGTGTCCCGAATGCTAAACTAACCCGATTTGGTTGGTTTTTGGATGCAGATTCACAT
>Ga0116231_10011753_pt1 | contig 13268 bp, 17 predicted proteins | sample S1TSphgellanicum_2_FD_89695 | JGI IMG/M metagenome (GOLD analysis project Ga0116231, IMG submission 89695) | Host-associated microbial communities from peat moss isolated from Minnesota, USA - S1T2_Fd - Sphagnum magellanicum MG | ecosystem: Host-associated > Plants > Peat moss > Unclassified... | reverse complement strand
TCCTCTTCCATCTAGGGACCTCGATTTCAAGACCTGGTCCTGTCCGTCCGTCGAGGTCCTGAAACCAAGATCGGCACCTGGACGGACAGACAGACGGACAGACACCATGTAACTTTAATATATTTACATTGTGTCAAAGTGCTGAGGGTTTAGGGTTTGATGAGTATTTTGTTTTGTTATAGAAAATACTTGGTGTAAGTAGGTCGAAATCAGATTTTCACTTCAAAAACTTGGAAAATTTGCCAGAAAAACATCGTTGGCTTAGACCGAATGGAAAATTGATCAAAAATTTTAGCACATAGAATGGGGTTTAGTCCTTTCCTCATAGGAAGGACATACATAATAGGGTTTCATCATACTAAGCATAAAATATATAATATGACCAACTAACCAGTACTTTAAAAACAACTAGCATTGATTTTTTTTTTAAAGCTAAAGTTTTGTATTCTTGTCATAAGTTTAATAAAATTGGCACAAGTTACAAAATGCCTAAACATACCTTTTCATTCATTTTGTTTGCTTTGTTTGTTTGTCACATTCAGATCTCCCAAACCATGGCACTTGTCACCACGCTATTGGTATTGTTGGATCATCCTCGACGAGTAGGGTGCACCAAGGTGATTTTGTAATGTTTAGAGCTATGATGCAAGAGTTATTGAATATTGAACAATTTTTTCAAAAAAAAAACTTCAACAAAAGAAAAAGGTAAAAATTGTAGGGAAACAAGTGTAATGCCATTGCTCAAAAGGCAAGGTTCCAAATTGAGCAAAATCCCTTCCTTGTCCCTTGTTTTCTATTATGTTAGCATATGGTTCATCATTATTTATATCAATCTCAAATTTGACTTAAATAGAGACTTGGGCTCCACACAATTACGTGCTACAAGTGATAATTAATTAATTAATTTTTAGAAATTAAGTTCTACTTGAATAAAATATTGAACGACATTGCATGCAATTTGAATTGAATTTCAATTCAACTAAATTCAATTCAACAATTAAATGTAAATTAGTGAAGAAAAAATTGAAAGTCTACTCATGAATATGAAGTTAGAAAAAACTTAAACACATATTAAAAGAACAACTTTTCATGCCTCTTTACTTGGGAATTGGCTAAACATATTTCAATTTCAATTTTGTCCAAGTGACAACTACTACTTATGAAATCTAAAATTGTCCTATCTAAACTAATTCCAATAAATCATTATCACTGAAATAAGATGGATATGAAAAGCCACATGTTAATTTATGGAGGTGGGTAGGAGAAAGGAGTACAATAGTTAGGTTTGGAGAGATAAGTGTGAAATCAATGTAACACACACGGTGGCCCTGCCAATAGATAAGATGTTTGTACATCTATCGAATGTGTCCACACTCCGAACACCAAAAAAATCCATTCCAATCTAAACGGTCTAAACACTTTCACCAAAAAAAACTCTAATTTTTAATCACAAAATATGAGGTGAAATTCTCTACTGAATACTCCAGATGTGATTACCCTACCTGCCTTGGCAACTTTGATACTAATTAAATTATTTTCAGAAATGTTGAAATTTTCAACCAAAACAGAAAAAAAGAAAAAGAAATCAAATAAGATTTTTTTTTTGTGAAGGAAACTATTGAATCTTCAAGAATATTCCATTTGTCAAATTGAAAATTTAAAGATTAATTAATTATTTGGTGGACACCTGTCGAAGCTGCCAAGGCACTACACTAGCAAACAAAAGGCTTGTGACATTCATCATACATTTGGCATGATGAATGTTACAATTTAAATTCATGGTACCTAAATAGTTTTTTTTTTTTTTTTGGTCCTCCAAAAGGGCCATTTGATTGGCCCACCACCAATATTTTTGGAACATGGGAAACTCCCCAACTTTCGGTACTTGAAGCATGGCCAAAATACTATGAGATAAAAAATGAGATGCTATTGGGAACATCTTGAGGAACACATTGGGAATTTGAAGAACATATTGGGAACATATTGGGAACTTGAAGAACATATTGGGAACATCTTGGGAACAGACAAAAAAAACCAAAAAAATCACCCCGCTCCCCCCAACCAAAACCCAAAAGAGCAAGTTCCCAAGGGTATAAAACCCGTGCCAGACCTCATCGTCTCCACTGGGTGGGACCTTGGTTGCATTCTCTCACAATTGGAAGACATCAGCTTGCAAGTCATGAGTCTGGAAGATGCTGCTGAATCGTGTGCGGATGTATCAGCAGAGCAAGAATTTGTTGGGACCAATCGTCGATTCTTCGCTTGCGAGCTTGCATAGAATCCAGGTACGATATATTCTTCTTCTTTCTCTCTCTCTCTCTTTTTTCAAAATCCGGATTTGGTCAATTTTGCACAACACACAGATCTCTTTGATTTTACGTGGAGGTTCGTTCTTGTGAAGTTCTCTTTTTGCCTTGATTTCTAAAGTTTGCCACATGCCGAAGGGATTCATATTTGTTGTTTTTCCGAGCTTTTTCAGTGACCAGTCCTAATTTGCACAGTTGTGGATGACAACGGCAATTTTGAGTTTGAGGTTTTTTGTGGGAGGAAATTTGTCTATTTCGATGATATCCAGTTTTCCATAACAAGGTTTTTTTTTTGTTTTTTTGTTTTAAGATTTCCCTGAGAGAATTGCACCTTTCTTCCTTTGCACTTTCTGGACGAATTTCTGTCGGTTTGATCCCATAGTGACTAAGAGTTTTTCTTTCCCCTTCGAATCTTGGTGTGCAAATGGTTCAGGGTTTTGATAAAGAATTAGTGAACAAGTATTTTATGTCATACTCGGCAAAGATGATCACAATCTGGATCGATACAGCTGCAGCATCTGATACAGTAATTGATCTCTCCTCATCAATGGAGATGAGCAATGTTGGAGTCCCCACAAAGTTTGTATAGAGCACATGAAACCAAATGTTGTTACTTTCAGCCCATGGGCAATTTGAGGAACATGAATCAGGGGAAGAACTACCCTATCATCAGATTTCATAGAGCTTCGCTCCTTTGATTACTGAATAATTTTGGATAAAAGTGAATAAATGATTTCGAAATGCTTCTGACAAACCTGACACACACCAGTATTCTGTATTCTGCCACAATTTTGATGTTGTAGATGCATCAGAGAAACATCCCTAATCTTCAGAACAACTCTAATTTGCAAGTGAGTTGGAAATTCTTGTGTTTGAAGGACAGTTGCCAGTGCTGCACAATAGTACAAGGCAACACAGGATGGAACAAGTGGTTGCAAAGGGAATCAAGAGGCCTCGAATTGTCATAATAGGAGCAGGAATGTCAGGAGTGTCAACAGCTCATCACTTGCTAAAATCCACAAAAGCAGCATCAAGGTTTGACTTGACAGTTTTGGAAGCCAGCCAAAGAGTAGGGGGGAGAATTTGCAGTGCAGAGATTGGGGGGGTGAGAGTGGAACTAGGGGCAACTTGGATTCATGGCATTGAAGGAAGTCCGGTATATAAAATTGCTGAAGAGATTGGAGCTTTGGACTCTGAGCAGCCATGGGAGGGTAAAGATGGGATGATTATGGATACTGCTGTGCGGCTTGAAGGGGGTTTGAACTTGGATCTCTCTGTTGTCAAACCTGTCACTGATCTCTACAGGTCCACTACCCCTTCATGCTTTTATGTCCCTTTGGCTTCAATTCTCCCACAAATCTGTTGCTGGATAATGTCATTCTGCATTTGACATATAAATTGTCCATTTGTGTTCTGTTGTCATTGTTTTTCTAGTTCCATGTTTTGCAGATTTGACCTAAGTGATGATAAAATGTTTGATTGTTCACTGAATGTTTGACTCAAACTGCTGTGTACAATAGGAGTTTGCTTGCAATGGCTCAAGAAGTGGGAGAGAATGCAGCTAAGGAAGATGTAGGTATTGCAGTCGGGATCAATACTCACAATATAAAAAACGACTGCAAGAATCAGGTCAATAGTGTTGGTGCATTCTTGAGGGAAGGATTGGCAAAGTCATTTGTATTCCAAGAAACTGATCTGGAACATGAGAGGACAATTGAACTCAGCACAGTGCCCATAGAGGTTGCCAAGGTATGGTTAGGTCTCAAGCCTGTATGTTTGCAGTGGTAGTTAGGACAATTGCTGCATATTCCCTTCACCAAGTTCGCAATTTCAATGTCAAGAATACCCAGTGAAATTATTTTTAATTATTCTAGTTGTTGGGGTCAGCTTGATTCTAACTGCTTTTCTGTCAGGATGGGAACCATGAAGGGGACATGCAGAAGTGGGATTTGCAGGCTATTCAAAAGGGTGTTTTCAAAATGCATGAAAATCTTGAGCGCTCCATTACAGGAGCAGGCTCACTTGATGATCTTAACTTAAATGCATACAGTGAGTACAAAGAGTTTCCAGGTGGGAATCTCCCTATAGCAAAAGGGTACTCCAGCATAGTGCAAGCACTGGCAAGTAAGTTGCCCAATGGGATGATCCAATTTGGAAAGAAAGTTGTCAGGGTTAAATGGAGTTGTGATGGTCTTGAGGACAGCAAGTTTTCTGAGGCTCCAGTGCAGGTTCACTGTGAAGATGGGTCAATCATTGAAGCTGACCATGTTGTTGTTACAGTCTCTCTTGGGGTTCTGAAACTTGAGGCAGAAAGGGTTAGGAAGAGTGCAGCAGGGGATTCTATTCTGGGACGGACATTAGAGAAAGATGCAGCATCTGGAGTAGCTGAAGCTTTGTGCACTGCAGCACTTTTTGATCCACCGTTGCCAAGCTGGAAACTGGACTGCATAGCCAGACTAGGGTTTGGTGTGGTGGACAAAGTCTTTGTTGAATTTGAAGCCCCTAAAGAGACACTTCAGCCTGTGCGGTTTGTCTTTGATGACACTGCAGCTCTGGATGCTACAGATTCCCCTGATGCAGTGCCCCACTGGGCGCAGAAGCTGTTTGCTGTGTATCCCACACACAAAATGTCATGTGTACTGGGGTCATGGTACACTGGCCAGGAAGCTCTTGAAGTTGAAGCTTCCTCAGATGATGAGGTTGCAAGGGGCATTGTAAACACTCTGCGTAGATTTGGGGTGAATACTCCAGCTGTGCGCAGGATAAGGCGCAGCAAGTGGGGTACTGATCCTCTCTTCCAGGGGTCATATTCTTATGTAGCAATAGACGCAAGTGGGGATGATATTGATACAAATGCTAAGTCTTTACCACTGCGAGAGGAGGGAAGTGTTTACAAGGATAGCTCTATTCCACCTCTGCAACTCTTATTTGCTGGGGAAGCAACTGATCGTTACTACTATGGCACAACCCATGCGGCATACTTAAGTGGCCTACGTGAAGCTGAACGCCTGCTACAACACTATGGTTATCTGGAGCCACCTTAATGCCAGGATTCCAAATCATACAACAATATACCAATTGAGCTGAACTCTTCTTAATACCAATAGTCCATGTTGCTGACTAAATGCTATTGTGATGTCACAGTCTTTGTGAGTAGACATCTTTGGGCATGCTTCTTTCATCTTGCTTCCAAGTCACAAATGGGTTTCAAAACTGCACTGGGCATTTTTCCACTTGCTGACTTATAGGGAACAGTAAAACCAGGAGAAGAAATTTGGTGTGCAATTTCCATCTCTATTGACTTGGTAATCTTCATATCGAGCAAGAGTTTCGTCTACGGAAAGATCTTAATTTCTTCTTTCCCTTGAAGTGAGAGTTTTCTACAAGTACCTGACAAACACAGCTACTTGCATGACCCTTCATTTTCAGGTATTAAGTTTCAATTATCTTGTTATTGGCCAACCAACCAGCCGAAACTTCAAAATTATCCATGGATCAGCTATCAAAGAATAGTGTTCAAGGGACCTCAGTATATAGTCTGTTTCTGAGATCAAGGGAAGCTCCATGACCAGAACCTTCCTTCCCTCTTCATATAAGTATATAGAAGAAAACTTTACTACTCATTTTCACTTCATTGTTTGTTCTCTTCACCTTGTCAAGAATTAAGTGTTCCACAATTTCTATCATTGTTTTGTTCCAATTTGCTCTTTGAAAGCAGTTTGCAACATCAATAGAAATCTATATATGCGGTCACCATGGAGACAATTTGATTCTTGGGTTGAGTTCAGATCTGGATATTTCCAATATCAAAGGGGTGGTATTCAATATACAAGCTAAATTCTAGTTCTAAGAGGGGATTGAGAGTCCACCCCTGGATTTACTCCCAAAACTGACTCCAGTACAATTAGGATCAAACTCTGTGTATAAATATCACCCCAATAAATGTGGAATAGTGCAAATGATATTATAAATAATAACTCCATTTCTCAGAAGAATACAAACAGAAATGCTAGAATATCCATTTGTGCAGACTTGGACCAAAATTTGAGCGATTCAATCTTATATATTGTGATTCTGTTAGTTTGTTGTGCCTGTGTTCAAAGTTCGATATTTTCTTTCTTTTTTTTGTGATGGGATTTCTTGATTGGCCCATCACAAAGAAATGTTTTTAGGAACTTTGGTCACTCCCAAGATAGAATTTGATATAAGCTTTTCTATATGGTATAGGCAAAAAGAGTAGGACTTTGGGCAAAGGAATATGAGATGAAAATGTGGAGCTATTGGGATCAACATGTGAGATTCATGGGAATGACAGGAATAATGTAAGGATATTTTTGGACAAAGCATAAGGAACAATTTTGATGAGCAAATGTGAGTGACACATGGGAACTATGGTAGCAACATAAGGAACATGTGGCAAGGCATGAGAGTTAAATGTTGCTTCAAGTTTTCTTCATGTTTCCCAAAGATAGATTACATTACATGGCTAATGTTTCTAAGTCTACTAGTTGGTAAACCCATTTTGCAAGCAAAATGATCAAGAGAAAGGATTGACAGGACCTTGAGAACCGTTTAGTTAACAATTTTAAGTTGGGACAGTTTTTGTTCGATGAGACAGTAAGTATTTAGGAAGCATTTTATTTTCAACAGCCGCATGTCATGAATTTAGCTTCCATTACGGCCATTTTTGCATCCAATGCAAGGAATTTCAACTCGTGATTTGGATGTGGGAATTCCGACCCATCGAAAGAGAAAAGTAGGCAATAGATCAAAAAGAGAGATCATCACAACAATTCCGTATAAACAACATTGGTCCTGCCATTCAGGTAGAAAATAGAAACATCATTCACACGCGTAGCTTGTGACAAAGCTACATACAATTGGCCGTGGGTGAAGACAGGTTCATGCAAGTAAATGCCAACAGTTTCCATGGTTTGACCCTGTGCCTTGTTAATGGTCATAGCGAATGCCAATTGCAGGGGGAACTGGCACCTTTGTAGGGTGAATGGCCACTTCGAACGGTTTGTTCTCGTGGTGATGCGCGGTATGTTGAAAATATTCCTCACATGCGTGCCACCAATGATCTGCGCGACAATTAATCTCTGTGCCAGGCGCCAAATGATTAGATGAATCCCATTACAAAGTCCCAAGGCCGCATTGAGATTTCTCAGTAAGATAATAGGGATGCCAACTTTGAGGGCTAGGTGATGTGGTGGCATACCTGCCAGAATAATGGTGTTGAGAAATTTTGTGCCAATTGCCATAGCTTGGTCGTCCCCCATTTCCACCGAGTTTGCGGACAAAAATACGTGCCCTCGCTCGAACACAACCTCGGCAATTTGAGTGTTGAGAGAGTTCACGACTATATTTTTTGTTGTCAGAATAGTTCAACCATCCATGTATCCTTGGTTTGTGTAATTGATTGCCAAGGCTAGGAAAACAACATGGATGAAGGTATCTAAAGATGGCACTTGATGGATTTCCGAGTATAAGGTGATCTCAACTCCAACTAAGGGCTCCGCGTCGGCTTCCGGTGGAAAATGATCAATGATGGAAGACTCTTGGCCATTGCCGACTCTTAGAAAATACTCAACATACGACATGGAAAGGGGATCGACACGCAATTTCATGTTTTCCGTGAGAGTCAAGACGTCCATTTCACGCCACAAAACTTAATGTGAGAGGGCCACAGAAATGATTGTTGCCCAAGAACCTCTGGACACCACTAGCAGACATTGTCGAAAATCACCCTCAAAAACAACCACTTTACCGCCAAAAGGCGAATCTAGGCACTGTATGATGTCACACAAAGTTTGGTCTACTGCCTCGACACAATGTCGATGTTGTGTTGGAGCCTCATCCCAAATGATCAGCTTTGCTTCTCGGAACAGCTCAGCAGAATCGCTCTACACAGGTATCAAGCACATTGAGTCCCTACCAATGGCAATTGGGATCTTGAAAACTGAATCTGACGTTCGTTGACCTTCCAATAGGAGAGCTACTATGCTGAAAAAGGCGACCCCGATGGCGATGTGTACGTCCCATCAAACCGATGCCAATAACACATTATATACAAAGGTTTTGCCTGACCCACCTAGACCGTCTAGGAAAAATACTACGCCTTTGCCTTGGGCTACTATGTTGAACATTGTAGTGACAGCTATTTCCTAGCAAATGTTGAGTCGCGGGAGATTTTGGTCAACGTAACCATGGAGTATGTCTCTATTATAGTCAAGCTCCATAGCCAATAGAAGATAGACATGAAGCATTTTTGCAGGTGGCAAAATGGGCGACATTTCCGGAAAATCATGCAAGCTTTTGTTCGTCAATGCTAATTTGGCCTCGAGGAATAGTAGGGTGTCATTGTAGGCATCCTCGGCAATGCTTCCATTCGTGATGCATCGATGCCGCGTATCATGCAACATATCGTTTCGATATCTTTCCCATACACTTTCGGATTCAAAGGAGAGCAAAATAGTAAGAGAGTCACAAAGAGATTCCTTAGCCTCTTTGCGTCTTGATCGATACATGCTTCCCGCATGCACGTGTCCCATTCTACGTCATCCTGCAATAATCCCAATGCTCCATAAACAACTTGAAACGTTGAATGCTCTGTGTTGTCAATAGTTCGGAGATGTTCGAAAGAGGTTGCGCCCAGTATGACAATAAGTAGGAGGTGGAGGAAAAAGCGTTCACTTGCGGTAAAATGTACGAAATACATTCGCCCAACAACTTTTTCTCTTCGTTGTTGGGCAAACCAAACTTTTTCTGGAATTTTCCAAACATGATTAACAGGGAAGTCCGCGTACACCACGTTCTGCCCATCCGCATTTTGAGTGTTATACGCAAAGTAAGCGATCAAGTTGGTTCTCTGGCGGGTAGCACGCTCTGCCATAGCGGCCAAATCTTCATTTTCATTAAAATGATGTTGTGTTGTGTTGGCAAATGAACAACTAATCGAATGACAAGCGGCCATTCCGTATGTTTTTTGAACGAAAGTAAGGAATCGACCCCTTCAGCAATGCTCAAATATCAGGCGTCAATGTATTGTTGGATCTCGTTTGTTGGACTAGTGATCACCGTTGCAACATGGTTAGGACCTTTATAAACATATTTTAAAAGGTATTTGACAGTCTGAATACCAACAGACACTTCGACGTTAGTATGTGCATTAAACATCTTAGTAAGGTAAGGGTTGTGGGGCACCACCCATCAGTTGTCGTACACAAAACCATCTGGAGTCTTTCAAAATGTTCGACCATCATTTCGTCGACAGTAGACAGGGTAACCATTTTCGCCTTGTTTGTCTCCTTAGAGAAAGCTCACGGATAACGTTTTTTGCATACACCGTTGACCATGCAAGGTGCATTGGGGTATTCTTCGCCACACGATCCGTGCAATAAACATTTTGTGACCGTTTCAAAAAAAGGTTTGTTCTTTGGAAGAGGAAGCTCTGTCAACACCAAGCAATCTATGTCTTCGGTTGTGGAAACTTTTTGTTCTAGAGGAAAAATAAGGAGCAGATGAATGTGAGGTAGGCCTCGTTTCTGGTATTCCCTTGTCCAAATGTTCCCAATAACTTTGGCGAACCATGCATTTTTTGCCACTCCTTTAAAAAGGGCTTTCACCTTCATCTGAAATATGCGAGCGACCGAATCTGGACGGTTAGAAGATGTTTGGTTGGGCTCGAGCTTTAGGATAATTTCCTACCAATTTGAGTTGCAATTGAATGTGAGGAAAACATCCGAAATTCCTTTGCTCCGCACAATAGCCATCGCATCTTGATACACTTGCATCATGAAACATGGAGAATCGCGAAATGAAACTAGGAGAACAATTCACTGACCCACTTTTGCAGCATCTAATTGAACATCATGTTCGAACATATCTGCCAGCCCTTGGTAAAGTTCCACACAAAGTTGAGCTTGGTTTAGCACCAAAAAATTAAAAGTGTTTTGCTCTATCTTGGTAGCAACGTTGACAATATACTACTAAAGAAGGCGACCACTAAGATGCAGAGCAAAAAGTTTGCTGCTAAAGTGCACTCTTTGTGTGTAATAAGCCGCCATTGAGACCCTTGTGCGTGTTCTGTTCTGATTGTTTTGTAGTCATAAATTTTCAGACCACCCATCCTCCCCAATGAGTCGGCCAAGGGGTATCGCAAATCTTGTAGGGCCATGTGTTGTCCAGCCTAAAGTTGATCCTCTATAGTATCAGTCATACATTATGCTTCTTCATGTTGGGCCCCATTATATGCAGCCCTTTCGAAAGCTACTGCAGCGCAGCAGAGTCTTTGACGTTCTTGAGCAACTGTTCGCCTTTCTTCGTCATTTGCATATACGCACAACACTCCAAGGCCTCGTCTACGATTCGAAATGAAAGCCAAATCTACTGATTTGGTGTTTGTTTATTAATCACATATGTATCCTTGCTCCCAAGTTGTATTGTCAAAACACCATCCTGCAATATTACATGCAGTAAATTAAAAAAACTCATTTAGATGTCCAATAGTTTTCTTAAAACAATTTTACATCTTGACCAATGTGCTTATAATGCTCATGGATTCTTGACTATTTGCTGAAAAACTATATTTTATGTTCCAAATACATATGCTACCAGAGGATTAATTGGTGTTCTTGATTGAAACCAAAAATATTTGGTTGTCTTCTTTAATTTGTTCTTTAAAAAGAATTGAAAAAATGCAAGTGTAGTAGCACCATGAAAGTGTATACTTATAGAATAGTCCACTTCAATCCTTCGATATCCAACTCCTCTCCAAATGTCTGCATACATATTCCAAGCAAATAAAACAACTTGGTCATTATTCTATCGCAACCCTAGCCTTGGGCTTGCGACCAAGGCAAGGGCTTGCAAGGTTGCGAGCCAAAAGGGAAGTCGGGAGTGAAAGAAAGTGTGAAGGAATGAACCCTCACATTCCCAAAGGAGCTTCCACTTTGGGTATTGGAGTCCCGGTGGAGTCCCGATTGTTCAAAGAGTGATCGCAAGGGTCAAAACCCAATGGTTCGAGGAGTTCTTCATACCATTAGAACTTTATTGAAACTTAGATGTCTAAAATGGGCTTGCATGACCCATTTGGACATCTGAAACACAAGTTATGGCCAAAAGAAAGGTCGAGAATCAAATTGGCAATTTGACTTCCGACCATTAAAAGTTGGGAATCACCCCGATTTCCTTGCATGCAGGTGGCATGCGACATTGGAAAGCTTTCGATGAGGGTTACAACTTTGTTTCAGACCTCATTTCAATTGGAGGTTTGCACACAAAGTTATGGGGCCCCAAAATCGCAAGAGTCCCAACTTTGGTAATTTCGAGGTTCCCACTTGGGAATCTTGGGACAAAAAGCCATTTGGATGTGGACCTCGTGGAGAGGCACAAAATATACTATAAGGGGGAAGGTGGTGGCTTCCCCCAAGTCCGGGCTGTGGTGAATCTTGTGAATATGAGTTACTCGTGGCTTGTCCTAACACCAAAAATGCTCCAATTATGCACTAACCACCTTGTGTTGGTTTTGTGCAAGTCCGTGTGAATAGTTGATGCTTGTCACTCTTCCTAGTCCCATCCCGAAACTCCAACACGCCCCTCTACCCCTCAAAATGCTGCGAGCCAAGGAGCATGCCCTGACTCCTTGCTTTTCCGTTGTCTTCAGTTTGGACTCTCATTTGAGTCCGTTAAGGAGCTTGGGGGTGCGTCGTATTCACTGCTTTGCAATCTCAAGTTTTAATGTATGTTGGGATTTCTATATTGGTACTAATAATACACCAAAAACCTTGAGTTTTTGTATGCATGATAATGACAATGATGGGTTCTTCAAATTTACATACCTCAAACATTGTATCCCTTCTTGGCAGTGCTTCTGCTCATCGTCGGCCTTGTGTTGACGGCTTCATTCTTCATGTAAGAAAGCTCTCTGCTCATTGTTGTTCTTTTCAATGTATGTGTTCTATGTCTCTTTGCACAAGAGCCCATCCAGAGAATTGTTTACTTGCTTGCTTGTGTGCCGAAACTCTCTGAACATGTCCAAGTGAAAAAGAAGAAGAAGCAACAACAGAAAGGAAAGAAAGAAGGATGGTGGTGTATATTGTTCTATCTGTTGCTCCTGCTAAGAAGTTTGCCTCAGCTGCTACAACTGATACTTGGTGCGTCCAAATGACAAGTGTAACAAAGCTTGTTGTAACGATTTTTTTAGAGTGATGGGCCAATCAAATTGGCATGTTGCCAAAAAAAAGAAAAGTAAAGAACTTGGGAGGCACCTGATCTAATTAATAAAAGAGGTGACTATGTCCCCAAATTTATTTCCCTACCATTAGCTCAAGCCAAAAAGGTAATTAACAAGTTTGGAAATAGAAATTACATGCAGCCAATGGGCAGGTGCAACATCCACTCAGGGGCCCCAACATTTTAATTTGGGTTTGGGGGCAAGGGGGAAAGGGTATTATTATTTTTTTGAGTTGTTGATGTGTTCCTACCATTTCTCCAAGTTGTTCCCCAAGTTCTCAATGTGTCCCCCAAGGATGTTCCCAATAGCACCTGATTTCAAACCCATATGTTTTGCCCAAAATCTTCCCCTTTTCACCTATATATCGGGGTGTTCATTGTGATGGGTATTAGCCTAGGCAAAAAATTGTGATGAACCCTCTTGAAGAGAGAAATTCATCCAGCCAATGGGAAGTGCAATCATGTTTTTAGGGTGCCTTGGTTTTTTTCCTTTTAAGTTTTGGGTTTAAGGTTGGGAGGTTGGAGGGGAGGTTTTTTTTTCAAGTTGTATTTGGTGTAGAGAGTGGACTATCCAGTGTCCACTCGGACATTGGACATTGGATTTTCCATGCAAGTTTTATTAGGGGCAACGAAGGTGAGGGGGGAGGATTTGTTTTCCTTTTAGCCAATAAGAAAGGCCAAAGTGCCTTGCTTTTATTTCTTTTAAGTTAGTGGGGGGGGGCAGGG
>Ga0116231_10011751_pt1 | contig 13270 bp, 10 predicted proteins | sample S1TSphgellanicum_2_FD_89695 | JGI IMG/M metagenome (GOLD analysis project Ga0116231, IMG submission 89695) | Host-associated microbial communities from peat moss isolated from Minnesota, USA - S1T2_Fd - Sphagnum magellanicum MG | ecosystem: Host-associated > Plants > Peat moss > Unclassified... | reverse complement strand
ATTAAAAAAAAAAAACATTAATTAAATAAATATATTTTTTTTTTTTTTTTTTTTTTTTTTTTTTTTTTTTTTTTTGCAATTTAAAGATTGATTGTTAACATTGTAAGTTTGAATATCCTTATAATTTTTATATGTTTAATTTGTGGCATTTAAAAAAATTGACATTGATTTATTTCCAGGCGTCACGGGTCTTTATACCAATTGTTAATCTATTTATCATAGGCTATGGTCAAGTTTAGCACATTAAAAACAAATGATTATTTATTTTCAAAAAATTGATTCATTTTTTCAGAAATAAAAATAAATTTCTTGCTTTTGGAAATTAAATTTTTTAGTGAAATAAAATTTATGCCTTTTTTGGTTTTCATAAGCCGCCATAGATAGCCATAATTTTTTACTATTTTTCCCTTTCCTTGTTGAACTTTCAACAATATTATTAACACAACCTTACTTATGATCATCCTTTACCTTTGCATCTTCATCCTTAACCCTTGAAACTTTGCCATCATATTGGTCAAACAAAGAAAACAAACTTCATAAACACCACATAACAAAGGTCTACCACAAACATCAAACACTAAACACCCCTTAATGAACTATGTTTGGTGTTCATTGTGGGACCTACATGTGTTGTTAACCTATATCAATTTTTAACCCATGATCTTTCAATAAAAAGACAAGATTCCTACCAATAGCCTATTTTTGGGCATAGAAAAATAAGCATGTTGTTTTTAAATTTATCTTACAATTAACTGTGTGATAATAAAATCTTGTAGCAAAACAAGGTGGCTTCACATAAATCTTTGCATCGATATTTATGCAAAACATTGGATAGAACTTGTAAAAAGGTTTTTAACAATTTCCACCACAAACCACTTCCCACCTTAATGTGTGATTTTGCACCTTCCACCATATCATCATAAAGTTTTAGTTTAGCATTGCCCATTCATTGGATTCAAGCTATTGGTAAGGAGAATGAACTTGTTTCCACCACTTTCTTCAACAAAGGAGAAGGTTTTGCCACATACTTTTTTTGCCACAAACACAAAGCCTTTTCCCAATGCTAGAATGCAACCCTTTACCAAGTGTAACTAGATTAATGGTTGAGCATAGTAAAAAGTTGCAACTTCTTGGAGACAAGGAACAAAAGCAAAAATATAATCATTCATTGAAAAAATGCTCACAAGAGTTTTAAAAAAAAACTACAATCATGAGAATTTAAAGCTCGAATTACCAATTTGTTTATAGATGTTTTTAGTAGTTAACTTTGCATAAGAAACTAAATTGAAAAAACCCATTGTAAGATCACTATTATTAAGAGCTCACCAAAGAGAATTAAAAATATTTACAAGCAAAACCAAACTTGCTCCAAGTTCCAAACAAAGCTCATTGAAACTTCATGGCAAGAGTTTTCATGTGTCTTCTCAATGAAGATGGGGACGATGCAAAGAATGGAAGCAAACTTCTAGTTTTAGGTTTTTGTGCATCTACTCCAAATATTTTCTCACTTGAGAACAACATTTATTAGAGATTTCAACACCTCAACATTTCAATTTCACAAAATTTTGTTAATTTGTTTTTAAGGATTATTTAATGTTGAACCTGACCCTAACCTTCGGTATACCAACCAAGTAAATAATTAATTTGAAAAAATATGTAAAAAAACATATGAAAATCTATCCAAAGCCTAGGTAGGTCACCTATGTAAAGTTACTTGGATGAAAAGTATTCAACAGGCTAGCTAGCTGACATGCATCTCATAAAAACATGAATGAAAAATTATCCAAATCCCTGTGAAGCCAAGGCAGCCTATTATGTACATGTAAAAATGTGGATGAAAAACTATCCAAAGCCTAGTTGGGTCACCTATTTAAATTTTACTTGGATGAAATGTATTCAACAGTCTAGGTAGCCTACATGCATGTTATTAAAACATGGATGAAAAATTATCCAAATCCCTTCCTAGCCTTGAGTATACCCACCTGAAGAACAAGGCAACAATCAGGGAAACCAAGCTGCTGGTGGCGAGGAGTGGTTTTCTTTCAAGCTTTCCGTTGCGCTGCAAAACTGGCTATGGCGAGCGTGGAGCTGATGAACGCCAGCGTCCGTCTCACCTGGTGCTCTTCTCCTACAACTCCTCCTCCTCCTCCTCCTTCTTGTTCCTTTTTGTTCTCCCACCGCATCTCCACCACCACCACACCATGGTTGCGGAATGCCGCAATCAGCAGTAGTCGCCAAGTTCCATGTGGTTTCTGCTGCAGCAGGAATGTGGCGGCACTGCTGCAGGAAAAAACGAGAAGGAAAAATCGCACCTCTTCACGCCTCTTGAACAGCTTACTTTCTTGCGGAGGAGGGGAGGAAGCAGGAGCAGCAAGAAGTGCCCGATTAGCTGCTAGTGGAGTCAAAATAGACGAGCAAGTAAGGCTGGACGATGGCGGAGAGCGGGAGGTTGAGACTCGCGGGAAGGTGGCGGCAGGTGGTTTTTCTTCTAGGCATGGCGTGGAGATAACACTGTTTTTTCAAGGATTTCTGAATCTTGCGCTTTCCTTGGCTGTTTGTGTGAACAATCTTGGCCAGGCTCCTTCCAGGTTTTCGTCTTTCTGGTTTGCCTCTGCTACTTTTGTTGTGTTGCATTTGTATCAGACTTTGTACAAGACCTGAATGAGACGGATGAGGCAGCTGCCTTTTTTGCAATTCTGATCAATATGGAGTTTGCAGTATAGCTGCAAACTTGCCAAATGCAGCAGCTATTCAAGAAATCAGCTGGGAAGAAAATGCGGAATTACCTCCTATCCCATCCAGCTTTCCTCCACTTCCAGATGTAACATTGCCTGCCTATGAAAAGGTATGATTTTCCACACTCAGTTCTGTGAAATCCATAGGGGGAGGCATGTTTTGAATTAGGGTTTGAAGGTCTTCCCTATTCTCTGGACTGAATTCAAAGCCTTGCATGGGATGACGCTTATGTTTCAACACTAAAAAAGACAGATACACAGAGCAAAGGCAAAGTCTTGGTTCCACATTGTATGAAGACAAAGAGAGGAGTGTCTACTCTTTTGATGTAATTTTGAGGGCAATGTTGTGTTCAGAGGGAGGCCTCTCAGGTCTTTCATACCCTTAGCTTAGTGTGGGATCCCTACTTGTAGACACTAGTTAGATGCAGAACGGGGAAGGCTGCCTCATAATGCTCACAGTGTGGAGACAGATCTGGAAGTGTCCAATATTTCAATGCAGTTTTAGGGTAATGTATTCAAATGGCAGCTGCACTTTTAAATCATTTAACACCTTGCTCCTGCACCTTTATATACCACTTTGCACTTGAGGCTGAAACTGAAGTGCTGGCCAGCACATGGAAGTCATGAGTAGGCAATTGACAAATTGCTGTTTGTGTAACAGTTTTCTAGAGAAAATCCAGATTTACATAGATTCTGCAAACCATTTATATATAGGCAAGAAATAAAGGTTACCCTCCTCACAAGCTTGTTCCTGCTTGAATGAGGATACTATTGACTTTCTGTTTAGCTATTGAGTGAGCCAACATCATGATTGAGTCTTTCCATCACTCCCAGAAATGTAATAGAAACTCTGGCTGCAGATTTTTCGAAAAACATTTTGCTCTGCAATTTGGGGCAGATTATGCTTACTCTACATCCACTGTTGGGAGCTGGAAAAGTAAGCGGGGAACCATGGCAGCTAGTCACTGCTATTCATGAGGAAGGCAGCCATCTACTTCATGAGTGATGGTCATGAGTATATGACAACTCTAATTCTTGTTGTTATGAAACTAAAAGTGGACTGTTGTTTAAACCATCCTCATGAATGGAGGCACTATCTGTCTGATACACTCCCCCACTCATTTCTGCTTTGCTCTTCCTCAAACTGCTTCTGCTCTGTCCAATTGGGTGAGGTGTCATGGCCAAAAGGCTATGGCAAGAAGTGATTTTAAGAGTAGAGTGTCCCCAGCAGTTCCTTATGTCTCCATATCTCTGGCTGTGCTTTGCATCAATCTCTTTCTGCAAGCAAAGATACCTCCATCCATTAGTCATTAAGAAGCTTGGCAGTGCAGATGGTTTTGCAGAATGGGCTACGTGTATTCCTGCTGGAAGACCATGAGCTGGGCCTGGTCAGTGAGACTCCAATCCTTTTGCAAGCCCCTGGTATAGATGACTAATTTCACCTATGCTAAATAGGTGTCAATGTGCAGCTGTCAATTATGTACTGTCCCGGTATAGAAGCTTGCAGATCTAGTGATGACAGATGATTGTCATGGTAATGAGTGGGGCAGGTAGGAGGGCAGCTAATTGTTCGTGGTGGTGGTAAGACTGAGCCTCCTTCAAAGGCATGAAACTCTCCTCCCTTCCTTGTGACTTTGTTCATCTTGTTATCTGATTGACTAGTTTCTAGAGGGTGAAATGGAGAGCACACTTCTCTCAGCAGAAATGTTGGGTACTGTATGTGTTATCCCAATCTTTATGACACATCAGTTCATATAGTTTGTCTTTGCACTTGGGGCAAGTTCATTCACACAATCCATGTATGGGTAGGTGGGCCTTGCAGCAATTGCAGCTACTGTGCAGAGAAGTGGAGGCAGCATTGCACATCCTGCTGATGTTTTGAATGCAAAACTTGAGGTTGGTATCCTGTAGCAGATGAGCCCTTGTGCATCATCTTATGAAGAGCTACTGTGTAAATGTAATACAGGGGTGAAGTGCTGAGAGGTGGAAGAGGTGCCATGATGGTTTAGACAAAGTTACGCAGCAGTGTCCTTCTAATGAACCTATTTGTCATGTCTCTGGTCATCAGGCTATGGCAGCACGTGTTGAGGCATCATCAAGCGTGTCATCTATGAATGTTGCATTTCGATGCCTTGCTGAAGATCTTCCAGTTGTCTTCCCGTTATTCTCTGAAGGTATGCATGTAGCTGACCTTCAGTTCAGAGGTCATGGTCATTAACAGACTGAGGGAGTCTCAATTTTCCTGATATTGTTCAGGTTATGTCTCTGTTCCAGGTGTTGTCTGTGTGGTTATGCCCAGTTTCTGAATGTGGGGCAGCAAAATGCAGAGAGTAAACCAGCAGAGGGGTTGCTCCAGTGAGAGAGGCCATGATGTCTACTCTATGGCATGTATGTATTCAGATTGCTGAATCAAAAGAAAATGGAACGTAGATGCTAGCTGGAGCTGGCTTGCCTGTGAATTGATTCAATTTTCTTCATGTGCAGTCAAGAGACCTTAAATGTGCATGATGTGAGGTGTCAGTGGTGTGGCAGACCTTTTTGCACAAGCTCTGTTTTTGTTGGAACCTTACATCATAAGGTCTCTCTGTGCACCCCATGTGGCTCATCCAGGCTATTCTTAGGTGGCTAGGCTCTCACTAGAGATGGAAAACCATAGCCCATAGTTAATATATTAGTTATTCATGCACCTTATGGCCAGAGCGGATGAGTCTTCAATTATATTGTGTGTTATCTTCTTCTTAGAAGGTGGTCTCTAAATGTCGGTGCCACTGGGCTTCCTGGTTGGTCTGCTTAACATTAAAGTTGAACCACCACCTGAGATGAGATCACACTCTTTGTACATTAGATACATGCACCTTCAGGTAGATCATATAGTACATTCATTGATATCATATGAGTATCTTGTAGTTGTACAGGAGCCACTGATGCCTGAGGACAAGTTGGAGCTTGTGCGTTCCCAACTCCTTGGTGCTATTGCCAGGCGTGGTGATGATGTACATTCACCCTGCTTCCTTTTCCTGTGTGTTCATGGATTTGTTCTGATAGGTCTTTTTGTGATGAATGGTGCATGCACTAACAATCACTTACTTGCTTACTGGTGCTTTTGGTTTAAATGCAGGCAGGAAGCATTGTTGGAAGAGAGTTTCCAAAATTGCTATACGGAAATGAGAGTGTATATGCACGAGTACCTGAGGCAGAGACTGTAAAAAATGTGCAGCGTAGTGATCTCTTGGCTTTCCACAAGCAAGTTTTTCAGTATGTCTCAGCTCTTAACTGATCCCATGTGTTTTCTTGTACATTGCTGGTGATTGTAGCTCACCAAGCATGTTAGGATTTTGATGATTCAGATGATTTTACAATAGTTCATTGCTCTTGTCACTCATTACTGCCACAAGTAGTTCTTGCATATTTGTACAGTTGTTCTTGCAGTCCTTTATTTTGGAACACTACAGATTTATAATGTTTGTTGCATTTATGGCTAAGGTATCAAGACACTGGCTTTCAAGCCAACTATGTCTGTGCATCTGGCTCTTTATTCTGTGTAAGGATCAATTTCATGTGAGAAGACTAGTGGCAATTACATCAGTAGTGATGATCACTGATTCTTTGGTCACCAGCCCAGATGCAGGAGTCTTGGGAATATGGGGTGATTTTGATAGCTCTGCAGTCAAAGTCATGTTGCAAGAATATTTTGGAGATTGGCAGACCTCTTTGTCCAGTGAACTGACAGGCAAGAATGGAATTCTGATGGTAGCTAATGGGAAACCAGCACCAGAAACTGGTATCAGTGCCAGTGGCCCCAACATCTATGTGGTGGATCGACCGGGTCTTAGTCAAGGGTGTGTGCCTACCATCTTCTCTTCTGGGAGGTTTGAGGTCCCCAAGTTCAAGATTTGTGTTGTCTCAATTCCATAGAGAATGCTGTCATTGCTTTCAAATGAGATATGAGTATGTTTTCTTCTTGATGATATTGAAGGTATGTACGGATGGGAGAGCTGGGAACAACATTGGCGGATCCTGATGTGTGTGCATTAGATGTGCTCAATGGCATACTCAATGGTTTTGGAGGTCTATTGTTTGATGAGGTATCTGTCTTTTCAAATCAAGTGCTTGGGTCTAAAGAGTGATTGCTGTTATCATTTTAGCAGAGGCTAGCTCCGTGGAATGCAGTGTGGGCAGAAGCCACTGATGAAGAGCTTATGCTGTGGGGAAACAACAGGTGCGCTCTAGGGAGGGGCTGGCATATTCAGTATCAGGGGGTTGGGCACCTGCTGTTGAGCACAGAGTACCTTTCTAACCTCCACAGTTTTCCTTTCCTTGAATATCAAAGGAGCCAGTCCTAAGATCAGTTGGCTCCTTTCTAACTTGCTATGAGAAAACATTTATGGAGCTAGTACTGTGTAGGGCGCTTTTGTGGCAGGTGGAGAAACGCAGCTGAAATCTGTTGTGCAGTTTGTGCAAGCTGTAAAGGGAGTGTTACACAAAGTCACACAGGAACCACCTTCCATAGGTGTCTCCTCCTCACTCAAATTCTCTATTATCAGTTTGACAGTTTGTGCTTTGTTCATGTTATTTAGTCAAAGACAACATTGTTGTTAATTGTGGTCTTCTGTTTGTGTGAAGTCACTTTGGGATGCTCTCCTGGTTATGTAGTTATTGGGAAGCAGATTGCAGTGTGGTCAATCTGAAGAATCCACAACTAGATTGTTTCCAGGTTAGGAATCTTGTCCAGCTCAATTTTCCATTTTCCTGAAGGGCCAAGTGGTTGTTTGTACCTTATTTCTTGCAGAGTTGTTAGATCGAGCTAAAGATGCTGCTCTCAATTCCTTCATCTTCAATTTTACTGACAGGTCTGGTAACATCTTTATTTCCATAAGGTGCCTAGTGGTTTGACATTACCATAGCTTTAGTATAAACCAAACCATTTTTCAAGAGTTTTGTACATATTTATCTTCAAATTCCTTGGTTAAAGAGGCAATTGCATATTGATTGTATGGACAAATATGACTTGGAAACCTGCATACCAATTGAGGGGAAATTCTCTGGTTCTTTTCTTTCAGATGGTTTGATGATTCTCCCATTCCATCCAATTTAGTTAGGTGCAGATTTATGCAGTTTGGGCTCCTCTTGATTCTCTGTTTGCAGAATTATTGACTTCTGTACAATATAAGCCAATGACTTTTCATGAGTTTGGGTCAGCTGTTTTGAGTCATTTTCCCCAAATCCCTGAGCATTTTACAGTAGTCGACATGTTTGATTTTGCATTCAGCCTGTTTTGTCATAAGAAAAGAATTTCCAGACCTGAGCAGGGTCAGTGTTTGTAGCCTCATATGTGTTGGTGATGTGCCTTATGTTTCATATAGATGCAACTCTGCAAGTTGATTGGAGAGTAGGGTTAGAGTATGTACTGCCCTGTTTATTCTCATGTTGGAAGTTTGACAATTGAATGCCAAGATGGTGGCATGGGTGCATCAGTGGGGTGCAGCTGGGCAGAGTGTTAGCGTATGAGCTATTTGACATTGACCAAGACTTCATCTTCAAGTACAAGAAACTGGTGGAACAAACAACGGCAAATGATGTTTTGAAAGCTGCACAAGTCCATTTGCATCCTGAGTCACAGACAGTGCTCATTGTCACTGATGTCCAGAAAGTGCAGCCATTGTTGGCTGCCTCTGGTATCCCTGTGGTACAACTCAGGCCAAGTTATTTGAATGGTAGGTGATGCAAAAGCATCCAGAGAAGGGTCTTTAGAGCAGCAAGTTAATTTCTTTCAATCCAAGGGATTTCTTGAGCTGGGAATTTGGTAACAAGGCGATGTCCACTTCTGCTTCTTAGTCCCAGCCAATCATAGTGAACTGTGACACTGTCTTGGATACCAGAGGCATGCCTCATTTTTAGGAAATAGAGCTCCAAACAAGCCTTCCAGAGCTGAAGGTATGTTTAATTTGTTTGTGAACCAATGCACAAAAAACTATTGTTTCGGACAATGTGACCAATTTGCTTTCTGCTTGTGTGAGTCATTCTTTCAGAAGTGATATGTGGACTAATGACAGCCTTCCACCAACCTAACCAGTATTGGGCAGGCATGGATTTCTGGCAGGACTTCAATCCAGTTACCTAGCGGGTTGTCCATTGATGAGAAAATCATTCAACACATGGTAAGCCGTTGCTAGCAACAAAATCATTACACCCTGCAAAGAGTCTTTGAATTTTTTTGAACAACAGTACCATCAGTGTAGGTCTCCAACCATTGTAATGTTTTGAATGGCATTCTGTACTTGTGATAGTTTGGTGGGGGCATGGAATGAATGCTGGGATTATAATACCATAAAATAATGGCCAGAATTTTGACAGAATGCACTCTAAATATTGAGCTGCATGCTTTATGTCTGGTCACAGAGCAATCTGACTTTGACACATGTTTGTTGAATAATTTGTTTATTTTGAAAATATCACTTTGACAAATCAAATGTTCCTGACAATTCGATATTTTCCTTCACAAATTTTTTTTCTTTCAATAAAATTTATCAAAATGTAACATTTGTGAAAAATAATATAATTTGTGTTAAAGCTGCCAAGCTCCTATGGTATTTTGTAGGTAGTTGAAGGATGACTTCGACTTTGGCTTTAGATCATTGAGCTTTTGGCCGGTTATTGAATTTTTTCATAACGAATGCATAGGGTTCTTTTTTTAATGAAAAGGGTGCTGGTTAGATGATCAATATTTTGCTAATAAACTAATGGTTATGAATAGAGGTAGGTTATCAAATATCCAGTTGATAATTGTCAATTACCCTGCCAGTTATACACCGGTTACAGGATTTTTTAAAAACAATTAAAGTTTTAAATAATCTGTTTTTAAAAAAAAATTATCATGAAAATGTTCAGTTCTTTTTGGATTGATAACCTATCTAGATGATAACCAGGCCATCTGGGTAAGTTATCAAAGTTTGAAAATTCAATACCAGATGGTTAGGTTATTAATCAATTATAAAAAAATTAATAACCGACAGGTAGATTATTTGAAAATTCAATACCGGATGGTTAGGTTATTAATTGATTATAAAAAAATTAATCACCGACTGGTAGATTATTCGAAAAATTCAATACCAGATGGTTAGATTATTAATTGATCATAAAAAATTAAGAACCAACTGGTAGGTTATTAATAATCTACCTGGTAACTGGGTTGATAACTGGGTTGAAACTCAATAACTGGCCAATACGGGTCGATACTTGGACTTTTGTTGAGCAAAATTGGCTCTTTGAAATCAAAGTATGACAACCCATTTATTCAGGTTGGTTGCTTCTCTTATTGATAACCTAACTGATAACTGGGTTAATAATTGGGTCAAAACTCAATAACTGGCCAACAACACTTGGTCCTTTACCCTTGTTCAGGAATACTACTACTACTATTACTACTTGGACTAGATACTTGGACATTTGGTGAGCAAATTGGCTCTTCGAAAATCAAAGTATGACAACCCATTTATTCAAGTTGGTTACTCCCTTACTCTGGACTTGAATAATATCCAAAGGTCCCACAACCTTTTCCATAATGAGTACAGAGCTGAGAGCTTCAGTTATTTTGGTTTTGCTGTTGGAACTCTGACCATCTGGCCCTACAACTCTTAAAGAGCTTTAAGAACAGAATTAATTGTGGGCCCTGTTCCTTTTGTCAATCAGAATGACCATTTTGTTACTCACCAAAAAAATACCGCCTACCAAGATACCATAAAGACAGGTCCAACTTGACTGCAGTTGCCACTAATGTGTTATGGAGCTCACCATTTTCATCTTTGCAAAAGGGCAGTAATTAAATTTTTTTATAAAAAAAAGTCCTCTGTTATAGCCTTTACATGATGAGCATTGTGCAGTATGGGTTCTACATAAATCCAGATAGTTATATAGTAACTATACATTTCATAGTATATATTTATAAGTATTCTTTGCACCTGTATGCATGTCTTCTAGGTATCATAGTCCTTATCAGCTTTGGCAAGTTAATTGTCAAATAAAATATGTTTTGAGAATTTAATCTAAGCTCATGGATTTTTCGAATTCTGGAGTTATGAGCATGTAGGTAATACATAATCTTGTTTGAAAGAGAGAAAGTTATGTCATATGTGTGTATTTTTCAATCTATTTATCGAGCGTTAATGTTAGGCATGTCACTGAATGTTAGGCATTTCACTTGAGTTCAAATCCAACACAAAACCTTTTTGAATTGCAAGAAGTGTACAACTGAAGAGTGCACAACTTTTGTTTTGGCTGTTCTTCTGAAATTTTCAACACAATAGAGTTATTTGTAAAGTCTTAGGATTAGGGGGCGAGAACGGCCAATTTCCGCATGATAGGGCATCAAACATATAACTGGGAATGAAAATGTTACAAAGCAAAGTAACTGGGACCCAAACTAGTTTTTCCACCAATTTTGGTGGTAAACTGAGTTTCATGCTGTCTTTCCTAGTTCCTGAGCGTCTCCACTGCTGCTACATATTTTCAGTCTTCCTACGTGTACAAACTACTATAATTAGTCTTGAACCATGTGCATTAAATGGTGAGTTTCAAAATTTCATACTGAGATTTAATAAAATTTCCTTACTTTGCAAATATCACTAAAAGAGGGGATGTGGGGTGAAAGCAGGCCCAAAGACAGGGTGAGTTTCCGGATAACTCTAATGGGCTGACAATTTTCTGAAAATTTAAAAAAATAATTTATTTAATATCAACGCCGTTCATGTACTATGATACTTCAGTAAGACAATTTTTTGGTCAGAACCAGTCTGAAAACATGTTCCTTTGGCAAATGGAAGCCTCCATCTTCATTTGGAAGAGTGATGCTAATCATGACTTCAACAAACTCCTCCTGGCTAGAATTGTCACATAAGATATTGCCAATTATAATATTTTGTGCTCAAAGCACAGCAATGCAGAATCAGTAAGTGTTAATGTCTACAATATAAGGGGAAAACTTGACATCACCAAAAATTAAATTTATGATTTGCAAATGGCATGGTGGAAAACAAGGGGTTCTTTGTCATGGTTTTCCTTATTTCCCATCCTTTGATCTCAACTGTAAGTCACTGTGGATATGAACTGGGGCAGCTAACAGTGGATAGATTGCATAGGCTTGGGAAAAAAATGGATAGAGATTGTTCATCCTTGAATAGTTGAGCACCCAACATGTACTTGCACTAGTCCACAACTATGAAACTAAATGAATCCTCATCATTCCAAAGGGTCGCAGGTCCACATATCATGGGTTTCATCCAGTGTTTGGGTAGTTAATTTGATCTCAAAATTAACCACTGGTTCCAGTTTTTTGTGAAACTAAGTGGAAGCAAAGAACCTTTCATTCCGGTTTTTAATTCAGATACCCTCAAAAGAACAACTGATGGTTTTCATGAAACCAACCAACAGTTTCATAGAATGTCACTTGACCAATTCAAAGATTTAATGGAGTTTAATGCAGTGTTTAATGGAGTTTCTTTCAAGTACCAATTCAATATCATGAACTCGTCATATAGCCAACTTAACTATCCTAGAGTTGTTAGGAGTGTTAGTTTAGCTATTTAGTTAAGTTTTAATTATTTTAGTGTTAAATTGGGTTAACATAATTAATTGTGTTTTTAGCTTGGAACTAATTTGAAGTATTTAGTGTTTGGGATATAATCTCACGTTGTGAGTTTTCAAATTGGTTTTTATGATTTGAAATTTTTAAACACATAGTATTTTTTATTTTGTAGTTTTTTTAATGCTTTTATACAAGTTTTTTTGCACATGATTTTGTGTTATTGTTTTTCATTTTGTGTTTTGAGTTTGGATTCTTATTCGTTTGCATGTGAATCATATTTCAGTTTTGTTAAGGTGATCTCAGACATTTGTGATGTGTGTGTAGATAGCTATGGTTGTAGGCATCAACATGGTAATACATGACAAAGTAAGGACTAGTGTGGGGTGGGTATTTGATTTTTATAATAGTCACCGGTTACAGGTATTTAATCAAAAAAATTAGAATCAAAGAACTACCAATTCTAAGTATTTGAAAAAAATTTGAAAAAAAAACTATTGAGTTTGGGTGTTTGAAAAAAAAATCAAATTCAAAAAACCACCAATTCAGGGACCTATTTCAAAAACTTTAAAAAATTGTTAGGTTTGATGAAAGAACTGACAAAGACCAAGCAATTTCTAGGTTATTATTTGACTTAATTTTTAAAAAAAACCATGGTTATATATAATAATCAAATACATACTTGATTTTTTTATAGCTATGATTGATCAAATTTGATACCCGTCTTAATACCCAACATGGGTTGGTGTAATTTCTAATACCCATCCCATTGCAGTATGGATGTCAAAACCAATGTTGGGTGGGTATCACATTTTTATGATACATTTCGAATTTAGTTTTCATACAACAATTGATAAAAGGGTCTAGATTTCACTCACCTCCACACCCCCCCACCATTCCAGTTCTCGTATATGCAATACAGGTCATTTGTTTTTCTGATCAAAACAAAAAAATACAT
>Ga0116231_10011750_pt1 | contig 13273 bp, 15 predicted proteins | sample S1TSphgellanicum_2_FD_89695 | JGI IMG/M metagenome (GOLD analysis project Ga0116231, IMG submission 89695) | Host-associated microbial communities from peat moss isolated from Minnesota, USA - S1T2_Fd - Sphagnum magellanicum MG | ecosystem: Host-associated > Plants > Peat moss > Unclassified... | reverse complement strand
TATAAGGGGGAAGGTGGTGGCTTCCCCCAAGTCCGGGCCGTGGTGAGTCTTGTGTGTCCGTGTTGCCCGTGGCTCGTCCTAGCACCAAGGGTGCTCCAATTTTACATTAACCACTTTGTGTGGGTTGTGTGTAGGCCCGTGTGAGTGAGTAAAGCTTGTCAACTCTTCCTAGTCCCATCTCGGAGCTTCAACACGCCCCTCTACCCCTCAAAGTGTTGTGAGCTAGGGAGCGTGCTCCGACTCCTCCTTTTCCGTTGCTTTCTACTTGGGCTCACATTTGAACCTTTTAAGGAGTTGGGAGTGCGTCATTAAATGTTGATGAAGGCATCAACCCCTTCTAAAATGGCAAAAAAACCCACAAAATAAAAAAACAATTATTTTCATTAATAAAGGGTTTAGGGTTTTCACGAGCATGATCAATTGCAAAAAGGTTAAGGTTCGTGGTGGAGGAAATGGTTGGGAAATGCAAGGAGGTGGCAACGAATGGAAATGGACTTGGAATTAAATTGATACAAAAAAATTCTAAGGTTCACTTAGGCGAGATCAAAATGGTGGTGCATGCAAATAAAATGGCATGTCTTTGAATTGAGAAGTTAGATTTCTTATGCATGAATTCACGAATCATTACCCATTTGGGCTAGGGGATTTGGACTATAGAGCTTGGTTTAACACTTTTTGTTAGCGTGTTTGTAACCTTTGTTTTGTATGGTTGCTGAAATTTCTAAGTTAACCTCAAAGCGCACTCCAAGGAAAGAAGAGATGGTCAAAAAGGGGAATCCGCAAAAAATACTAGAAGTGAGCGCACTGGGTGAAAATGAAAGACACACTAGGTAATGCCTCCTGCACTAAGAACACAAAGCCACAATGTGCATGGCCCCTTTAGATTAGTAAATAGCTAATCACCATTAAGTTGAAGGGAGAAGAGGTGACATAAGTGCCCAAAAGCGGTCACCCGCAAAGTAACATCAACAAGGACGTTGACATCTCTAAAGTGGGGGAGAGTGACATGCCCTTGTAGGTGGACCTTCAAGTGAGAAGATTCGCCTAGTTAAGGCCCAAGTCTGGACCACTATGGGTGGCCCTTGTGGTGTCTTGGGTTACGAGTTTAAGTGTTGGGTTGGGTTTGACTTTCGGTTTGACTACACTCATGAGCCACATAGGTGCCGATGAGTGAAAGTTTGGGGAAGGAGGCCAGGGAGATGTCTATGACGTCCCAAGTCCCAAGCTAGACAAGTTTGTGGTTAGGTTGAAAGATGGGAGATGGTAATCCTAGGTGTCAAGGCCTTGAACAACTTGGGAAGTTCCCAATAGGTTTAATCTCACCCGTTTAGAGGTTGGGGTTATCCCTAAGTTAGGGTTCAAGTCTGAATGCTGAAGCTCATCGGCATGTGATTTGCCATGTGCAAGTAGTGTATGAAACGAGGTGCATGAATTGAGGCGAAGGCATGAGGAGCACTGAAGTAGATATGAGTACAACAGGAAGGCTCTTGCCTCACTTGGAAGCTGACTTTTTCCCACGGACATGAACTTCTTGCCAAGGAGAATGAACATGCTGGGGGGTAAGCCTACATTCATTAGAAGGGTGCATTTTCCCCTTTGAATAGCAACTTTCCCCGTGGAGGAAGACACATTTTCTTTGGGGAATCAAGATTTCCCTGAACAATGAAAACTTTCTTGGCAAGGAAGTGAACTTTTCAAGCAGTTGCTCTTCCCCCCAGGAGGATGAGGATGGGGTTCTTTGGGTAGACATTGTCCTGAGGGAGGTGTAGGGACGTGAAGTTCCTGAGAATGGTTTGGGAAGAGAGATGGGGAGAGACCAAAAAGAAAAAAGTATTTAGGAAAGAGAGGGCGGGGCTGGGTTTGGTTAACTTGTTGAGTGTGGTTAACCTTGAAGGCTGGGGCCTTCTACGTCAAGGCATCAAAACCCCGTGGTCAAAGGGCACTGCAAACTGTGCCAGATTTAATTGTTGCTCCTATTTAGTGCTTGCCCTTGTTGTGATGGTGTCGACAATGGGTCCAGTGGGATTTCTCTTAAGTGACACGATTGGTGATGAGTTGGGTTCCAGCTCCACTCTCAACCTCTTTCTATCTATTCTTCTTTGACTGTGCTTGTTGTGATAACCATAGGCCCAATTGGCATCAGTGTAGATTTTCATTATGAAAATTTCATTCCTTTGCAATTTTGTTTGAGAAAAGCTTAGCAAAAAGTAGTATGCACTGTAAAATTTGTTTTTCAAACCAAAAAATTGTAACTTTTGTGACATGAAAATTGAGACAATGATTGGAATAGCTGTTCGGTGACATGATTGATTGAGTCAGGCAAGTTGCAGCTCCTCACAAATCCCTTAAGGAAACCAAGGGTGAGGTCAGGGCTTGGTGGTATTGCTTGCAGTTGCATCACAGATCACATGAATATTTCGTCCCTCACCCATAGCAATAAGTTGGCAGGTTCTAACTTCTCACTGCTGAATCAGAAACGCAGAAATACTAAAAGGTTTGGTGCTGGGTTTCTTTTGCCACTGATAAATTATTGTTGTAGGCACAATTGCTTCCAATCATTGGCTTTGAAATGTACTGAATCCAGTCAAGCTTTTTCCATTATCAGGTAGACACTGTAGAGTGCATCTGGTTCTAAATTCCCCAAGAGGATTGTGATTTTTTTTGGGTTCCTTTACTGGGTTTTGTGTGTTGGTTAAGTCAATGGGATTTTCATAGGTAAGTACTTATGCAGGGATTGCGGAATGTAAGTGGTTACTAGTTACTATATACTTCAACAAGTATAAGTAAGGCACTTAGATGGCTACTAAGAGCACCTCCACTGGTAGTCAAAAACAGGACGGTAGGTATGGTTACTAAGAGCAGCTCCAATGGTAGTAAAAAACGGGCCTGTATGTCACATTCTGGATGATAGTGGTGTGAAAATCAATCTCCTTCACCAAAAATGGGTAGCCTGGTGGGGTTTGGAAACCCAGCCAAAGAACACTGCTGCTTTCCTTGGCCCACCAAAATTTATTAATTTGGGTTGAATTCCTGATTGGTTGGCCACCCTTATTGGCCCACATGTGGCTTTTAGCTACAAACTCAGAGTACATAACATGATATTGATTGTTCACCGGCAGAAAACTTTATTAACACTGGATGTTAAAAATAGAGATATGGGTCATTTTCTCTTTTATTGGTGAAGCTTCTCTAAGTACTAGTAAGTTCCTAGAGCATGGTACTGGGGATGTTGTCGCAATTTTGTGAATCTAAAACATTGAATATCATAAAGGGAATGGAACATAATTGAAAGAAATTATAAATCACCATTCTTTGTTACATTGTATGTTCAAATTTATTCTAAGCACATTTGTCCAAGATCACGAGACTACTCCCTATTGTTAGTCTTGTGGGTATGTACGATTCACATTAATTAGTGGTGGGGACACCCAACATTCAATTTGTGTTTTCTTTGGTGATGACATATTTGGTGTGTTAAAAGTTGGTGAAACTTGAAGTATCTAATCAAATTTTGAAACTGTTGATGAAAAGTAGGCACGAAAAATAATCTAAGGTTATATGTGTAGGTGGACCTTAAGCTGAAAAGGGCTCATGCCTACTGAAGTAGGAAGCAGGGTACAAACCAGTGTTGGGCAGGTATCTGCTTTGGTGGACATAAGACCTGCTGGTTCCAGTTCCAGTTAGTAAGAACCGGATCCACATCAAGACTAAAATTTCAAAATTGAAAATGGAACCAAAATGTTTTTTGAAAAACTGAATCTGGGACCAGAACTAACTGATACAATTCAAACTTATTTTTCAGAACTTAAGCTGGAGGTTCTTCTTAAAAGTAAAGAACCACCCAACATTGTTCCAAGTGTGCAAACCAAAAGGTAAGGGGATGAGTTTTTCCATCTTATATCTGATGTTCTATTCGGGATTACATTTTTCTATAGCCCACAAGAGCAATGGGTCAAACCTCAAACCTATCAAGACCTCATGTGTGTGTTTCCTAACCTACACACATCATTGTAATTTATCATACCTACACCTACTTAGTATGGAGGTATTAAGTTGTCAGTGGGGGCCAATTCTGTCACTTCCTACCTACCAATATTACATTACATCAGCCAAGATGCCCTGTGAAGACCCTTGCAAGGGTTCCTTACCCTACGCATGATTGTGAACTTTAATACCTACTTATTATCCGAGTATGCAAAGTTGTCAGTAGTGGAATCAATCATTTCCTACCTACCTATGGTACTTTACATAAGCAAAGGTAGTCATTCAGGGCGGCTTGTGCATCTGGTTTATCTTCCTTAGGGGGATGTGGAGTTCTCAATAGGCAGAAGAATGGTCCTTACAGGCAGGGTTTTCTTTTTTTTTCTCCAATTTTGTGAGTAGGTGGGCTGGCGACCATCCACAACAGAACTTAGCCAAATTTGGCTACAGGTCAGACAAGTACATAGAAAATGTTATAAAACCTGTTATGTTCTGACAACAAGTTAAGAACTATTGTCTAAAATATGGCGATTTGAGAACTGTTTTCCTCGCAATATCAATATGATAACTTTGTGCAATTTTTTCCAAGAAAATCCTTTCGGCCCTTTGTATGTCCATTTTTTGGGTTGTCAAATCGCAAAATTTAGCCCAAAAAAAAAAACATTACTTACAGGGCACTGTCTCTAATAACTGAAGCACTCCAAGATTTTTCTCTTTGTATTTGAACACAACTTCCCGCATTGAAGGTTTATTCATCAGTTGAAGAAGCCTTCTGCTGATCACATGCTGACCATCTCCCATTTGAATTAAAAAACCTTTCATGCTTTGCCCTGGGGAAGCCCTGCTCCCACGGGCTTCCCCTAAAGGCTAGGCCTCTCAAATTAGCGGCGGCCCTGGAGAGCTGGCCTTCCCCCATACAATAGGATGAAATTTGGATGGGAAAATGGACCTACCAATAACTCTTCTATTTCTTCAAATTAATAAATCAAATAGTGGGTAGCAGCGTGTGGAGTTTGGAGCTTGGACCCCTTAAAAGAAATTTTAAGAAAAATTAAAAAAAAACCGTGCCAATTATTTCAGCAGCCCAGATGTGTGAATCCGTTGTTCCAAGTCCGAAACATTTGGGATCCCAATCTGAAGAAGAAGAAGATTCGGGTCCTTGTTTCTTGGGACATCATCTCTTTCAGGACGTGGATCTCTTTAGAGCTCGTGGCACTGGATTTGTTTGCTGGGTCGGGAGATGGACGAGCTTTCTTGCGCTCTGCTGCTTTGCTCCACCAGTTCCTGGATCTAGTCTCTGAAGCTCGAAATCTGCGCCTTCTCGTGCAGGTAAGACTTGATCTCATGCTCTGTTTTTTCTCGAAGCATTTCTGTAGCTGCTGCCGTGTGTGTGTGTGTTTCTTTTCCCTTTTTTGGTTTCCAGATTTGCTTCAGAAACGCTTAGTTTTAGAAGATTTCGGTCATTCTCAATTTGTAGTCTTGGTTGTTCTCCATCGGCAGCTCCAATTTTTTTGCCTCCATCACGGTTCTTACGTCTCGCATCAGGAATCTTTTTTTTGGGGTGATTTTTCGGCCATACTTCCTCGTCGTCGTTAAACAGTGTTGGTTTCAAGATCGACTGTAACATCTCTGGAGGCTCGTCCTCTGTTGCAGGTTACGTAGTTTTTGGTGAAAGTCGCTAGTTTCTGGCTTTGTGTGAAGAAGCGCAGTGCAGTCAGTTTGGGAGTACGCAGATTTGCGGACATGATCAGATTGTCGTCATCTTGAAGTGATCTTTCGCAATATTGCTGTAAGCTCCAGTCCATGTTTCTCAATCGTGCTATTCTTTCATGCAATGCGTCTTTATCTTTCCAGGCCCTGGCACAAAATGTGTCTTTCACTGGCTATGTCATGCATTTCAGCTATAATAGTTCTTCTGAACGTTCTACTTCCTTTGATCTCATACACGTCAGTGGGGTCAGATTCTGACAATATCCTAGCTAGAAGATTGCAGAGCACAATTCTTAGAAATAAGGTCGCTTGCTTTCTTCCCTCCAGCGAGTTCAAGTGACCTTAACAGCTTTTTCTTCTCTGTAAGATTGTTGTTTCCTTGAGCACATTCAATTGCTTGAACAAGAAAACTCTGCACTTCTTGTCAATCTCTGTCACCATGACTCTTCACCTTTTTCACTGGCATTCTCTTTTGTCTTTCTGTCCCCTGAGAGCCCCTTGGCAAATGCTATGACATGCTCACAAAACAATTGCTTTCTAAAGCTTCTGCAATAGATAAATGGAAGATGATTTTCCAGTCATTGCACTCCCTTTGCATCTCTTTTTGTAATCCACCTTGGGGACTAAACAATTGGAAACCTCCCTTGAGCTGATGAGCTAGAATCTCACATTGTGAAAATGCAAATAAGACAGCCTTCATAGGAATGGATTTTTCTAATACAAAAATTGTCCTCATTGAGAAAATTTCTTTTTGTTTATGTGTGCTTTTGTACAGATGCTGATCTTTCTAGCACACATAAGTAACTACTGGCCCCTGCACGCAATTTAACAGCAACATGCCAGGAGGCACCATGCATATGTTGGCACTCCTGGCAGTGATGTTGGTACTGTTGGCCAAAAATGGAAAAGCGGAACCAAATATGACTGCTACCTACACACTTGGATTCCTTGCTCCAACTGCAGATTCTGCAATGATCCCTGCCAGCCTTGCTACTGAATGGTTTGTCCCTACCCCTCCTGAGACTCTGAAGCAGCTCTGCAAATTTTCTTGTGCACTTGGATGGATAGGATGCTAGACTTGGAGTTGATAAGAAGCTGTGATGATGGGGTTATTGATGACAAGATAGTGTTGAGATTATAGTGTTTGATGGGCTTAGAAGAACTTGTGGTACTTGACTGTTGGACAGTGTATTGTGGTTCTTGAGAGTATGGAATCTAACAAGACCTCTGGTATGTGAGCTTCTAGGATTTCAGCTTTCAACGTGGCTCTGGAGGTTTTGAACTCAGAACGAACATACATACTTGTGCCTCAAGTGCAACCCAGTCAGTGTGATTGGCAGCTTGCCGAAAGAGGAGCAGAGATCATTGTTTTACCCATAACACCCCCTGTGATTGGTGTTGTTGGGCCTGAATGCACTGCTGCTGCTATGTCTGCTTCCCGATTACTCATGTTTAATAATATTTCCCTAGTTTCATTTGCTGCCACTGCAGAGACTCTCTCCAATAGAGGACTGTTTCCCAACTTTTTCCGCACAGTGTAAGTTTGTTGCAATTGACATAATGTATTTGCATATGTCTGCACAATGGATGGAACCATTTGCAGTCACAAGTAACTTCTATGGAGATTTCATATCTACAACAATTTCTGTAGTTTCAGCCCTTTATCATAAAGCTTCTTGTCTGCTTCAATGATACATGCTCTCAGATTTGTATGACGTATGCTTTTTCTGTTGCTCACTCTTGTAGGTATGGTGATATGCATCAGGCAGCGGCTCTGGTGGCCAGTGTATGTACCCTATGCAATCACACTCCCTGTTGAATGGTTATCATCACATTGCATGCACATGTGTCAGCTTCTTTAAACCTGCACAAAAATAATTATCCTTTGAATGTGCAGATAATGAAACTGCAGATGCGAAAGGTCACCATTGTGGTATCTCAAAGTTATTACAGCTCAAATTTAGGCCAAAATGTCCAGAAGGTCTGTTCCTTTCACTTGAAGCTGTCAGTTACATATGCAAACTAGCAAACATATGTATAATGGTTTCATTCTAGGTATTTGTAATCTGCCTTTGTCATTTTGCCCTGATTGTAAGTACTGTCATTTGCCACATTGTTGTAGTTTAGTCAGTTTTTGGATATGTGACAGATTATCTGAGAGATTTTTGTGTTATTGCAGTTGATCAATGGGTCAACTACTGTACGTACTGTGACTGTGGCAATTGGGGACAAGTCATTGATTGATGCTGAAATACTTGAGAGTGCCCTGAACTCCATAGAGGCAGATGAGGTTGTGCTCCTGGCTGTTGAACCTCTCCAGGCACGTGATATATGGCAAAAAGCATATAAAATGGTAAGAAACTGATGTCTAACAACCTTTCTCAAATGTCCAAATGCTGATTCCCTTCTACAATTGCTTTGGCTTTTTGCTCTCATCTTGCTTCGCTGGTCACTCTCCAATATGTATGTTGAGAGCACCATGTGGTGACTTCGGTATAGGAAAGATCAAATTGTGCATTGTGGAAAATGTGAAATATAGAATATTGACTGTCTTAGTGTGTCTCTTACCTCTGTAGATCTTTCTTCATTGTACAGGGCAAGACAGGTTACCCTTATTGGTATCTTGGTGCAGATGGAGTGACTGCATTTGATCTAGCTGATGTCAACACAACTGGTAAGGGAGCTTATGATTTATAAAATACAATATGTTTCTGCACATGTCCTCTTTCGTCAGGAATTTCATGCACTAAAGTCCTGCAAGCATCAGCCAAATTCTTTTGACAATCATGACTGTTGCAGATCCATCCATGCTGGCTGAGCTTGTGGGAGAGATTGGAGTGTCTCCATTTGGTATGCCTTAGCTACTCTGAACTCTTCAGTAACCTGAACAGGAACAGGAATGATCATTCTGTGTGTTTGAACTCACACAAATCAATGTGGTTCAGAGAAACACCTAGCTTCAAACCAGCCAACATTGTTCATGCCCTTACAGAATGTCTTTTTCATCTTGAATATAGAATCCCATGCTCCTACATCTGTTGATGATTTGCTGATGCACTTTTAAAACTCTGTTGCAGGTGGTGACTTCTCTTCTGATAATGTGTGTAATAAGTTCTATTCCCATTGGCGAAAAAAAAATTACCCAGGACTTATATCAGATGGCCAGAACAGGACTCGATCATATGTGCCCTACCTGATTGATGCAGTGACAGCTTATTTCAAAGTGATTGACAATCTCATAGAAGCCAACATATCAGTCAATGCTCTCACTGTATTCCAAGCTTTCAATGGTTCTGGACCTGGGACCCCAGTGTTTGAAGGCTGTTCTGGACTAGTATCATTTGATCCAGAGACTGGCAGTCGAAATGCAACAGCACAGATCCCCATCTTTGAATTCGTCTCACTCATCCATGGTTACTGGGAGGTATGTTTCTACTGTACCAGTTTTCCAGCTTGGTTGTGAAGGCTTTCTAGATAGACCTACTGTTAACTGGATGTCGTGAGCTTGGAACTGGAGCATATAATCAATGTTGCTGGTTTTAAGTCTTTCCCTTCTCTCATATTTCTTTCATTGCTGGCTTAAAGTCTTATGTTTCCCTCATATTTCATTCAAACTTGTCTGCAGGCCAAAGGTCAGATAAGGAATGAAACATTCCAGAGCCTCCAACCATTGACAAGGCCTGGTAGTGCAACTGGAAGCACATATAATGCCAATTCAAGCACTATTGTGGGAACTCTGGTTGGACTTGCTGCAGTTCTTGGTTTAATCTTAGGTATCAGTTACTATCTTTTGAGAAAGAAGAAGAGGGCGCTCACCCGGTCTGAGTCAATGGACAGGATATGGGACCATTAAACTTAGGATAAAAAGAGCAAGGAGAAGACTATTTATTGGGCAATAGTATTTATTTATCTCAAGAAAAGCTAGAGATAACATAGGAGTGATTTTATTTCAAATGTTGTTGCTAGTACCATTGTGACTTTATTTCAAGTTTTTCCCCAAAGTGGCTCAATAGAATGTTTTGAGTAAAACAACAAAATATTTATGAATTATGTTGGTGCCTACTACCTCCTTTTGGTGACTATGGTCTCAAGTTTTGAGCCTGTCGGTAACTATGGTCTTTCGTGTTGAGCCTCTTTCAACTTAGTATTTATTAGACACATATTTTTCACCAATTAAAGGAATATTTTGCTCACGTTTAAATGCATATGGAAAAACAGCCAATTTGATTGTCAAGGAAAACCTATTGACAATTGTTTTTACCACATGCATTTTTTCTACTCAACACCTTGTGTCATCTTCCCTCAAAGCAATAGCCTCCTTACTTTGATCACCCAAACCTTTCACATTTGTCTTCTTTCCTTTTTCCCGGAAAGTTTTCTGCTTCACAATTTTCTTCATGTTTTGGTTTTAATTTTGTAGATTCCATTCAACTTTCTTTGGACTCCAATTTTTTAAATTGACACATCTGTAGGTTCATTATGGTGATTTGAGGGTAAATTTCAATTGTGTGATATTGGAATTTGGAACTTGAGGTGCACTTCCTGATTCTTCAACATTCATGTCCAAATATGTCAAGACAAGAGGGTCGTGTGGTAGCTCTGGAAAGACATGTGATGAGAAAAAAAAAAAAACAATTTACACAGGTAGAGCCATAATTGGGACATGGGAGAACCACGAAGTCACATTGCCTTCACTAGAGCCTAGACCACTTTGGGTGGACTACTCTTTCTATACCTTAGTATATATTTTGCAACTTGTTGAGGGAGGAATTTTCCCAAAAGCTGGATTCCAAACTTTCCTAGAACTTTGGGAGGTCATAATTTCCTCAAAACATGTTTGATTGGACAATCTAAAGTTTTTATCTTCTAGCCTTTGAAGAGAGCTTTCTAGCACATCAAGCTCTTAAATTGGTCCATCATTTGATTTTCCACATTACATTTTAATTGAGCTAGAGTTAAATTTTTCTATCCTATAGTGATTCTTAAAAGGACCATGACTTCAACCCATTAAGTTTGTTCTATAATCATTTTTTCCTTTACAATTGATAGTTCCACTAAACAACATAATGTGAATAGGTACCCATGTTCATGGAGTGAGGTATTAGTGTAGGAGAAAATTGAGGAGAAACAAAGTCTAAAAAAGGAAATCCTAATAGCAAATTAGAGAAGGTAACAAGCAATACAAAAGCTCACTTTTTTTCCCTTTGGGTATGGGGGTGGAGGAGCCTCAATATTTATTTATTTAGAGGCAAAGAATTAATGATTGTTCACTGAGGGTGGAACTAGTTTGTTGACAATGACATAGATGTTGATTCACTGGACTAGGGTAGAACATCCCATCACCGAACACTATCCTATCACCGAACAATTTGGCAGATCCTTCTCAATTCTTCTGCATTTTGAGTGATTTAAAATATTATGGGAGCGCTAACTTGAGCTTTTCAATTTGCCTTTGAAAAGCAGAGGCAAAGGAGTAATTATAAAAGAGCAAGAAGAGAAATAAGCTTTTCCAAGGTATAAAACACGTTTTTCTTTTTTTTCCTCTTCTACCCCTCTTATTTTCAATGCTCATAACTTCCTCATTTCTTGTTCAATTTAAGTCATTTAAAGTGCTATAAGAGTGCAACCTTATGATCTACAAATCATTGTGGAACCATAAAGACAATAGAGCAACTTTCAAAGACTTTTTTGGGTGTCTGTAATAGTCTTTGAAGTGTGCGGTGGTTTTTCGTTTCCACCATTTGACCCCCCCCTACTTTGGAGGATCACACCTGCCTCACTTCTTCATCTTTTTCAACAATTCAACTTTCTGTGGGTGCGCAAATAGTAGGGCTACAATTCCTCTTTGGGCATGAATTCAAAGGAGCACTCTCCAGAAATTCGTAGACCTCTGAGACACTAAGTGTTCGGTGACCGGCCTGAATTCCCTAATGGTAGTTCATTGGACCATAAAAGTAATGACACATCTTTTTTGTTGACTCTAAAAGGTAAAGACCATTGTTGGGCGGGTATTACCTTTTTAAGATATCCGTCGAATAAGGATGTTCACCTTTCTTTTCTCTGCCAAATGAGGATGTTATATATGTATTATTTTTTAAAATGTAGATATCCTGGTTGGATATCAGATTTTCACATCTTAAATCTGATCCGGATATCAATGTTTTCAGATATCTGTCAATTATTTAGTAGTTAGATATCAGCAGATTTGGATATCAAAAATTCAAAAATTAGCTTGCCAATTATGCTGGGTGCTAGTCTGTTTTTTTGGGCAAAAAATTCTCCAAATGGAAACATCCCTTTTTAAAAAGAGAATTTTTGTCGCAAATATTTTTAGATGATTTTTTTTGAAAAAAATCATAATAATTTTGCAAGAAAGTATAGCCACAATAATAATTACTATTGACTACAACTTTGAAGAGACCTTTCAAAATATGTCCCTAGAACAATTTAAAATTGTCTAGGGATTCTCCTCACCTTAGATGCAGTAATTGCATTAAAAAAAAATGTTACAAACCTAACCTAATTAATACTTAATAATTACTAACCTTGATATCCGGCCTTGGATCTGATATCCAAGCCAGATATCAACATTTTTGATATCCAACATAATTTTCAGATATCGCGATGAATGATATCCGACACCTCAAATATCAACCTGGACATCACTCGAAGTGATATCTGCTGAATATCATTTTTGATATTTGGCTGGATATCCGGGACAAATATCCTGATTTTCTGAATATCTGCCCAACATTAAAAAGGACATTGAGATGCACCCACAAATGGGCCAACCTATGGTATCCATACATTTTTTTAGGGTCATGTGACATACACTATAGGAACATTTCTGGTATAACTGAAGACTCCACTTTTCACTATGTTAATCACTGTGTGTTTACATTCCAATTTAGTATGTTGAATGTTTATCATCCTTATAGATGCCATTTAGCCATTATGCAATGAGCTGTTTGTTTGTTTGTTTTTCGTGTTGATGCAAGTGATCCCCTAATCTCTTTCTTCTTTCTGCTCCTGACATTGTCCACACCCAACATCACCAAAATTTATCTCATACAGTTTGCCCAATGTTCAAATGTCAAAACTTATAAAGGTGGGCAAAAGGGAAGCTATGCTATTTTGGACATGTTCAATGGTCTGATTATATTTTTGTGAATGGGCCAACCAAAGTGAGTCTTGGCCCCACAATATTGCCCACAATATTACATATATTGAAGGAAGAATGAAGCCTCCCCTGACTCCACTTGGACAGGTGGCACTGCAGCTTTCTGCCCACCAAGAATGGGATGGACAGTGGCCACGGATAGTTAAGGTAGTCTTGGTACATAGTTATGGGCCTCAAAATAATGACAAAGTCAAAGAATCGACCAATGAAGTGGCAGTTTTTTCACGAAAACCATCAGCTCGGCAAGGTTGTTGAAATGAAAGGAATCAACAGTTCTTTTGTTCCTATTGGGTTCTCAAGAATCGGAACCAAAAGGTTAAAGAACTGGAGTGGGAAATGTGAAGGACTGGGCAAGGGGGATTGACGAGTTAAAGAACCGGAGTGGGAAATGCGAAGGACAAG
>Ga0116231_10011748_pt1 | contig 13273 bp, 9 predicted proteins | sample S1TSphgellanicum_2_FD_89695 | JGI IMG/M metagenome (GOLD analysis project Ga0116231, IMG submission 89695) | Host-associated microbial communities from peat moss isolated from Minnesota, USA - S1T2_Fd - Sphagnum magellanicum MG | ecosystem: Host-associated > Plants > Peat moss > Unclassified... | reverse complement strand
GGAGATGGGTGAGTATTGAGGACATCAATTTGAAGGAAAAGGTCAAAGACAAAGGAGAGGTTACTTTGCAAGATGAAGGAGAATAGCTATGGAGATGGGTGAGTATTGAGGATATCAATTTGAAGGAAAAGGTCAAAGACAAAGGAGAGGTTACTTTGCAAGATGAAGGAGAAGAGCTATGGAGATGGGTGAGTATTGAGGATATCAATTTGAAGGAAAAGGTCAAAGACAAAGGAGAGGTTACTTTGCAAGAGGAAGGAGAAGAGCTACGAAGATGGGTGAGCATTGAGGATATCAATTTGGAGGGAAAGGTTAAAAACAAAGGAAACATTATTTGTAAGTTGATAAGATTGGAAGGAAAGGTCAAAGATGAAGGAAACGTTATTTGCAAGTTGATAAGATTACTTCAAACAAAATAAGATGATGTAAATTTGCAAATGTAATTGCATATACCTATTGCAAATTGGAGAGGTATTTTTCTAAGCCAAACGATATATATACAAGGCTTTTTGTCTTCAAAAAAAACAAACAAAGAAAAGGAACTGAATATTAAATGGATGTTGAGTGGAATGCATAGTGGAATAGGGACTTGTCTTGGAATAGTACTATAAAATAAAGGTATATTTGAATGTTCAAAGGAAAGATTATATCTTCAAGGTATATAAATGAGAAAATAATACTCTTCCAACATTGGTTTCTACCCAAATGTACTTAATTTTGAAATATCACATATTTTCACATGGTTTATTACCTCATTAAAATTAATATTATAATATACATATTGCATTTTCTTACTTCATTTAATCCATCATCATATTTTTCAAAATTACAAAAAAAAATGGATTGAACATTAAAAACAATTACAAGCCTTATGTACGGTACAAGGTATATATTAATTAAATATGGGATACATTTTATTCAGTTCAGTTTTTCCTTTTTTCCACATGCACTACTTTGATTGCCTCAATTAACAAAATGCTACATTGGGCTCATTCATGGTTTGGGGTTTCAAAAAAAGGGATAAGGGCTTTAAGACTTTGTTAGGGCAAATTTTTTACAAGTAGTATTTACATAAAACAAATTTTAATGAGAAAATTGAATAGTCCAAAATAGATAATTCATGTGGTGGTGATGATTTTTCACATCTATACACAATTGCGCATCAATATTTTGGTTTATAAGCAAAAAAAAAAAAATTAAGGCAAAACAAGTTTTTTATGGACAACCAACCATCACTATGTGAAAATGTGACTTTCATGATTACAAAAATATGACTATAGTCAAATCAAACCCATTGTTTATGCCATTTTTGTGGCCACTTATGTCTAAATGGCATAAATGATGGGTCCTATTAAACAATATAATTGTATGAATGTAATCATGAAAATCATGTTTTGGCATAATGAATGTTTTTTTGCATGTGATTTGCTCCTAAAGCTATAAATTTTGAACTGAATGAATATAAACAATTAACCAAATGGCAAAATAAAAAAAATTCCTTTATAGCCTTTTGGTTTAAAATTTCAAGCTTTTGAAGTTTTGATATAATTTGTTTCTTCATCAAGTTCACCCAATGAACATGTACTTGCATAGAAGGAAACATGTTTTTCTTGTACAAAAAGTTTGAAATCAATTGCAAAGTGCAAGCATTCGTCATGAATTGTATCCACCAACTTAAGCCATGCCTTTAATCAAGAATATTGTTGAAATCTTTTAGAAAAATATTGTTTTTAATGTTCTTTTTACTCTTATGTTAAGGTTCATATTAAAATTTTGGTAAGAAACAATGTTAAATGCCTTAAATCAAGAATATTTTTTCATTATGAAAGAACCGATTACAATTATTTATGTTTTTGGGTATTTTGTATTCATTAAATTGATTTCAAATTTTCAAATTATTTATATCAATATATTGAAAAAACATTGTGAAAAAAAAACTCCATTTTTTGAAGTTTTTTTCTTAAATTGTTAGATATTACACTAAATTAAGCAATGGTTTCAATTGTTTTGGTACGTGTTGACAAAACTACAATTTACATTCATTTTCATTACTTCAAGAATAAATTAACTTTAAAAAATTGATATAGTTAATTTAAAGGATTCAAAAAAAATATTTACACAATATCCAAAGGGTATCCAAACAATTTTTAAATATTTTATTAATTTAACAAAAAATCATCTTATCTATTGGCATACAACAATCCACTACAATTGTTATCATCTATATAGAACAAGAATCCAAAGTTAAACTTTGGAATCCTTTAAAATTAAGTTAACCATCTTTTTTTGGAATCCCAATTGTGAATGACCCCCACTACCAAAATAAAATAATAAAATTGTTTTTCTTTTAACAAACCAAGATATATAAGGCATGACAATTCAATAAACAAAATCACAAAATTAGGAAAAACGATGGAATCATGTGACATGATTAGGTTATTTGAATGCCAAATGAATTTGTTTATGGTCTATTTATGAAAATATGGTGTTATGAGGCACATTGGAAACTTGTTGGGAATGCATTTAGTTGATGAGAACTTGATGGGAACACACTGATAACATGAAAGTCCAAAAAATAACCCCCCCATACATAAAGGAAGAAGAACAAAAAGGATAGTGGTCATTTAACCTATATTGGTTGAAATAAAAGACCATGCTTCAAATCAACAATGTGAAACAAACTCAAGATAACAAAAGAACTACCTCTATTTGTACATATTTGGGGATGTAATTCAAGAGGTTTCCATATCGCCCACCATCTAAAGAACATTTTTTAACACATTTCTAACCACAAATTATGGATGAAAAATGGATGTGATGGATGATATTCATCTTTTATGGTTGACAAATGAGTGTTCATGGATGAATTTTTTCCATCAACAACGAGCTATATTTTCATTATGAAAATATTCATATATGACTCATGATTACCTATGTTGGGGTAGGTTATGGGATGTGATCCATGACAAGTTTAGGTCATTGGGAACATTTTATAAAATCACAAAAACAATTAATGCACATACTTACTTATTGTCAAATGTTGTTCACACAAACTTGACATTACTTTCCTTGGATCAAACATGGCCTAGAAATGTGGCCTCTTTATTAGACTTGGTGGAAGAAATTGACATGTTTTGGAAGTTTATTGATGCATCTTTGCTTGACATACTCATCTTGATAAGTCACCCATCGCAAAACAACTTTCATTTTAAAGTGTTTAATGTCAAAATTCAAATGGATCCAACATATCATAATTGAAATTTACTCTATGCCAAAACTTGACATTTATGACTAGGACAAATATGACTAGTGACCATATTCTAGTCATATAGTCATATATGTCATGTTTTTGCACCTAGTCCTATTCTTATAACCATGAATATAACTATATATGACTAAAAGTCTTCATGGATAGGATTGTGTTTAAGTTTTTTTTCATAAACACCATATAATTACTTAATAATGTACAATTTGAAACATTAAAAATTTATGAATTAAAAGGGAACAGAATTAGAAGGTAGACATATGTACCTAGTAAACATATATATAAGTTTGTATAGATGATAAAACACATAATTAATGCACAAATAAATAATTAATACCTTATAATTTCAAAAAAAATTGCTGTAAAATCACTAATTATTTAATGTGAATTTTTAGACTAAGTGGCGAAAAACAAACTTGGGGGAATTTTTTTTCATTTTAAAAAAAATCCCAAAAAATGGAAGATAAACTGCCAAAGTTCTTGAAACCATAAAATTAAATAAAAATTGATGCCTAGAATATAATTTTAAAAATTAAGTTGAAACTCCTATTCAAAGGTTTATTTAAATGAATATTTGAATTTTTCAACATTAAATAATGAAATATATTTTTATTAGTGATATCATATGAATTTCAAAAGAAATCCACATGCCCCAAAATGGCATTGTTTTTCATGTTTCCATGTGATGGGTAACAAAAAAATAATATTTGATCTTTAGTAATTTATCAAAATATCTGGTCATAAAAATTGGAATTTTTAATATTCTATATTAAATCACATTTAACGAATTGAAATAAATAAATAAATAACTACTCATAATAAATTTTGATTAAAAAATGACATTTAAATAATTTGTATAAAATTTTTAAATGATTAAAATATTATACATACATACATACATACCATGTTGATTGAAAATATGTTTTAAACATATTTTATTATTTACAAATCGTTTTATGAAAAAAAAAATCTTCAAGATATCATTGTTGTTCAAATGCATGAAATAGTGAAGATTCAAATGCATTTTCAGTCAAATTACTTGATAGTTTGGTGTTTTTTTTAATAAACCTGTAGATCTTGGAAAAATCTTTTAAAATGATTTTTTTTTTTTCATTTGGACAAAGTATGAAATATATAATAATGGTCAAAGTTGGGTACTTTTGTATGGGACAAAGGATGATGTGGGATAATGTTGTAAATTTATCCCATATCCTTTGTCAACAAATTCAACTTCATAAACTATATAATTAGGTGAAAAATATAATTAGTCTACACGCATTACATGCATTACATACATTCAAAATGCAAATATTACTTGTGATGGGCTAATAAAAAAGGCTTCTCACCGAAAGAAAACAAGATCCTACTTACCTACCTAATTAGGCTTATCTACCTACCCACCCATTCCTACCTACCTACCTACCTACCAAATGTCAATTTATAAATATATTTTAATTTATAAATATATAATATAATCCATGGGATTTATGACTAGTGGATAAACATTTCCATATGGACTACATAGTCATGTAGTCATGAATGGTATTTGAGATTATAAATGTAGATATGGGTGTAATCATATTTGCCATGTTTTGGCATAGTGTTATGTGCATTGTAAATTACCATATTGTCAATTTGTGCATTTAAGTTTTATCAATTTGTAAATTAATGTGATGTCCACAATTTTTAAATTAAATGATCAACTTGTTGACGTTAGAATCAAATACCAAAATGTTAATGGTAATGAATTTCTCATCACTAGCTTGTTTTTGTAAGGTTTTCAACCTATTATAAATCCCCATAATAATATTGTTAATTTTGAAAACAATTTGTCAATTATTGAAAAAGCAATCATTTTCATCAATTAGATACATGATTCCATATTGCAATGGATACTATTTCAAGGTGTCATATTATATCATGAATCCTTTTTAATGCCTTCTTTCATATTGTTTTAAACATTCTTCAATATGATTGTGTTTAAGAAATGAAAAATACACCCAACTTGCATGACTACAATGCATGTCTTGGAAAATATTTTGTTAACCTTTCATTTTCCATGAATTATTCCTTATTAAAATATTTGACCAAATTTTTGGCACTTGGCAACGAAAAAAATGGGTCTTGATTAAATCAAAGGGTTTTTTGGACAGAAAATGGCCCAAAGCCATATTTCAAAGAAAATTGTTTTGAGATTGCCAAATTTAGATTACAACTTCTAACATGTTGTCAAAATAGAATGGGGTTCCAAAAAAAATCTACTTCCATCTATGAGTCATAGCCAAACTTGGCTAAGTCCTCTTATCGATGATCACCATTCCGCCCACCTTATAATTTGCTATTTAAAACTATGAATGTGGCATTAATTAAATTATACAATACCATTTCAAGTCATGAATGCATTAATACATGACGTTGTTATTATACGGATTGCATTTAATTCATTATGCATTTTCATTTATCTTTGACATTTCATTTCAAAGCTATATTTATATTTTATAGGTTACATAATATTACATGGATGGACCTTGAAATATATTTGCTAAAAAGATATTTAATAACTTGAATAGTCCCTTTAGGGCTATGAAGTACCTCATTTCACTTCTTTGATAATTAATGCACAAAATACTAAACTTATTCTTAAAAAGTTGGCAACAATCAATGGACTTCCACACTTGTGATATAATGATAAAGAGAAGTATTAAATATCAAAAGTGTCATGTTACATTTTGGAAATCCTTCTAGTAATAAAATTCCAATGTATAAAGTTAAGGATAAAAATATCATCACTATTGATTTAGGGTATTTGAATAACCTAGATACATAATCAAGTTTCAAATAAACATATACTAGATACAACATGAGTAGGTGTTTTGATCCAATAGTGGCGTACCTTGGTGACTTTTGGGGTTCCTTTTTGGATAGTTGAAATGCAATTGGTTGTCATTCAAATGAATTGAATCATGAAATTTTATTGTATATTACCATTATATATTGGAAAGAACAAAAGCAATGAGTGAAAGTCTTGAGGGTCAACTTTTTATTCAATCAAATTAATAATTTTCAAAATCCCAAGCTCGATATGAAACCCTAACTTTTAATACATTCTCAACATCAATCAATCCATGTTATCATGTTGAAAAACAATTCATATATTGGAATTGTCAATAAATTATTCTACAATTCAACAATGTAAGTTCATAGTTTGAACATGAAATTGTATAAATCATTTATATTTTAGTGAAACAATTTGTGAAATATCATGCCCTTGAAGACCACCTTGTTGAACTCATTCCCATGGAATTTTCAGCCCACAAGACATATTCCTTTGTTTCCAACCTTGCACACTCCAATTTTCAATCTTAATCTAACCCAAAAGAAGAAGTTTATATTAATTTTAATTTCAATGAGTACATTTTATTTAGGGTCCAATGGACCACAGACGTCAAAAACAGTGTTGGTAGCAATTATTATATGTTCTGCAACATTTTATTTCCTATGCAATAGTGCACATATGAAGAAATTAAGTAAAGGGAAAAGGTTGATGCATCTACGATGGTTTCGAAAATGTTATTGCTTTGCATGCAGCTTTTCAAGTTGTAAACATCAAAAGATTGCAATTTTGGTCTTATTAAGTCTATTTGTATTTGTGATTTGGTACAAAAGGGATGCATTGCCAAAACATTTTTGGAGATGGTCTAATATTCCTGGTTATTGCAAACTTAAGAAATATTGGAGGTCACATCAAAGAATGAAAAAAAATGCTCAAGTGAAATGCAAGTGAATGTTTAAATGAGATGATGGCAAACAAGTTGAGTGGGCATTTCATCATCAATGTTTATTTGATGGTTGCTTATTCGTACAGATGACATCAAAGGCATGCAACCATGTCTCTTATTTGTGGTATAAAAATTGCACATGATGGACATATTTAGCTAGACAAACCTCATGTGTTTATGGGACCCATTTGTAATGACAAACATCAAAAAACACAATCAACAAAGGATGCCAAAAAAAATCTACATGAACATTGAGAAGTGATGGTACATGTGTAATAGCTAAAACAAGGTGAATGAACTCATTTTTGGCAAAAATATTTTGAAAGAAATAAAAATTTGTGCTAATTGAAAATCTTCTTCAAACTTCCATCTTGATAACTTGCACAATTTAATAAAAAACCTTATTTTGATGAATAAATTTATAATTCATGTTACTTGATGACCCATATTGGATAATGCAAAAACCTTGTCCATATAATCATTGGGACTAACACAACATCCAACAAATGGCAATTTAAATTATCATACAATTAATGTGTTGTCAATTTAATTATATTCATCACATGCACCAAATTTTTCTTGGGGGGTAAAGCACTTCATGTGTTACATTCTCTTTATTTGAAACCTACAAATTTTCATCATATAATCTAATTAATGGTTTTTTCACCATTATAATTGTGAGAAAAACAATAAGAGCTACAATTTTGTATACACCAATATGTGTCTTTCATCAAAATAACAATTCAAATCTATAAGATTATTGTGTTTCATTAACTTTTGACATTCAAAAGATTTGAATCTATAAATATGAACATGAAATGTAGGAAATAATTTGCCCATTATACATTGAAATTCACAAATTTGAAAATAAATGTCACATTTGACTTTTCATCTAGGGTTTTTGGCAATTAAGAAAAAGTTCCATAATTATGATATTACTAAAAGTTTAGTGAGATGTTAAATTTTCATTTTCAGCATTAAATTGTGTCCTTTATGTATGTCGATAAAAGTTCATCTTATTCCTAGGTCACACCTTTAAATGTCAAAATGTGTAAGGCTTAAATAAATGAATTCATAATCAACTAAGATGTATAATCAAATGACACTAAAAATTTACATATGTATCCATTGACAAAATGTATTCTCTTGGATGTTCACACATGGATCCTCAAGTCATGACACTTTCACAATATTAAGTTGATTATCAAACTAGAAGAGCAAATTTAATATCTTTTATTGATAGTTGTACCTCTCATAAATTTGACATGTATGTGATGAATATCTTGGATATCAACAAATAATAAATAAATGGGGTTGAATTCAACACACCATGTTGGATGGTTCAAAAAGTTAAAACAAAATTTTGAATATTCCAAATTAGAGTTTTTTGCATCTAAAGGTCATTCATGGAACACATATCATTAATCAAATGCAAACTAAATGTTCAATTCTTAAAAACATCATGTCAATATCAATGATGGTTATTATTGACCAAATTTTATGTCATTTGTTTGCATATGTTTAATATTTTAAATTGGTGGGTTTGTGAAAAACCCACCAAATTTAAAGGCTAGTTTTCATCTTAGATGAATATTTTTGCATTAGGGTTGGAGCACATGATAGGAAAGTCCACTAAAGGTTTTGTGACACATAAATTTTTCACACATACTTTTATTCCATGGATATGTATTTTGAGGTATAGGATCAAACAATTAATTTAGTGTGTATAGAGCTTGTGAATATGTTACTAAAAAGGAAAACATCCAAACAAATAATGTTAACAAGGTTCACATGAAATAAATAGGACTGTACAATTGAATTTGAAATTTGATACTCAATCTTCATTGCGTAGTCAACATGAAAACATTACATAATGTTATTCACTTCATTTCAATTTCATTTTGGTATTTTATCAATATTTTTTTCCATCATTTATTACACATTTAGAATTTTATACAGCCAAATTGAATCATTGGACATGACTTTGATAATCATGCACTTTCCCTCCTATAGATGGGTAACATGATTGAAAACATTGATCACAAGTCCTATAACGCTCCAGTGTTGCAAATATCATGTAAACTATGCTTGTCAAACCCAAAGGATGGCCATAAATTAATCAAAAACTAAAGAGACAACATCATAAATATTCCCTCTTAACACCTTTGTCCCAAATGTGAAACGATTTCCACTTGAACCCATGTTTAGTAGTGAAATCCTTTATTCATAGCATGTTCATCACACATGCATGTTATTGAAAGCTTTTAAGTCATTTTCGATGCTTTCACATTTGGTAGTATTTGAATTTAATACATATGCAAAGATATTCAATCCATAACCATATGCTATGATATGTTCATGGGATTTATTCTCTTATAAAGTGTCATTCTTAAGTTGAGACATAATTTAGGTGCCCAAAAAAATGACTAGATTTTGATGCAAATCTTTTAACTTTGTCATTTGTTGAAATGAATATAGTGCATTTAACCTTTTGTGCATGCTTCACGTTTCCAATAATTATATATCCCAAGAGACCAATTTATTGTAGAGTATCATGTGAAATACTTCCATGCACATTGTCCATGTTCTTTCATTGGGCATATATGTCATAGGCATAAAAATTATCACAAGCAAGGAATTTTCTACGTGCACAAAAACTAAAACAAATTACAATAAAAAATAGTCTTGAATATAAATTTGACCACATAATAGGATATCTAAAACAAGGCCACCAAAAAACACTATTCACAACATGAAAATGCTAGTTCAACATGAAACAAAAGGAACATTATATTGGTGTTGAATAGACTAACTTGGTGATGGGGTGACCTATCTTTATTTATATTCATTTGGAGACTTAGATCAAGAAAGCTTCCATAAAGATTGGACCATATGGCTCACCATCAAAAGAAAATCACATTTTTAATTACAACTTTTGAATGAAAAAATATAATTATGGATGAATTTCTTTCATTGAATGAAATTTGACAATGATGGATAGAATTTTTTTTGGTTGAAAATGGGTGACGTGATGTCAAGTTTTACAAGTTTTATGTCATTCATTTGTGTTTGTTTGTTCATGATAATCATTATGGCACCAAAAAAAAAATCAATTTTTAAAAGAAGGTTGTGGAGGAAGGTGGTGATTGGGGTCCTTATTAATCTTTCTTATAATTTTGCAAGAAAGAAAATTGCACCCCAATGCTTAATGAATAATTGTCATATGTCATGTTTTTTTCCTTGAAAAATTGAAATTAACAAAATGAGTAAAAACACTTGCACACACATGCATGCTAAAAGTTGAGATCTTCGTAAAAACAAACAATCATCTTTTGCACCATGACCAAGAATAACTTTGTTTTAAAAAAATCTTCAATTATTCAATAACAAAAGTTTGTTGCAATTCAGGCCCAATTGATGATGAATAAAAAAGCTTTGAATCCCAACACAACAATGCTAGAACATGCACTACAACAAAAGGTGTCCTTATATGCCAAATGATTTCACTAAATTTTTAATGAATTCACTAGTTATAGTGAATGGGACCTAGTGGGGGTGTAGGAAATTCATTAATCTAGTGAACATGGACTAGTGAACTACACCCACATTTTGAAGTAGTGATGAAATTTAAGAAGAAATGTGATTGATGCAAAAATAAAGAGACAATTGCAATTTTTGTTCAATGATCAACTACAAAGAAAATGGGCATGAGTATGAAAGATGAACAAGTTCTTTTACAAATAATTTTTTTGTTTGGAAATCAATTTTTTGTTCACAATGGGGCACATAGTAAAACCCATGAACGTCCATACAAGAAGTAAAACTACCCCAAAGTCTTTCAAGTTGGAGGTGGAAATACCATTTCATCACAAAAACATACGATGATTTTATCCTTTCAATACACCAAAACATAACATCCATGATTAGACCTATTTAATTACTAAAACCTCATGGATAAAGGAAAAGCTTTAGATTAATCCAAGGTTATATAATGTCAAGTCAAAAATTGTAAAATTAAATATAATTCATACTTTGTTCAAATTATCCTAATTAAATTATTGATGAATTTCCCTAATTTATTTTGCATAAATTTCAAGACCTAAGTTTATTTGGAAAGGCCAAAACGATTACATAAGATTAAATGAAACAATTTTAAGTTTGCATAAATGTTCTTACATTTGTTTCATATCCATATAGGTGGGTAGGGCAAAGGAGTGAAATAGTTACGAAAAAAAAACTTGAAAGGAAGTTTTTGAAAGGGTATTCGTTTTTTCATATCCATGAAGGGAGGAGTGACATATTCAGTGCTAATACTAATAATTCTAGAATATAAATGATTCTTTCAAATTACATAATTACACCATTACATGTAGTTGATTTGAAGTCACTAGAACCCTATGGCCAAAGAAATTAGAATGTACATTGATAATTAAATGAGTATTTAAATTGAAAATGTAAGAATACTGATAATTTAGGAAATTGAAGTTTATCAATTTAATAATATCCTTCCCCCCTCAACCCTTTTTTATTTCCCTCATATGTTTTCATACAGTTTCCATTATTTATGTCAATTTCAACTTTGATCTTATTATATAACATGTGTATTTTCATGTCCATGTAGATAGCTAAGGAATAGAGTTGTGAAATAGTTATTAGGAAAGGAATGAGGTAGTTTTGAAAATGTAATTAGGTTTGAAAAGGCATTTGAATAATAATAATAATGATAATAATAATAACACAATTACACCAATACAAAAATAGCTAGACCATTTGAAGCCATGGACTTTAGATAAATTTTTAAAACATTTTTTCACTATGCCAAAACATGACATCCACAATTAGTTCTATTCGATTATACCATTTGATAAATTTTCAAAACTTTATATCATCCATGAGAATCAACTTTCATAATTTTATAATTGAATAGGACTAATCATGGATGCCATGTTTTGACAAAGTGTTTGTTTTCATAACACTTTTATATAAAAAATGTTTGATGTATAAGTTACATTTGTTGCATGTTTGAACCCAATTGCTTAAATATGTACCTTTCACTCAAGCATTTTTTCCATGTATGAGATCTTTGAATTCTATTTATATTCAAATTTCAACAATGAACCTTGTTTTGCATTAAATGAATTCAAACAAAGAAGTTTCAACTCGTTTTGTGAAATCTTTGGACAAACTCATAGAGATATATACATTTTAAATTATCATTTTTATGCTTTCAACATGATTGTGGAATTAGCTACAAGTGTGGTGGATACATAAGAAATTTTTGAATAGTAAACAATGATGATAACTATTAGGTTACAAATTTGAAGGATGAAATAATGGCAAAAATGATTGAATAGCTAAAACAAAAGAATTATATTAAATTTTTGAAACAAAACATGAAATCACAAGCGGTCCATTGTGCTTTGGAGCTCATTAAAAGGTACATACTGATAGTTATGTTCAAAGGTAGAAATAACTTAACTTTGATCTTCTACCTTGTGAGATCCTACTTGCTCTTCCATTGCAATTGCCATCAACTCTTCAAATTGCTTTAATTTGCCTAAAATAATCTCCACATGCTAAATGTTTTGTCATATTAATGTTACCTTCTGCAAAGTCACAATATCATGAATCATAAGAAACTATAATTATAAGAAAAACTTTTGCAAAAAAATTAAAGACCTCCAAGCTTATTATTCTTGATTAAATTTGAGAGAGGTTGAACAACAAAAATGTTACAAAGAAAAGACAAATGGATCTTGCATGAGAAGTTTGATTTTTATTAATAAGCTAGGTTATTGCACTTAAGCAAATTTATAACTTTTGGCCTAGTATTCTTGTAATTTGTCACTTGACAAGTAAATAAAGAGGAACAACTATTGTTGCCTATTTCATCACTATTTAAAAAACTTCAAAGTGTTGCTTTCAACATTGAATATTGTTGAATTTTTTTTCAACAATAATCAATGTAGAAAATTCCACATCTTGATGTGTAAATCAAAATCAATAAAAATATTTAAATAACAAAATACATTAACAAATGCTTGGTGAAGAAAAAAAGAAACATTAAATTATAAGAACATTTTATGATAACGTACCTTAAAATTTACATTGGTGGCCTTTATTACAACAAAATCAAACTTTAAAAAAAAAAAAAAAAAAATTTATATAAAAAAAAAAAAAAAAAAAATTAAAAAAAAAATAAAAAAAAAAAATAAAATAAATTTTATTT
>Ga0116231_10011747_pt1 | contig 13275 bp, 10 predicted proteins | sample S1TSphgellanicum_2_FD_89695 | JGI IMG/M metagenome (GOLD analysis project Ga0116231, IMG submission 89695) | Host-associated microbial communities from peat moss isolated from Minnesota, USA - S1T2_Fd - Sphagnum magellanicum MG | ecosystem: Host-associated > Plants > Peat moss > Unclassified... | reverse complement strand
GTTCCTGCGTCATTCAAAGCCCTGATTACACCATGGAGCAAATGGTGCGCGTCGCCAAGCTCTTGCGCACCGAACAGAAGTTCGGCGGATACATCCACCTGAAAGCCGTCCCCGGTGCCAGCCAGGAATTGCTGCTCGAAGCCGGCCGCTGGGCTGACCGTTTAAGCGCCAACATGGAGCTGGCCGCCGACCGCGATCTGGCGCAGCTCGCCCCCGCAAAATCACACGCCGAAATCGAAACCTCCATGCGCCAGATTGCCAACGGAATCCTGGACGCCAAAGACCGAACCACCGCCAAGGGCCAAGGTCCCAAGTTCGCGCCCGCCGGCCAGAGCACGCAATTCATCGTCGGCGCAACCGCCACTCCCGATGCCGAAATGCTGGCCAAATCATCCCACCTCTACCAGACCTACAAGCTGCGCCGCGCTTATTATTCGGCCTTCAGCCCCATCCCTCATGCCGACCCGGCGCTGCCATTGAAAACCATTCCGCTCGTCCGCGAACACCGGCTCTATCAAGCCGACTGGCTCATCCGCTTCTATGGTTTCTCCGCTGATGAATTGACCACTCCCCAAGACCGCAATCTCTCTTTAGATTTCGACCCCAAATTAGCCTGGGCCTTGCGGCATCGCGAATTTTTTCCCATTGATGTGAACAAAGCCAGCAAAAGCGCCCTGCTGCGAGTGCCCGGTTTCGGCGTCCGAAACGTCACCCGCATTTTGCAGATTCGAAAATTCCGCGCTTTGACTTTGACTGATCTGGCCAAGCTCAAAATCTCGGTCAAGAAATCGCAATATTTTGTGGTGACAGCCGATCAGAATCCGGCTGCCAAGAAGATTGACGCCGTCCGTTTGCCCGTCAAGCAGCTTGGCTTGTTCGATGCGGCCGAAACGGCGCGAACCGGGGAGTTATGATCTCGGTTCAGCCGGAGACGTTCTCGGAATTCCGAGATATGGCCCGCAAGCTCCTGGCGGCTGGCATAACTCCGCGGCAAGTGCTGTGGAAGAAGTCTCTGTTTGACGAAGCCATTCCAGAATGCCGGACAGCGCTCTTGTCCGTTCCGAAAGAATATCTCGATCTTGCTGAACTCATCTCGCTTCATCGAGATCCATTGAAATGGCCATTGCTGTATCGCGTGCTTTACCGGATTGTGCATGGCGAGCGGCAGCTCTTAAGAATCGATATCGACGATGATGTGCGCCAGCTCCGCCTGATGGAAAAAGCATTGCGGCGGGATATGCACAAGATGACTGCTTTTGTGCGCTTCCGCAAAGTGGAAGATCATTTTGTTGCCTGGCACAGGCCCGATCATTTGATTGTGGAGCGCATGGCGCCGTGGTTTCAAAAGCGCTTTGGCAATATGCGCTGGTCCATTCTGACGCCGGACAAGTGCGCGCATTGGGATCTGGCGGAACTCCGTTATGGGCCGGGAGTTCCGCGGTCGGAAGCGCCGGATGGAGATGTTCTGGAGGAGCTATGGAAAGATTACTATCGATCCATTTTTAATCCCGCTCGCGTCAAGGTGAAGGCGATGAAGACCGAAATGCCGGTGCGGCATTGGGCCACGCTGCCGGAAGCGGAAGTGATCCCGGAACTGCTGCTGAAGGCGGATGCGAGGGTTTTGGAAATGGCGAAGGAACAAAAGGGCTCGGCGGCTGAGTTCGTGCCCATGTCGGCGAACCTGGCTCAGTTGCATGGCGCGGCCCAGCATTGCCGCGGATGCAGCTTGTATGAACACGCAACGCAAGTGGTCTTTGGCGAAGGACCTGCCGACGCGAGCATCGTAATGGTGGGAGAACAGCCGGGAGACGAGGAAGACCAGAAGGGCCATCCATTTGTGGGACCGGCCGGGCGCTTGCTGGATAAGGCGATGAAGGAAGCGGGACTGGATCGTTCAAAAATTTACATCACCAACGCAGTGAAGCATTTTAAATTTGAGGAACGCGGCAAGAGACGCATTCACGCCAAGCCCTCCGGTGTGGAGGTGTCGGCCTGCCGCCCATGGCTGGAAGCCGAGTTATTGGTGGTGAAGCCGAAGCTGGTGGTGTGTCTGGGTGCGACGGCGGCGCAAGCCTTGATGGGGCGCGATTTTCGAATTACCAGCGAACGGGGCCACTTCTTTCCGCACCGCTGGGCGAAGGAGTTAGTCGCCACCATTCACCCTTCGGCTATTTTGCGCGCTCCTCCAGAACGTTATGACGAGGAATATGGTCTTCTGGTGCGAGATCTCGGAATCATCAACAGCCGAATTCGCGAGTTAGAAATGGCTAGTTAAGCCCGGCTTTCCAGCGCTCAATCAGCAGCAACTGCTGTTCCACCTGCTCGCGTTCTGGCGCCTGCGGTTCCAGGCGCAGATACGTCTCCAGATCGTTCTTGGCAGCGCGGTGATTCATTTGCCGGAGATGGATCAGTCCGCGATGACGGTATTCTTCGGCGTAATCGGGCATGGCGTCAATCAGCAGATCCAGCACCTGGCGCGCTTTATCCCATGCCTCGCCTCGCACGTAAATGACCTTCAGGTTGCTGAGCATGCGCACCAGAATCTGGCGGTTGTTCACCGGCGCCAGCACGGCGGGATTGGAACGGATATCCACGCCGCCGGCTTCTTTGGCAAGCGCGGTCAGCTCGGCATAAGACAGAATACGGCCGCGATGAAAAGGATCAAGAAAATAACGTGAATCCATGTCCTGATAAACCACGATAAAGTGACCGGGCAGCCCGATTCCATAAACAGGCCGGTTCAGCCGCCTGGCCACTTCGATGTAGACCACGGATAAGGAAATAGGAATTCCCAGACGGCGCATCAGGACGGAGTTGAGGCAACTATTGCGCGGGTCGTAGTAATCCTCTTCATTGCCGCGGAACTGAAGCACGTCGAACATCAGTTCGTTGCAGGCGGAAATAAAATCGAGCCCGGTGGCGTTTCCAGTGAGCTGAGATTGAATCTGGTCCGCCAGATTATTGAGGCGAAAAAACGAGGCCTCCTGATCCAGGCCGGGAAACTCGATTTCGGCAAGCTCCAGCGCCGCAACATCCAGAGTCACGGAAGAACGGTCGTCCCGTAAAGCGTCAAGAAGGCGCTGCACGCGGTTTAGCTTATCATCCTAAGCAATCAAGCTAACCAATCAAGGGCTAACTGAACGAAGGAGCGCACGCCCACTCCGCTAGGGCCTTTCGACAGCCAGGCTTTACCGTCATCCAGCCACGCGGTGGCCGCAATATCCAGATGCACCCACGGCGTGGGGTCGGCAAACTCGCGCAGGAACCAGGCGGCGGTGATGGACCCGCCATAGCGGCCTCCGACATTCGGCAGATCGGCGAAGGCGGATTTCAAGTAGTCCTTATATTCTTCGTCCATCGGCAACTGCCAGGTCTTCTCGCCGGCGATTTTTGTGGCTTTAATGAACCTGGCAAGGAATTCTTCGTCGTTGGTGAATGCGCCGATGTTGTGATGGCCCAGCGCAATGCCAATGGCCCCTGTCAGGGTCGCGGCATCCACCATATGCGTGACGCCCTCGCGCTTGGCGTAGGTAATGGCATCGGCCAGAATCAGGCGGCCTTCGGCATCGGTGTTCAAGACCTCAACGGTTTTGCCGGCCATGGAAGTGACGATATCGCCGGGGCGCATGGCGCGGCCGCTCAGCATATTTTCCACTGTGGGAACGAAGCCGGTGACGGTGACGTCCGGTTTCAACTGGGCAATGGCGCCCATCGCCGCAATGACAGCGCCGGCACCGGCCATGTCGTACTTCATGCGCTCCATGCCTTCGGAGGTTTTGATGGAGTTGCCGCCGGTATCGAAGGTGACGCCCTTGCCGACCAGCGCCAGATGATCGGAACTTGCCGGTTGTGTTGGCTGATATTTCAAGACGATGAGAAAAGGCGGATTATCGCTGCCTTGCGCCACGCCCAGCAGACAGCCCATGCCGAGTTTGGCCATCGCGTCCTGATCCAGAACCTCACAGCCGAGTGCGTATTTCGCCGCCGTCTGGCGCGCCGCATCGGCCAATTGCGCGGGACTCAGCAAGTTCGCCGGTTCATTCACCAGTTCACGCGTGACGTTCTGCGCTTCGCCGATAATACGTCCGCGCTCAAAGGCTTCGGACAGGGCTTCAGGCGCAACCAGCGTGAATGCTTCCAGTTTTTTTTCGGCTTTCTTGGGGTCGGTTTTGTGTTTGTCGGATTCCCATTCGCCCAGCACCGCGCCCTCGGCGATGGCGCAGGCTAAATCGGGAGTGGCATTTTCCAAGAACAGGGCCAAGGTTCGAATGCCTTTGGCGCGCAGCGACCGGACCAGAACGCCCGCCGCGCGCCGCGCTTCCACGGACGTGAATTTGTCGCGGCTTCCGCCGCCGATAATCACCAGGCGCTTGGCGGCGAGATTCCGCGGGCGGTGCAGCACGCTGAATTCGTAAAGTTTGCCCGAAAATTCACCGCTGTCGCGGATTTCCTGAAGCCAGCCGCCTTGCCGCGCGGCTTCCGGCGCGGTTTCCGCCGCTTCTTTTTCAAAACAGATGAAGGCCAGGGCGTCAACCGATACCTGCTCTGGCGAACTACTTTCAATTTGTAATTTCATTTTTCCTATTGACGCGCTCTTCTGGCCATGGCGGCTTTCGCTTCGTCCTGCATTTCTTTGGCGCGGGCGGATTCGCGTTTGTCGTGAAATTTTTTGCCCTTGCCGACGGCAATTTCAATTTTGATGCGCCCGGCTTTCAAATATAACTTGGTGGGAACAATGGTCAGGCCTTTTTCGCGCGTCTCCGATTGCAGCTTTTCAATCTCTTTGCGATGCAGCAGCAATTTGCGTTTGCGCACCGGCGGATGGTTCATCAGGTTGCCGTGCGAATATTCGCTGATGTGCGCGTTCACCAGCCAGGCTTCGTTGCCCGCCACTTCAGCGTAGCTCTCTTTCAACTGCACCTTACCCGACTTGGCGGCCTTCACCTCGGTCCCGGTGAGCACCAACCCGGCTTCATAGCGGTCGTCCAGGTGATAGTTATATCCGGCTGAGCGATTGTCACTCAGGATCTTAATGTCAGTTTTGTCCGCCACGCTGCTCTCTTTAGTTTCGCTTACCACGCTGGAAACACTTCGTGCGTCAGTTCTTTGGAGTCAGCAGGGATTCAATCCGATAGGACTAGCAGTACCAAGGTAGGGGCATGTCTGTATCGATGATTGCTTTGAGAGGCTGACTAGCTTAGTCTGAAATGTCGGAAACCGTGAAAGCATTAAAACTGATCCGCCCCTGGGTAGCGCTCCTGTGCGCCGTTACCTTATCCATTCCACCCCTCGACGCAAGCACAAAAGCGGGCGACAAGTTATTGAAAAAAGGCGAGAAGGCCGAGGCGCAGCACGACTATGACGCAGCGCTTACTTTTTATGAACAGGCTCTGGAAACCGATTCCAAAGAGCCCGCGTATATGCTGGCCGAACAGCGCGTGAAGCCGCTGGCGAGCAACACGCATATTGAAAACGGGAAAAAACTTCTCGCGCAGCAAAAACTGAATGAAGCGCTGGTGCAGTTCAACAAAGCGCTGCTGACAGATCCTTCTTCGGTGATCGCGCTGCAAATGATTAGCGAGACAAATCAGATGATTAAGCAGCGCAACGCGTCCGCGGCAGGAACGGCTATTCTGACGCCCGCCGAACAGTCGCGTCAGGATCTGGAAAAACGGCTGGGCGAATTGCAGGCGCCGCCCACGCTGCGGCCCATCAATAACCAGATCAGCAATCTTAAAATGAACAACCAGAGCGCGCGCGTGCTTTATGAAAGCGTGGGCAAACTGGCGGGAATTAACGTGCTGTTTGATCCGGCGGGGATCGAGGGCCAGGGCGGCGGTGCGCGCAATTTCAATCTCAATTTGACCGATGTGACGCTGGAAGAAGCTCTGAGCGACGTGGCCCTGGTGACGCACACCTTCTGGAAACCGGTCAGCCAGAATGCCATATTCGTCACTTCGGAGAGCGAGCAGAAGCGGCAGGAATATCAGGACGAGGTGGTCCGCGTCTTCTACGTTCAGAACGCGAGCACGGTGGCGGAATTCACGGATATATTCAATGCGATCCGGGTTGGCTCCAAGCTGCAGACCGGCGTATTTCAGGTGGCCAGCCAGAACGCGATTATCGCGCGCGGAAGCCCTGACGCGATGCTGGTTATCGAAAAGCTGTTACATGATCTGGACCGGCCCAAGGCCGAAGTGCTGGTGGACGTGATGGTGATGGAAGTTTCGAAATCGAAGATTACGAACCTGGGCGCGGCGCTGCAAGGCACGACGCTGGGAGGCACTTCGGCGCAGGGCCTGGTTTTTCCGGTAACACCCGGAACAACCACCACTTCCACCAGCAGCGGAACATCCACCACCAGCACGACGGGGACTTCCATTCCGTTGTCGGGCATAGGCAAACTTTCCACGAATCAGTTTTCGCTGGCGCTGCCCAGCGCCATGGTGGAAGCCTTTCTGACGGATTCGTCGACGCACTTGCTGGACCGGCCGCAGCTTCGCGTGACGGACGGCGGAAAATCGACGCTGAAAGTCGGCGAAAAGGTTCCGTATGTTTCCGGTTCTTTGAACTCGGCCGTGGCCACTCCGGGTTCGATCCCTTACGCCACCACCCAGTTCCAGCAGATTGATGTCGGCGTGAATATCGAATTACAGCCGCATGTGAACGGTCCGAATGACATCAGCATGCACATCAAGGTGGAAGTGTCGAGCGTTCTGTCCACGGAAACGATTGCGGGTGTTCAGCAGCCGATTATCGGGCAGAAGGTGAACGAGGCCGATATTCGCATGACGGACGGAGAAGCCAGTCTGCTGGGCGGTTTGACTTCCGATTCCGACGCGAAGAGCGTGGCGGGAATTCCGGGAATCGCCAACCTGCCGGTTTTGGGCTACTTGTTTGGCACGCGCACCAACGACCGCGAGAAGGACGATATCGTCATTGCGCTGGTGCCGCATATCATCCGTGCGCCTATTTTGAACAATGGCGACGAAGGCATTTTGGCTGGCACGGAACGTGTGGTGAAGGTGGACCGGAAGGTTCCGGAACAGCCCGCAACGACCCAGCCGTTAAACCAGCCCTTAAACCAGCCGGCGAACAGGCCGCCTTTTGCGAATCCGGCGGTTCCGCCGCCCGTGAATCAGTTACCGCCGCTCGGCCGCATCCTGGAAGTGCCTCCGGGAGTGACAGCGGGTCAAACCACGGCATCGGGTGCCTATCTTTCGGGAGCGAGTCAACCAAACCGGCCAGCGCCGCGAACGGCACCGCCGCTACCGCAGAGCAACTCAATTGACATTTATCTTTCTCCAAAGCCCGACCCAAAGGCTGGACCGCAAGCGGCTCCCGATCCGGCGACGGGTGCAAAGACGCCGGCAAGCGGCAGTCAGACTCAGCCGAATTAAACTGGAGTTAATGAAGATGCAGTTCAAAGGTGGCGCGGTTTCCGGCCGGCGGCGGCATTGTCAGGGTGGCTTTTCACTTGTTGAGCTGATTGTCGCTTTCACGATTTTGATGGTTTTGAGCACGATGGCCGTGCCGCTGGCGCGCTATCAGGTGCGGCGACAGCGCGAACGAGATCTGATCAGCGATCTGACCGACATGCGGCACGCCATCGACAAATATAAGGACCTGTGCGACGCGGGCAAGATTCAGGCGGGCGATCAGGATGCCTATTGTTATCCCAAGAGCCTGAAGATTATGGTGGAAGGCGTGCCGCTGCAAAACACGCTGAGCGGCAACGGGCAAACGGGCAAGCTCAAGTTTTTGCGGCGCATTCCAAAAGATCCTTTCACGGGCGACGACGATTGGGGCATTCGCAGCATGCAGGACGACCCCACTTCCAACAGTTGGGGCGGCCAGAACGTCTTTGATGTGTATTCAAAGACCAGCGACAGGGCCAGCGACGGAAAGCCGTATTCAGAATGGTAAAGAAAACGAGCAGACGGCGTTTATTGCAGCGCGGCTTTACGCTGATTGAGCTGATGGTGGTGATGGCCATCATTACCATTCTCATTACCATTGCGGTGCCGATTTACCAAAAATCCATCATCCGGGCGAAGGAAAGTGTGCTGCGAAGCAATCTGGCCAGCATTCGCAACATGATAGACGAATACACGGTGGACAAGCAGAAAGCGCCGGAGACTTTGCAGGATCTGGTGACCGATGGCTATTTGCGCCAGATTCCGCAGGACCCGATGACGCAGTCTTCCGAGACGTGGAAGATCATCATGGAAGACACGCCGGTCGGCGGCAGCAACAGTTCACCGGGCATTTACGATGTGCGCAGCGGTTCGGATAAGAAGTCGCTGGATGGCACTCCGTATTCGGACTGGTAAACTGGTGGTCGGTACTCCCTGATCGTCTAATGGTAGGACAGCGGCCTTTGGAGCCGTGAATCGTGGTTCGAATCCATGTCGGGGAGCCAAAGTTTTCCGGCGCACACCAACTAAAGATTATTAGTAACTTTAGGAAGTCTGCCGTCATCTGGTAAGGGCCTGACTTATGGAGCCGTCGTGTGTTCGCCAAGATCAAATTCCCGGCACGTCCCGGCTCTTCTCGGATTATCTCTATAATTTCCCGGAAGTAAGCCCGTTCTATCCGGCCGGTGAGCCAAGTTTCGAACAGGTTTTGGAGACGGCCCGCGGCCTTTCTTTTTCGGATGACCGGCGCGCGGCGATTGTAGCCGCTTTGCGTGAGCAGAACGAAGATTCAGCGGCTCTGCAAAAGCTTGCCCAGCCGGGAACGGTGGCGGTGGTGAGCGGTCAGCAGGTCGGGCTTTTTTCCGGACCGGCTTACACCATTTTCAAGGCACTGACGGCGGTAAAACTGGCGGAAGCGCTGGAAGTTGAGGGTGTTCCCGCCGTTCCGATTTTTTGGCTTGCCACGGAAGACCATGACCTTGCTGAAGTGGACCATGCCTGGGTGTTTAACGAGAAGGGCAAACCGGCGCGGATTTCGAGTTCCGGTTTAGTGGCGACGGGCGGTCCAGTGGGTGTGACTCCGCTGACCGATCTGCCGATTAAAGAGTTGCCCGCGGCGCTGGGAGACCTGCCTTTCGCCGCTGAAGTAATGGCCAAGTTGACGGCCGCCTATCACGAAGGCGAGACGCTGGGCGGAGCGTTCGCGGCGTTTCTGAAGGACTTGCTGAGCGGGTATGGCCTGCTCTTTTTGGATCCGCTGAAGCCGGGTATTCGCAAGCTGGCCGCGCCTTTTCTGCTGCGGACGGCGGAGCAGGCGCCAGAACTGGTTTCGGCGCTGGTGAAGCGCAGTGCTGATCTGCAAGCGGCGGGTTATCACGCGCAAGTGCTGGTAGAGAAAGACGCGGCGCTGCTGTTTCTGCTGAGCGGAAAGCGAAGACTGGCGCTGCGGATGAAAGACGGGAAGTTTGTCTCGCGCGAAGGTGAATATAGCGTGAATGAGCTTGCCACGCTGGGCGAGAGGCTTTCTCCGAATGCTTTGCTGCGGCCGGTGATGCAGGATTTCTTGCTGCCGACGGCGGCTTACGTGGGCGGACCGGCTGAGATTGCGTACTTTGCGCAAGGGTCGGTTCTGTATGACGCACTGCTGAAGCGGATGCCTGTGATCTATCCAAGAAACAGCTACACACTGCTCGATGCGCGGGCGGAAAAGCTGATGTTGCGCAACCAGCTTCGGCTGACGGATCTGCTGGATTATCAGGAGCGCGTGAAAGGCAAGATTGCGGCGCGCATGGTGCCGAAGGATTTGACGGCCGAGTTCGGGCAGATTCAGAAGACGGTTGCGGGATCGCTGGATAAGCTTCAGCGCGATTTGCAGGCGTTTGATCCGACGCTGGAAGCGGCGGCGCGGAAGAGCTCGGCTAAAATTCTGTTTCAGTTAGAGAAACTGCAGCGCAAGACGGCGCGCGAGACGCTGCGGCGGGACGGCAAGGCTTCCTCCGATTCTGATTATTTGATGAACCTGGTTTTTCCGCATAAGCATCAGCAGGAACGGCTGTATTCGATTGTCCCTTTTCTGGCTAAGTACGGGCTGGATTTTACGGCCAGATTGTATGAGCAGGCGCAGGTGAGTTGTCCTGATCATATGATTCGCACTTTCTAACAGGCTTCAATGGCGCGTTTCATGACTGCTCTTGGGGCGGTTTCGCCGGTCCAGAGTTCGAACTGGTGGGCGGCTTGTTCCAGCAGCATGTCGATGCCGTGAATGATGGTGGCGTTTTGCGAGCGCGCTTGTTTGAGCAACTTGGTTTCGTGCGGATTGTAGACCATGTCCATGACGATGCCGGCAGGGATTTTGTCTTCGAACAGGCAGGCGTCCGAATGCGGATGCATGCCGACGGGAGTGGCGTGGATGAGGGCATCGAAATGGGCGCTCTGAGAATCTTCCAACGTTAGAGCGGTGCCTTTCACCACGCGGGCGAGCTGCTGGGCTGATTTGAAGTTTCGTCCGGTGATGGAGACTTTGGCTGATGCGTCAGAAAGGGCAATGGCGGCGGCGCGCGCCGCGCCACCATACCCTGCAATCAGAATGGACGCGTTGGCCAGGCGCAGGTGCTTGGAGAGCGGCTGGATCACTCCTTCGGTGTCGGTGTTTGCGCCGCGCCACTTCCCTGCTTTGCGCCAGACGGTGTTGACCGCGCCGATGCGTTTCGCTTGCGGATCAATGATGTCCAGATAGCGCATGATGCGCTGCTTATGCGGGATGGTGACGCTGAATCCGCTGACTGGAAGTTCGGAGGCGAATTTCATCCAGTCACCTAAATGCGCGGGGGCAACAAGAAACGGCAGATAGACCGCGTCGATGCGGCGCGCCTGAAATGCGCGGTTGTGGATGAGCGGGCTTTTGGAATGCGCGACCGGATTGGCGATGACTCCGTACAGGCGCGTATGCGGGTTGATTTTTTCGCAGCGGTAAAGACTGCGCATGAGTTTGGCGGAGACCTGGCCGGGTGCGGTTCCTTCTTCGGACGAAGGCGCGGCGTAGGAATAGAGGCTGCCGATGCAGGGCGAGAGAACGCGGCTAACCAAGCCGACTTCCGACATGGCCATGGCGATGAGCGGGATTTCGTGCGGGGCGCGCAGCAGGTCAAACAGACGGAGATTATCGCTGGGTTTGCGCGCGGTAACGGCGAGCTTGTGAGCATCGCATGGAATGCGCGCGAGCCTTTTCAGGATGGGGCTGAGCGCGGGCGTGGATTCGAAGTTGTGATAGGAGAGGCAGAGCGGGGCCGTTTCGCGGAGCGCGGGCAGTTCGGGCTTGATCTGCTCGGCGGTTTCAATTTCGAGATCAATAAACGTTGCGCCGGCGCTGGCAGACTCTTTGAGCAGGCGCAACTGCTGCTGGACGTCGCCATGGAAGTGCCCGGAGGCTTGGCGGTGGCGGCAGGTGGCTAACAGATAGGAGTCTGGATACTTCTTCTTGAAGGCCCGCAGAGCTTCGATGCCGGCGGCGGGAGACTTCAAAAAATCGAGCCGGAATTCGAGGAAGATGTTGCCGTCTTTGTATTCGCTTTCCGCCGCGCTGGCGAGCTGGTCGGCGGTGGGAAATCCGAGCGCGACGCAAATGCGCGGCAGGGACTTAGGAAGGGATGGCATGAGCGGCAGGGGCTGTTTGGATAGCATACCAAGAGGGAGAACGACTCAGTGCCACGTTTCGCGGTGTTGTCATTGGCGGTTTTGTTTGCAGGTTTGAGTTTTGGGGCGGACTTCAATCAGCCTTTTCGTCCGCAGTTCCATTTCTCGCCGCAGGAGCATTGGACGAACGATCCGAACGGGCTGGTTTACTTTGAGGGCGAGTATCATCTGTTCTTTCAATACAACCCGTTTGGCGATGAGTGGGGGCACATGAGCTGGGGTCATGCGGTGAGCAGGGACCTGATTCATTGGGATCAGTTGCCGGTGGCTTTGCCGGAAGAGAACGGGGTGATGATTTTCACCGGGAGCACGGTGATCGATGAGCACAACACCAGCGGCTTCTGCACGGGCGGGAAGCCTTGCATGGTGGCGATTTACACCGGATACACAGCGGCCAGCGCGGGAAAGAAGTCTTTGCAGACGCAGAACGTGGCGTTTAGCAATGACCGTGGACGGACGTGGACGAAGTATTCGGGCAATCCGGTGCTGGATTTGCATATGACGGATTTCCGCGACCCGAAGGTGCTGTGGTCGAAGGAATCGAAGCAATGGATTATGGCGGTGTCGCTGCCGGATGACCATAAGGTTCGCGTTTATGGCTCGGCGGATTTGAAGACGTGGAAGCCGGTGAGCGATTTCGGGCCGGCGGGCGCGACGGGCGGGCAGTGGGAATGTCCGGAGCTGTTTGAGCTGCCGGTGGAGGGAAAGCCGGGGCAATCGCGCTGGGTGATGAAGGTGGGGCTGAATCCGGGCGCGCTGCAGGGCGGATCGGGCGAGCAGTATTTTATCGGGCAGTTTAACGGGCGGGAGTTCAAGAATGAGAATCCGGCTGCGCTGACGCTGTGGACGGATTATGGCAAGGATTGCTATTGCGCACTGACGTTTAATAATCTTCCGAAAACGCACAGTCCGGTGATGATTGGCTGGATGGATAACTGGCAGTATGCGGCGAAGCTGCCGGAGAGCCCGTGGCGCGGGCAGATGACGCTGCCGCGGAAGCTGATGCTGCGCGAGACGCCGGAGGGGATTCGGCTGTTTCAGGCGCCGATTGATGAATTGAAAGAGCTGGCGGCGGGGCAGATAACGGTGGCGAATGCGGCGTCGGCGAAGACGGATTTGAGCGCTTCGCACACGTACCAGCTTCATTTGGCGGTGGACCCTGGCAGCGCGGGGGATGCGGGGTGGAAGTTTGCGTCGAAGGATGGCAAGTACACGCTGATTGGCTATGACGCGGCGAACGGCGTGCTGTATGTGGACCGGAGCCATTCGGGAAGCGCTCCGGTAAGCCCGGAATTTTTTGCGCGGATTGAGGCGCCGCTGAAGGTGAAGGGATTGCTGGCGCTGGATCTGGTGGTGGACCGCTGTTCGCTGGAGCTGTTTGCCAATGGGGGCGCGGTGACGATGACGGACCTGGTGTTTCCGGATCCAGGGGTGAGCGTAATGGAGTTTTATGCGAAGGGCGGGAAGGCGGGGAGCGTGACGGCGAAGGTGACGGAATTGAAGTCGGCGCATTAAGCGGATGCAGCGGTATGATGCGGCTTTGAAAATTTTGCTGCAAGCGACGGCGGGTTCGCTGCTTCGCCAACTGACCGGTGTGACAGTGGTGCGCTGGCTGAATGTGGAGATGCCGCAGGTGCAGAGCAGCCAGGTGGATTTGCTGGGGATG
>Ga0116231_10011745_pt1 | contig 13280 bp, 9 predicted proteins | sample S1TSphgellanicum_2_FD_89695 | JGI IMG/M metagenome (GOLD analysis project Ga0116231, IMG submission 89695) | Host-associated microbial communities from peat moss isolated from Minnesota, USA - S1T2_Fd - Sphagnum magellanicum MG | ecosystem: Host-associated > Plants > Peat moss > Unclassified... | reverse complement strand
TCCCAACTGCTAAATCTGTTTTGATTTGCAAGGTTATGCAATTCTTGCGTGAGATCTCTGTGCACTCCCAACCAGTGGAAGCCCTGGTGAGCATTCATTTCCAGGGTGATGCAATTCTTGTGCTAGATCTTGATGCCCTCCCAACTGTTGAATCTGCATTGATTTGCAAGGTTATGCAATTCTTGTGCTAGATCTCTGTGCACTCCCAACCAGTGGAAGCCCTGGTCAGCATTCATTACCAGGGTGCTGCAATCCTTGTGCTAGATCTCGATGCCCTCCCAGTCGTTGAAATCCCCGATCTGCTTTGATTTGCAAGCTCCCACAATTATTTTGCTAAATCCCAGTACACTCCCATCTGGTGCAATCCCCCATTTGCATTGATTTGCACTGTTTCATCTGTCTAATATGAAGAATTGTTTCATGCTGTGCTTAGAGGATCCAGCACCTGATAACTATCCGTGTAGCTGCTTTAGCTGAAAGTAGTTTCACCCTTTAGGGTTTTTCATAGCAGCAATAGGTTCTCATTACTAGGTACTTGGTATAAGCCTCTGACTAAGCTTTCTCTCTCTGCAAGGGATACCAACCACCTATATTTCATCATTTTACTTGGCATTGAGGCATGTCTATGAGATTTCAGAGAAACATCCATCAATACTTCAGGGTATCTGTATGTTCTCTCTGTTCTCTCCGTCCTGTCAATTCCAGAAAAACCAAAACTAACACAAAGAGAATGAGTGCACAGACACTTCAACAGACTGATGGCACACATGCTTTTTGTGAGTTCTGCAACTGGAAAAATTGCGCTGCATTCTCTATCTACCCTGCTGTGTTTGGCATAATGATTGCAAGATGATCAAATAACACAATTTTGAAACTTTTGCATCTTCTTATCACATTTACATGGTTGTCACAACAGCTGAGCTCAGTTTGATGTTCCTGGGGGGGGGATTGTGTAGTGAGAAACTAAAACATCTACGGTGATTCAAATCTGTTGATTTGTATAAGCAACATAGACTTGCACAATTTCTAGAACGAGGAAAGTTCTAGTCAACCAAACGAGGTTGTTCTTGGTAAGTGAACAACTGTGCAGCCGATGGTTCAAAGCTCTGTTCTGCAGAAAAACCTCCATTCTGAGTGCAGTATGTTGAGACCACATTTATGGAGCATGAAACCTCATTTGCAACTGAATTTCTCCCACTGTATGAAACCTTGACAGCTTCTTCCTGCTTATTTTGTTGGGAACCCCATATTGTCCTCTGCATTGCAGAAGGCAGTGTTTCACTTGCTGCTAAGAATCTGGCATCTGTCGGTGAAAATCTGTTGTCCGTGGACAACAAAAGTGGAGTCAATGACACAAAGGCTTGATCGGCAGTTGATAAGTGGCAATCTCTGGTTCTCTTCTGCTTTTGAATCCTTGTGTCCTCACCCTCCAACTTTTTTATGCTTCCTTTACCAATAACTGCAATTTGAACATTCTTATCACTCTTACTGCTGCTTGCACTGGACTGTACAGCACCTTTGTCGCATCTCACAAGTTCTCTGTCAGTCTGCACCTTCAATTTTGTGGCCTCATGGCTGACTTTCCTATGAGCTTCAAGCTTTCTGACTTTGGTGGCATTTAGGTGCTGTATCCCAGCATGACTGCTCTCTCCTTGTCGTAATACATCCCCAGTCGTGTGTTTGTGTTGATCAGAGGAGTTTTCTATCATCCTGAAACCACCAGGATTAGCTGCCCCTGAAGTTGCATGAGAGGATCCAATTGGCTTAGCACTGTTTTGTATTGCTCGCAACTCAGACATACTCATTGGCCTCTGAGTGCGAAGATAAGCCTGTGAACCTGGCTGCCCAGCAAGATGTCCTTGGTTTGGTGGAGTACCTTGGAGCCAAAGTAGAGGTGTTAAGCTAACAATTGTCTCTGGTTGTTGAGAGTTCAACAATTGTGTTTCTGAAGAGGCCATGACCAAGCTTGCACCTTGGTCAGTTTTTGGAAGCTTATGGGGAACCATAAGAATCTCTTTCCCTTCTCCCATTGCCATGTATTCTGTGCCTGGTAAGTTTGAAAGACGACTTTGTTCTTCACCTGAGGAGCTGGTATGAGTGGCAGTTGAAAAAGACGGAGCAATCTCCTCTCCTTTGTCTTCTTCATCCTCTCCTCCTGAAAGAGAGAGAGATGTAACTATTGCACAGTCCTTTTGGCCTTCCTTTAGCTGCCTTTGTTTCCTCTCCAACTTTCCAAGGTCCTGCTCAATGCGTGCAAGCTCAGCTGCCTCTCTTCTTCTTTGTCTCTCCAGTTCAGCGATCCTATGAACTCTTCCTTCTTTTGCTTCCTTCAGTTTCACTGACTGAACTGTTATTTCTGCAAGCAAATTGGTCCTTTTCGCTTTTGCTTTGACATGTTGCGTGTGTGATCTGTCTGCTCACCAACCAGATACCGCTGAATCAGAAAATGGAAAGGTTTGCAGAAGAGCAGATTGTGATTGTTGTTGTGATTATTTCCAAGAGAGAGAGAATGGGAGAGAATATTATGTCATGTACACACCACTGCTTTCATTCAGACACAAGTGTCTCATTCTATGCAGTAAAAATGTCGTAAAAAAACAAACAGAGAAAGTGATTGATACTTACGCTGAATATTCTCAAGAGTTGCCATCTTTCTTGTCCCCCTTGGTGACTTACTGTGCACTTTGGCAATGTGTGCTCGAAGCTTGTACTCCTGGCAATAATGTTTGTCACAGTTTGCATAAGGACATTCATTGTAGTCACCAGTGTGTGTCTTTGTATGTGAACGTAGGTTGAAGTCAAGTGAGAAGGCCTGCCATTTTCCATTCCAGAATCAATCAACAAGAGGAGACAGGGTTTAGAGCTCTTGGTGGTGTCACTCTTTCTATACCCATTGTGTGGTGTCATTCTTTCTAGAGTGTTTCCATGTGGCAACAAAGAGAGTGCTATCAGCTAGAGCCTGAACACAAGCAAGACAGCAACATACACAACTGACTGCAAGATTGCCTTCAGCTGAAATAGAAGCCACTGTTGTGTTAGCTTCCATCAGTAAGTGGGCAGTGTAGATACCTTGCCACAGCCTTCAAAGAGACAGAGAAATGGCTTCTCTCCAGTGTGGATCAAAAAATGACGCTTCAGCTTTGACCTCTCCGAAAAGCTCTGCCATCCCCAGTGGGTGCATCAGTAAGATCTCCAAATACCAACCTCTTTGTCATTGCAAGTCTCATGGTTTAGACCTTCAAACTTCTGTGCAGGGACATGAAGGCAGGAGAGGTAGAGAGAGTACCAAAGTGGTGATGAATTAGTTACTGGCAAATAACAGCATGATGGACAGAATGTGCTTAGAATCATCTAGCTTGATTCTGAAAACAAGAACAGAAGCATGAGAGAGAGAGAGAGCACTTTGTTGCAGCCCTCATAATGGCAAGCATAGGCACGATCTCCATGCACACGGGCATGAGCATATAATGCAGGTTCTTCTTTGAATTTTCTCTTGCATCCTTCCACATTACAGACAAATAGTGGACCTGCAGAGAGATTGCAGCCAGATGTAAGAATATGCAGTGAGCACTTCTGATCAAAGACTAGCTATGGCTACCAGTGATGGTAAATGGGCAGCAGCCTGCACAATTGAAAGTGTCAGCCCTATGATGTAACATACTTCTGCGGGAGGGAGGAGAGGTGCCACTTCCATTCTTGCATAGTCGCTTTGAGCTTTGAGATCCCAGACCTTCTGTTGCAATCATCCGCCTTTTCAGTGAGCTGAGTGGAACTTGTTTCTCCCCCTCTTCTTCTTTCTCAGATAGCTCCTCAACATAGACATGTTTTCTAGGTCTGCCTCGCTTCTTTGTGGGTACTGTCTTACAGAGGACCTCTTCAGTGCTTAGCTCATCATCTATACATCACATATAATGGAGCAAAAAAACTACAGCAATTTCAGTACAATTTATATAAGAATCTGGATATTGAGTTTTCTGTCATGTTTCCAGAAGCAAATGCGAAGCTTCAGAACACAAAGTGGGTGCCAAGGAGCAGCATCCCGGTTTCTGCATAAAGAAGACAACAGAGAAAAATCCATTGCACAAGGGAAGAATCAACTTCAAACTCAATAGTACTTAATACATCTCAGCTAGTGATCTGCATTTTCTAGAAAATGAGTCAGGAAAGATGGGCAGTGACAAAAAACCTTCGATTGGTTGTGAGGTGTTTCCACACATACTGGCAATGGTCCTTACACGGATGCATTTTGGTACACTGTCATCTGATTCATCACCTGCAAACCCAGGCCTTAGTTATCAATCAATGACTGTGCAGTTCAGTCAACAAATTTTTCAGCAATTCTCTCAGCAGTCCTCTCAAACAAGGTTCAAATCATCATGATGCTCTTCAAGTATCGTTACCAGGAAAGCGTCGTTTGATTCCACGATTCAAGCGCACAGCTCTGGGTTCTTCAAGTTTGGGAGTAGTCGTGGAATCTGGGAGGCTCATCTTCTGCACATTTGGTCTTAAAGGATGCTTCACCAGTTTCTTTGATTTGAATCTCGAGAAATCCTGTCCAGTTTCAATCTTAGGAGGAGCTTCACAACCCTTGAAGCTCTTCTTTCCTGGTTCACGATCCCCTGGACATCTGCTAGAGGTTCTAATGCCAGTTTTTTTCTCTGCTGCCACTTCTCTATACTTCTTGTCTGAGAGTTTGGAGATCAGTTTGCTGTCTTCTTCATCTCTCTGGCAAGCTCCTTCAACAACCATTGTGCCAGAGCCTCCATCCTCACCTCCTTGCTCATTCCTGTTCTCTGCATTTTCTTCCACAACAATGTGGCGTACAGTTCTCTTCTTAACCCCAGCTCTCGTTCTTGTCAAACTGGTTGACTGGGTGAGGATCGACTCTCTCTGCTTTTGCACAAGTCCTGCATCATCCTCAGACTGCTCATTCCCTGAACTACATTGTGGCAAATTATCTCTCTCTTTCCCATCATTGTTTGCACCTTCCTTGACCTCGAGGTCTGCGTTGTACTTCCCACTTTTAAGCCTTGACCTCGTTCCGACATTGCCAACATCCTCCCTTTCGGAACTCTTTTCTAGCCCCTGCTCCTGGCTCCCTTCTCCCGGCGACCCACTACCGTTATCAAATTCGTCTTCAATGGAGTTCTGGGCTTCTTCCAGGAGAGACTTATCTCTCCTCAACCTTGCTGTGTCCATACCTGGCAAGCTCCTAGGCCAGAAGCCTTTGAAACGGAACCGCAGGTGCGGCTCTCTATCTCTCTCTGTGTCTCCTGTTTCTGGTTGCAGCTTCTCTGTAAGTCCCCACTCTTCGCCTCCTCCTCTTGGTTCTCTTCTCCTTGTGGTTCTACCTCTTCTTCTTCTTCTCAACCAGCTAGAGTTCTAGATCTTACACTTAGTGGCTTCTCCACGAGATCACTATCCTCCTACCTCATTGAACTAAGAGCAACATACATCTCTCTCTCTCTCTCTCTCTCTCTCTCTCTCTCTCTCTCTCTCTCTCTCTCAAAACACTTATTTACACCACCTCTATACTGTCGATCGCCAAACTGTTCTTAGATCGCCCTTTTTCTGACGGCAAGCATTTGATCAGGAGCTCATCAGCTTGGCAAGAGCTTAGATTTCACCACGAAAACATAGACGCGAATACATACAATGCTAAAAGCATACAGAGCTCGAGTACACACAAACGCTGGTCATGGAAGCCACCAACTAAAGATTGTCAGTACCTGTCGAACTCTAGGAAGAACTCATCATCGCACCCTGACCAACAACCCGCTTTGCAAAACACCAATAAAATCTTCTTCCATCAGGTAGAAAGCTGTCTTCGATTAGACTACCATCGAGCAACATGTGTGCTTGGCAGCAGCAGCAGCTGGTCGTAGCAGATCTGTTCCCACTTTCTGACCACGATGGCACTCGACTAGGTCTCCTCATTGGGATTAGAAAACCAAACCTCACATCGCCGTCTCGGACTTCTGAAACTAAATCCGGATCATTATGAGCTTTTTCATGCACCGAAGCTGTTGTTGTTGGTGTTGCTGCTGCAGCACAGAAAAAGTCGCGAAAAAGTCTATCTCTTGCGCAGAAGTTGGAAGCCGTGGCTGCTTACAAACTGAAGGCAAAATCTAAATTAAGACAAGCAGAAGAAGAGCGCCCCGGTAGAGGAGGAAGACAATAAGAAAGTGGCACGCAGGTTTGGCGAGGTACTTGGGAAAGCACCCACATTTTGTCGCAATACTTTAGGTCACCTACCCCACGACCTTTTCACCACCTTTTTTGGTTGCGAAAAGACTGAAAAGTTCTTCGGATTATTGGCAGGATTGGTTTTGGAATAATATTTCTCGTCTTGACTGGCTGAGTGATGTGTTGCAAGCACGATGAACGTAAGTAACTCGGAGAGAGCTGAAACTAAATCAAGGACCTAAAAAGAGCGTAAAACGAAGGAAAAAAACACACGCAAACACACAAAACAAAATGGCAGTTCCCGACCGCCGAGGTGCTGAGGATAGAGGTGTGCAGCGACCTCATAATTGCGGATCAAAGTACTCGGAGTGGGTTTTAATGTGAAACGTGCAACTTTTGCGTATCTTGTTGTCTCATCATGAGTCGCTTGTCTATCTTCGCCACTTGAAGTGAGATACGGGAGTATTTGTATCTGTTTCTGAACCATTTCTCTTCGAGCTTCTCTGTACTTATGAGATTGGGAAGCTCCCTTTTGATACTAATGTCTTGTGAAACTGGAGCTCTAGAGGTTAGGACATTGTTCCACGATCCAGGATTTTTTGGAGCTTCGAGATTTGAAGAGTGCTCCAATTTTACTATGCCTGAAAAGTACTTGAAACTTCATCACATTTCTCTTTTCGTTTCTGGAAAGATTTATTAGTGCTAGGTTGTTTTGTAACACTCAGATTTTATGTGACAACCACTGATCTTGGAAAGGGAGGGCAAGCAAAATGCAAACATTTCCAGAAAAAATTGCTGAAACAGGAAGTGCTGGACATCCATTTGTAGCATTTGACATGGCTCTCTGGATGCACTTCCCTCTTGTGAACTCTCAGTTTTGTTTTTCTCTCTCTTTAGTTACTTCTTGTTTGTGTTTTCAGAACTTGCTCTCTTGAATTTGTCAGGTGCTGTCTTTGAGTGTATTGATGAATCACCTTGTACTTGGTATGTCATATGAGGAAGGTTTGGCTTGTCTGGATTGAAGCAAATGCTTGTTGTTCATCATTTGTCTTTGTGGAGCCAAGCATGTGAAGGAATCCGAGGCAAAGCAGTTTCTCTGTGCTCTGATTGTTGTTCATCATTTGTCTGTGAGGATTTGAGCATGTGCAGGAGTCCAAGTCAAGCAATTTCTCTTTGCTGTTGAACTTGTCAGCTGCTGTCCCTGAGTGTGTTTATTTTTTTGGCAATCTGAAAGAGAAAACTTTGGCAGCAGTTCAGAATGGTGGCATCATCAGAGAGGTCTTAGAAGGAATGTGATCTGCTCAGTTTGGATTTCTGGTTGTATATGAATACAAGGAAAGGAAAAAGGAGCACAAGAGTAGGAGAGGCAGTCTGACTACTAGAGAATTCTGGTGGCCTCCAAGATGCAGCTCCCTATTACACCATCTGAGCCCTTGTAGTCCCCAGTCTTGCTGAAAAAGTTTGACCACAGTACCGTCAACACCACACTTCCAAAGATCACCATGATATCTGGACCTGCATCTAAACCATGACATTGCCTTCTGAAATTTTCCAGGGTCTAGTAGACAACATAGACATCTTGGTATTCCAATTCATAACTATGGAGGTCCCTTCATTCCATTTGCAATGCCCAATATCAGTCCTCACAGTTTATGACCATCATACAGGAGCATCCCCTGAACCCTGTCCTCAAACAAAAATTGCTCATGTTAAGGACATCTGTCAGAATCAACTGACAACAGAATACTGTTACAAATCCCCAATTATGGACAATTCCACTCCATACTCATCACCTTCCTCATCCACTCTCTCTGCAGCTGTAACAAATCAACTCTTCTTTACCTTGTTTGAATTGTTCAATGACCACAGACAGGAACAGGCAGCAAGGTTTGCATGTCTTCAGATAAACGATGTTGCTGAGTTGGTGCTGCTGTTGCTGCTGCTGAGAGTATGAAGTATGAATGTCAGCTGCAGGTCAGTTCTAATGCAATTGAAAGAGAATTGAGGTACACACATTTGCATACCAACAGAAATGAGAGAGGTCTCTCCATTTACTTGTTGGAACTCCACTTGCTACTGTTCCAACAACTCAACCAAATTTCTTTACCATTAGAAGTAACAATAATTGAAGACCTGAACTGATTGATGCAAGATGCTTGCAGTGTTGCTTCACAATCTAGAAAGTTTTTCAGCTAAAATTAAGCGGAGAACACTGAAACAACATTAAAAACCCCTTTAAAAGTGAGGATGCTGGACATACATGTGTGCATGTGTGTAATAGAAGCATGTGAAGCAAGCATAGAAACACAATGTCCAGAAGCAAGAGATAATCTCAACATAGCTTCACAGAGCTGTTGGGTACCCATGGTGAATGGAGAGAGAACTTGGCACATCTGATAACTGGATGAGAACAGACTCAGACACATTGGAAGCAGATGAAAATATCTTGAGCACACATTTGCAAACGAAGTATTACAACCCCCCTTAAAATGCCCTCTTTCAACAGCATCTCCCTTTAAATTGGAGATAACTCTTTTGAAATAACATACCTCAAACTTGTATTGCAGTAGTTAAGAAACAAGAATCATTTGAAAGGCACCTATTCACCTAGCACCAAAGTCTCAAATGTACTTTTGACCATTACCAAGAGGGTGGGAGATTGTAAAATGAAACCCTAGCACCCTTCAGTGAAAGGGGGATGCATCTTGCTCCAACAATTCTACATACTTCCCCCCTCAAGAAAACCATTTCATAAACAAAAGACCTATGTCTATGTAAACAGCCAGAACATCCAATCATCCAAATCATGGGGGTCTGCAAGGCCTTCAATGCATTAATCTGACTCTTTAATGGCCACAGGAGAATCACAACCTCAAATATCCATGTACTTATCCTTGATGGAAGTTCAACATGCAGAAATGTACCTCTGAGATAACCCTCCTTTAGTTCATTTCAAGGGAAGGTGTTCCTTAGCTCTGTTTTGATTAGACTTGACCCTCCCCCTAAACTGCTCCTGAGTAGACTGCAGAACAATCACAATGTCAAGAACAACTCCACTTCTGAAGTCATGTCTCACAGCACATCCAAAGTGTGTTGATGGCATCTCCTGACATCTAGTTCAGAAAAGCTCACTTGCAAAGTGTCATCAGCCAGCCAAAACCAAGATGTGGTGTGGCACCTAATAGCCTGCCAATACATTTACTCTCCAACTCAACAACCTTCCCTGTACCACAGCGCAGGTCAATCGACACCAGTTACAAGCCCCTTCTGTTCATATTTGAAGACATCAGTACAAGAAAACACTTGCACCAGCAGCATGCTTACAGCTCTCTGAAGGAACTTTTACTTTACTTGTCTCCTCAATTTGCTAGTAACTTTCTAAGCAACCCCTCCAAGTACAAAGTCTGAAACTAAACTCTCTGCAGTTGATTAACACAAAAACATGACCAAGCTGAGATCATCCAAGGAGGTAAAGGACTATGTCAGAATGAAAACACAAATCTTAAACTCATCAAATTTAGGACTCCTTAGTCCTATACTCTACATCATATTTTCACACTTCTTGAGGCCATTCATCTCTGCTGATACACAGGTGGCCCATTGAATCCAGAGGACATCGGTGGCCTGCTTGACCCATTGGAATACTGATGCTGCGATGCGGTGCTGCTATTAGTGTATTGAGGCTGCATGGTGCTGCTGGAGTATTGCTGTTGCGGTGCAGGGCCATTGCTGTTGGGATAATACTGTGGTGCTGGGCCATTGCTGGCTGGAGGTTGTGCAACTGGAGGCCTGTACGTGGGTGGTCCACCACTTACAGGTCCATAACCTGCACTCCAAAGATGAAGAACTTAGCTTGTAACATTGCATGATGCAATGAGTCAATGAGTCAATTGCCAGATCTTTATATACCATGTCATTTTGACCATTTTAGAGACCACAATTCCAGTTGGCAAAGAACACAACAGGAGATATGATAGCCGACCACCCCAACAGCTGGTGATCTATTGGTGGATGCAATGGGTGAAAGAAGAAGAGGATCAACCAAATCTCTAAATGCCTGTAGGACTGTGCAACACATTGACGGCTTTGACAAAGAATATGTTCAGCTCTTAGCTCTGGCATTTCAAAAACTTTGAACCTTTCTCAAACACTGCAATTGGATTTTTGTGTGTAAATCCAATTCTTAGTGTCTGTGAAAGTCTGCATACCTGAAGCAGAAGGTGCAGATGGCGGTTGCAGAACAGGAGGACGTATGGTTGGCAGAATTGGAGGTCGTTGGAGCAACCCAGGGGCAGGCAGAGGCTTGTATTGGCCAGACTGCAAGGTTGTCAAATGTTGGTGAAATGGACCACCTATTTGTTGTTGAGCAAATGCTGCTGCTGTTTGACCCAAGTGCTCCTTCACCTTCTGATCAATCAAGCTTTGTGTCTGTTGCTCCTCAAACTGCTGGTAATACTGGCGCACATTTGCCTGCTTAGACATAAGGTCAGGCAGTACATTCTGGATGAATAAATATCCAAACTTCTTGCAATTCAAACAAGCTGGCTTTCCTGACCTTCAAGAAAGTGCACAATCCAGATATGGAGCATCTAGACCTTAAACCACAACAACTAGTAGAGGTAACTAGTAGAGGCTTCACACACCTTGTGCTTATATCCTGCACAGTGCTGTTTCCTAACAGAAGGCTGCATCCACCCACGTCAGAAGAGGACCCAAGTCAATTCCATTAGCGTTCATTACACAGCAAACATATGTTTAACCTAATTTCACCTTGGAAAAAAAATACCCCCAAAAAAACACACATGATTCACCAACTCCCCTCCTCCGGCAACAAAAGAAATACAACGGATGCAGCACACATGTAATTCGGAAAAGCCAAACGACGAGCATCAGTTGTGTTCAACTCACAGAATCGTGCGTCAGGTGCGTATCGCAGTAATCACAATAATATCTGCAAACAAAAAACCAACCCCAACCAAAAAAAGAAAGAAAAACAAAAAACCCCATTTTCAGAAAACCCTAAAATGAGCAAGAGAAAAAGAAAAAGGGCAGATATGAAACCGTAAGAAAACATGAGAGAGACGTGGAGAGAGAGAGAGAGAGAGAGAACCACTTCTCCTGGACAAAAACTTACCGGATCCTCTCTAGTCCACAAACTTGCGCTGGAAGAAGAAACATGAAAACAGGAACAAATTACAATCAGCACGAGGGACTTGGCAACGAAAAATACATACCTAGGCATGTTGACAACAGGCGGCTACTGAATGCAGCGATCGGGGCATCCGGGTTCGAGCCAGTGGAAAAAATGCGCAGCGAAGTTGTTGAGCGGAGAACAAAACGCCGACGAAACACTCACGCACACGACGCACACAAGTGACACTGTCTCTCACACATACACAAAACTAGACTACTTGCTGTGGATGAAATCTGCACACAAGACCACACTTCGTGCTGTGGATGAAATCTGCACACCAGACTGCACTTTGTGCTGTGGATGAATGAAATCTTGCACATTAACTGCACTTGGCCTTGATCTGGATGAGATCCGCATGGAATTTGGGCCCTTTTAAAAAGCGGGGGCTGTGATTTGTGAACCTCATTTAATTTTAATTTGGATGAATGTTGGATGTTGGATGTGCCAAACGATTTGGTTCATTACAAAATGTGTCTTCTCTTAGAAAATGAAACGATGTTGGTTTCTCAAATGCAGCCTAACTATCATTCATCATGCATTCAAGGTAGAATTTGGATGAATGTTAGTATTAGTACATATGAAATTAGCTTCATTATAACCAGTGTGGCGGGAAAAAAAAAAAATTTAAGAGGGGCCGCGAACTGCCCAAATGATTTTCTTGAGACAAAAAAGGCCCAAAGTCATCATATTTTTTATTTGATTTTTGGTATCTTATAGTAATTACTACCTATGCAATTAAATTGCACTAAATTTAATTGCATTGACAATAAATCATAGGTGTAGTTACTTATCAATAATCCACCCCAAAAAAAAAAAAATTCCTAGTTTGGAGTGACCAATAATGTTTTTGGTTTATATAATTAAAATAATGATTAAAAAATCAAGCATTGTGAGGACTCATTGACAATTTTGGTGGAATTTTTTAATTATATATGTAATAATTTTTATTTTTAAAATATATATGACCATGTAAATTAGCATTACCCAACATGTTAATCAAAATGAACATGACACATTTCAATCAAAAGAAACATAATAAATTTTAATCACGTGACATTGATTGACTTGTTAGCAAATTCATGTCATAATTGATTAGTTTTTTTAATATTGAATCTTCATTTGATTGGTGTCTATTTTGGCATGTTCCATCTTCACAAACGACATAAGAAAAACACAATATGTTCTTATGAAAAGAAGAAGCAATTGCCACTTTTGAAGGGAATGGAAGGGCATAACTTCACACATACTTAAAGAGGTGTGTTATGTTTGAAAAAGAAGGGGATTGGTTGGAGGAACCTTAGTAGTGAATATGGAATGGAAGTAGGATTGTTTTCAAAGCATTATAAAATTAAAGGTGGTGGTTTTTCAATCAAAGGGTAATAACAACAAAAAGCGGTGAATATAATCTATGTTTTGTGTTTCTGCTTTGATTATACCTCATGGAATAAACAACCATTGAAAGTTTAAAGGTAATTTTGAAATGTTTTAATATTCTATGATGGCATGTAACAACCTTGGCTTTGGGTTCTAACCAAAGTTGAAACACCACAACCAAAACAAGTTGAGAAAAAGAACAAGTTGTGCCAAAATTCAAACACATTCCCACAAGTATGGAAGAGTATAAGATAAAGTCTAACATTTCTAAATTTTTAATTTTTTGAGAATTTCATTTTGGGAGTTGGGAATCTCAAGGTGTTTTTTTTTTAAAAACAAGGTTCGAGGAACAATGTTTCAAAATTATAGTTTTATGAAAATTATTGGAAAAATCTTGAAAAATAAATAAATAAAATGGGCTCCTTAAATCAAATATTTGAAATATAAGTTATGACCATTTGAAGCATCGAAAGTCAAACTATCAAAATGATTCACAATTATTAAATTGTTTGACAAAGGGTTAAAT
>Ga0116231_10011743_pt1 | contig 13281 bp, 10 predicted proteins | sample S1TSphgellanicum_2_FD_89695 | JGI IMG/M metagenome (GOLD analysis project Ga0116231, IMG submission 89695) | Host-associated microbial communities from peat moss isolated from Minnesota, USA - S1T2_Fd - Sphagnum magellanicum MG | ecosystem: Host-associated > Plants > Peat moss > Unclassified... | reverse complement strand
TGTATCCGTTCAAACCCTTGCTGGCGACGCTCAAAGGGAACGCGGAAAAATCCGCATCGCCCTTGGGGTGACCGTTTTCGCTAGCGCGAAAACTGCGGATGCCCGCTGATGGCGTCCTGCCAGGACAGATCATCGGGAGTCGCGCCGAAAGGCATCCGTGCGTCGCTGCGCCGCCATTTGACCAGCCACTCCTCGCCCAGCAATTCATGGCCGTGCGCGGCGGCCGCGGCCCGCGGCGACAGCGCGATCGTGGTCTCCGCCTTGGGGCCGGTCGCGGCCCCCTTGGCCACGTGGAAGCCGGCCGCCAGCATCGCCGCTCGCACGCTGGTCGAATAAGTATAAGTGAACAGTTCGGTCGCCGAGGTCGCGCAAATCGCGGCGAGTTCGCGAAACGCCGCAAGCGACCAGAGGCCGCTGTCCGTCTTGAACGAAAACGGATCGAAATAGATGATGTCGGGTGGCGGAGCGGAGAACTTCAAGCTGGCGAAATCCCCCGCCAGCAGCCGCCACTCGATCGCCCCGGATCGACTGCGCCATCGATGCTCGGTCAGGAGGCGGTGCGGCGCGGCATGGCGCAGATACGGAAACAGATGAACGTGCCCCAGGGCGAGCCGCAGGGAATCGAGATCGTTCTCGAAGCTCACCAACGACAGGGGGCGCGCGATCGCCGTCGATTGCTCTGGCGCCAGGCTTTCGGCGGCCGCGATCGTCGCCATCGCATTGGCGGCGGCCCCGAGACCCACGTCCCAGATGACCAGGGGGGCCGGCTCGGCGCCGCGGAGGCGCTCCACGACGCGCGCGGGTGCGACGTACAGGGATCGGGCCTCCTCCTGGGGATCATCGACGGGGTGCATGGTCTCGCCCGACTGCGTATCGCGAATGTGTCCGACGCCGCCCCGCGCCACGACTTCGTAGCGTCCACGGCGCAGCGCGAGCTTGCGCCGCTGGGCCTTGGTGACGTGGGTGACGGCGGGCCCGTAACTGTCGCGCGCATCCAGCAGCTCCCGCTGTTCGCGGTAGAACTCGAGCCAGGTGCCGGCAAGAATGTGCGCGCGCATGCGACGCATCAGGTGCTGATAAAAGTGAATGTTGTGCAGACCCAGCAGCTGCCAGCCCTGCGTCTCGTGCACGCGCTGCAAGTGCCAGAGATAAGCAATCGAGTAGGTCTTGCAGGTGTAGCATGCACAAGCCGGGTCGATCGGCGCGTCCATGCCGCGATACGCGGCGCGCCGCAGATCGCGGCGCCCCAGGCTCGTGAAGGCGACGCCCTGCTTGGCGAGGGCGGTCGGCAGGATGCAGTCGAACATGTCGACGCCGCGATGCACCGCCTCGAGCAGATCCCGCGTGGTGCCGACACCCATCAAATAGCGCGGGCGGTCGGGGGGCAGGCAATCCGTGACGATGGCGGTGCAGTCCTCGCGTTCCGCCGCGGTCTCGCCGACGGCGAGTCCGCCGATCGCGAATCCGTCGAAGGGCAGGTCCGTGATCACGCGCGCGCTCAGGGCGCGCAGGTCGGCGTAGCTCGCGCCCTGAACGATGCCGAACAGCGCCTGCGCCGAGTCCCCGCGGGCGTCGAGGCAGCGCTGCGCCCAGCGATGGGTCAGTTCCATCGCGGCCTTCGCGACCGAGTGTTCGACGGTCGATGGAACACACTGGTCGAGGACCATCATGATGTCCGCGCCGATGGACTTTTGCGCGGCGATGCTGAGTTCCGGGCTGAGCTGCACGGTCTGGTTGTCGACGTAGCTGCGAAATTCCGCGCCCTCCTCGCGCATCGTCCGACTGCCGGGCAGCGAGAAGATCTGGAAGCCGCCGGAATCGGTCAGCACCGAGCGCGGCCAGTTCATGAAGCCGTGGATGCCGCCGAATTTCTCGAAGATCTCGAGTCCCGGGCGCAGCAGCAGGTGGTAGGTGTTGGCGAGCAGCACCTGCACGCCGCTCTCGAGCAGATCCTCGCGTCGCTGCGCGCGCACGGCCGCGTGGGTGCCGACCGGCATGAAGGTCGGCGTCAGTACCTCGTTATGGGACGTGCGCAGCCGGGCGGCCCGCGCCCGGGAACCGGGCGCGGTCGCCTCGAGGCGAAAGTCCAAGCCCGGTCGGCCGCTCAGGCAGCGGCCGACAAGGGCGAACGGATCAGATAGTCGAAGGCGCTCAGCGAGGCCTTCGCGCCCTCGCCGACCGCGATGACGATCTGCTTGTAGGGCACGGTCGTGCAGTCGCCCGCGGCGAACACGCCGGGCACCGAGGTTTGACCTCGGGCGTCGACTTCCACCTCGCCGCGCGGGCTCAGCTTCACGGCGCCCTTCAACCAGTCGGTGTTGGGCACGAGGCCGATCTGCACGAACACCCCCGCGAGCTCGACGGTGCGCAGCGTGCCCGAAACCCGGTCTTTATAGACCAGCCCGTTGACGCGCTGGCCGTCGCCGAGAACCTCCGTGGTCTGCGCGCTGGTGATGACCGTGATGTTCGGCAGGCTGTGCAGCTTGCGCGTGAGGACCGCATCCGCCCGCAGTTGCGCGTCGTACTCGATCAGCGTGACGTGACTCACGATGCCGGCGAGGTCGATCGCCGCCTCGACGCCCGAGTTGCCGCCGCCGATCACGGCCACGTGCTTGTTCTTGAACAGAGGACCGTCACAGTGCGGGCAGTAGGCCACACCGCGATTGCGGTACTCGCGCTCGCCCGGCACGTTGATCTCGCGCCATCGCGCGCCCGTGGCGACCACGACCGAACGGGCCTTCAGGGAGGCGCCGCTGGCGAACCGGACTTCGATGAGATCGCCCGGGATCAAGGCCTCGGCACGCTGCAGATTCATGATGTCGACGTCGTAGTTTTGCACGTGCTGTTCGAGTCCCGAGGCGAGACGGGGCCCGTCGGTCTCCTTGACCGAGATGAAATTCTCGACGCCGACCGTGTCCAGCAGCTGACCGCCGAAGCGTTCGGCCGCGATCCCGGTGCGGATGCCTTTGCGGGCGGCATAGATCGCCGCGGCCGCGCCGGCGGGACCGCCGCCGACGACCAGCACGTCGAAGGGCTTCTTCGCGCTGAGTTTCGCGACCTGACGCTCGCCGGCCGTCGCGTCCAGCTTGGCGACGATTTCCTCGAGTTCCAGCCGTCCCTGACCGAAGGGCTTGCCGTTGAGAAACACCGTCGGCACGGCCATCACCTGGCGCTGCTCGACTTCCGCCTGGAAGAGCGATCCGTCGATCATCGTATGGCGCACCTTCGGATTGATCACGGCCATCAGGTTGAGCGCCTGCACGACGTCCGGGCAGAGCTGGCAGCTCAGGGAGATGAAGGTCTCGAACTTGAAATCGCCCTCGAGGCCGCGGATCTGCTCGAGCAGGGCCGCGTCGGCCTTCGGCGGATAGCCCCCGACCTGCAGCAGCGCAAGCACGAGGGACGTGAATTCGTGGCCCATCGGAATGCCGGCGAAGCGCACGCGCGAATCGCCGCCGGGTTCGCGGATCACGAACGAGGGCTTCAATTCGGCATCGCCATGGACGACATCGACGGTGACCAGCGGGGACAGCGCGGCGATATCGGCGAGCAGTTCGAGCATTTCCCGCGAGCTGTCGCCGGTGTCGGCGGACGCGACGATTTCGATCGGCCGCGTGAGCCTCTCCAGATAGCCTTTGAGCTGCGTCTGCATGTTGGTATCGAGCATGGTGTCACCCCAAAAAATAGTCGATTCAGGAAAACGAGGCTGCCGCACCCGGCAGCCTCGGGGTCAGCCGATCAGATCTTGCCGACCAGATCGAGCGACGGCGCCAAGGTCTTGGCACCCGGAGTCCACTTCGCGGGGCAAACCTCACCCGGATGCGAGGCGACGTACTGCGCGGCCTGGACCTTGCGCAGCAGTTCCTTCGCGTCGCGGCCGATGCCGTTGTCGTGCACTTCGATGATCTTGATGTGGCCGTTCGGATCGATCACGAAGGTGCCGCGGTAGGCGAGGCCTTCCTCTTCGATCAACACCTCGAACGCGCGCGACAGGGCGAGGGTCGGGTCGCCGACCAGAGGGTACTGCACCTTCTTGATCGTGTCGGACGTGTCGTGCCAGGCTTTGTGCGTGAAATGGGTGTCGGTCGAGATGCCGTAGATTTCGACGCCCAGCTTCTTGAACTCCGGGTACACGTCGGCGAGATCGCCGAGTTCCGTCGGGCAGACGAAAGTGAAGTCGGCCGGGTAGAACACGAACACCGACCACTTGCCTTTGAGATCTTCGTTGCTGACCGGAACGAATTTGCCGTTGTGGTATGCGGTAGCCTTGAACGGTTTGACTTCTGTATTGATGAGAGACATGGACTTTCCTCGAGCAGGGTTGGAACGAGGACGAATCATACCCCTCCTGGCGCATCGTTGAAATGCATAGTTATGATCATTTCGATAGATGTAGTCTATTATGGCGAGGGTCCGGCGCGCGCCGACAGGGCGCCTCGAGCCCGGGGAATGTTGCGCCGCTCCCGGGCGGGCGTTCGCTCGTTCTGGCCCCTGTGCTACCGTGGCCGGCGGCTACGGCAACGCGACAAAACGAGGCGAAGATGCGAGGAATTCAGCGGTTCGTGAAACTCTCGGTGGGATCGGCCGGCGCCCTGGCGGTCATGAGTACCTTTGCCATGAGCGGCGCGAGCGCGACTCCCAACCCGCCGGACGGACAGGGTTCGGTGGCGCCGGCTGCCGTGCGCCGGCCGCTGCGAGCCGAGGATTTCTACCGTAGCGCGCAACTCAGTGAACCCGAGATCTCTCCCGACGGCGCCTGGGTCGCCTACGTCCTGACCCAGAACGACCGAGACACCGACGAGCCGCGCTCGGCGGTCTGGATGGTCAGCTGGGACGGCAAGCAGCGCCTGGCGCTGACGAACCCCGCGAACGGCATCCACGCGCCGCGTTGGAGTCCGGACGGACGCTATCTGAGCTTCCTGAGCGCGGCGACCGGGTCGAGCGCGACGGGCGACGCGCTGATGCTGCTCGACCGGCGCGGCGGCGACGCACGCGAGGTCTATGACAGCAAGGGAGCGGTGGGTGACTATCGCTGGTCTCCCGATGGGACCCGGATCGTGCTGTCGGTCAAAGCCGAGAACGACGAGGGGAAGGCGCCACGGCCGATCGTCATCGATGATCTGCATTTCAAACAGGATGAGGACGGCTATCTCGGCGTCGGCGGTGGCGCACATTTGTGGCTGTTCGATCTGGTCGCGCAAAAGGCCGTGGCCTTGACCAACGAGAAGGCGAGCGACGACGAACTGCCGGTCTGGTCGCCGGACGGAACGCAGATCGCCTTCGTGCGCACCCAGGCACCGGGCGTCGACGTCGATGCCCGCGAGGACATCGACCTCATCGATGTCCCGCCTGCAACGAGCGACGGGCAGTTGGCCGGTTCGCCCGGCACGCCGCGACGGCTCGCCCGGCCGTTCGCGCCCAATACGCAGCGTCTCGCCTGGAGTCCGGACGGCAAGTCGCTGGCGTATCTGCAAGGTCTTGCCCCCCGGTTCAACGCGTACATGCAGGACCGGCTCGCGCTGATCGGCACGGCCGGCCCCGCGGGCACCGGCGCCGAGCCGCGCGCGCTCAGCGACCCGCTCGATCGGGCGGTCATGTCCTATGTGTTCACGGCCGATTCGCAGTCCGTGATCGCCGCGATCGAGGATGACGGCAGCATCTACCCCGTGCGCATTTCACTGGCCGACGGCAGCACCGAGCGACTCGTGCCCGGCGCTTTCGTCGTGTCGGATCTCAGCACGTCGGCCGGTCATACCGCCCTGCTCTATTCCAACGACACGGCGGCGGCCGAAGTCTTTGCGCTCGAGGGCGGTACGCTGCGCAAACTCACCGATCACAACGACGCCTTGTTCGCCGAGGTGAAGCTCGGCGCCGTTCGCGATCTGCGTTTCCGGAGCAAGGACGGTACCGACATCCATGGCTTCGCGGTCTTGCCGCCGGATTACCTGCCCGGCCACCGCTATCCGACGATCCTCTGGATCCACGGCGGTCCCAATGGCCAGGATGACCACTCGGTCGATTTCGATGCCTACAACTTCCGTCGCCAGATGCTGGCGGCCCCCGGCTACGTCGTTTTGGGAGTCAATTACCGCGGCAGCAGCGGCCGGGGCCTCCGCTACGCCGAGGCCATACTCGCCGACTGGGGTCACAAGGAGGTCGAAGACCTGCTCGCCGGCGTCGATGCGGCGGTGGCGCAAGGCTGGGCCGACCCCGCCCACTTGGGCATCGGCGGCTGGAGCTATGGCGGGATCCTCACCGATTACACGATCGCGAGCGATCGGCGCTTCAAGGCCGCGGCCAGCGGCGCGGGCAGCGCCAATCAACTGTCGATGTACGGCGCGGATCAATACATCCTCCAGTACAACGCCGAGCTCGGGCCACCCTGGGCCAACACGGCGCTGTGGCTCAAGGTCTCCTATCCGTTCTTTCATGCCGACCGCATTCACACGCCGACGCTGTTCATGGGCGGCACCAAGGACTTCAACGTCCCGGTCGCCGGCGGTGAGCAGATGTACGAGGCGCTGCGCACGCTCGGCGTACCGGCCGAACTCGTGGTCTACCCCGGCGAATTCCATGGCTTCAAACGCCCGAGTTTCCTCGTCGATCGCGCGCAGCGCGTGACCGCCTGGTTCGACCGGTATTTGCGCGCCGACTGAGCATGCGCTCCCTCGAGCAATTCGCCGCCGACAAGCTGGCCACGCTGAGCGCCCGCGCGCTCGCGCGCTCGTTGTCGCCGACGGATCGTCGCAACGGACCGCGGGTGCTGCGCGACGGCCGCGAGTTGCTGTCGTTCTCCTGCAATGATTATCTCAACCTCTCGACTCATCCCGATATCATCGCGGCGGCCATGAGCGCGACCGAACGCTACGGCGTCGGCGCCGGCGGTTCGCGCGCCGTCACCGGCAACCACCCGCTTTACGCCGAACTCGAAGCCGCGCTCGCCGCGCGCAAGGGCACGGCCGCGGCCTTGGTGTTCGGCTCCGGGTACCTTGCGAACAGCGGCCTGATCCCCGCCTTGCTCGGCGAGGACGACGTCTTACTCGTCGACGAACTCGCCCACGCCTGCCTCTGGGCCGGGGCGAAACTCTCCTCGGCGCGCGTCCTCAGGTTCGCACACAACGACGTCGAGGCGCTCGGGGCCCTGCTCGCCGCGGAGCGCCACCGGCACGGCAGAGCGATGATCGCCACCGAAACCGTGTTCTCGATGGATGGCGACCGTGCGCCGATCGCCGCGATCGCGGAGCTGGCGGAACGCCACGACGCCTGGACGCTGACCGACGATGCCCATGGGCTCGGCGTCGTCGCCCCCGACCCCGCGATGGCCCGCGTCCCGCTGCAGATGGGCACGCTCTCGAAGGCGGTCGGCGCGTACGGCGGATATCTCGCCGCGAGTGCCGCCGTGATCGACCTGATCCGTCACCGTGCGCGCAGCTGGGTCTACACGACGGGCCTGCCGCCCGCGACGATCGCGGCCGCAACCGCGGCGCTCGCATTCATCGACGCCAATCCGGATTATTGCGCGCGCCCGCTCGCGCATGCGCGATGCTTCACGCATCTGCTGGGCTTGCCCGAAGCGGCGAGCCCGATCGTGCCCTTGATCCTGGGGCCTGCGGCCGCGGCGCTGGCCTTGTCGCAAAAGCTCGCCGAGGACGGACTGCTGGTCACGGCGATCCGACCTCCGACCGTACCGGAGGGCACCGCTCGGTTGCGCATGACATTTTGCGCGGCCCATACGGACGGGGACGTGAATCGCCTGGCCGAGTCGCTCGCCCGGCACCGTTCTTAAGGTTGCGCACCCGGTGCGGCTGGGGCCGCCGCCGCCGGCGCGGCAGTGTCGGCCGTCGTCACCGTCACCGTCCCCGCCTCCGCGGCGGGCACTGCGGCGGTCGGCACCAGTCCATCGGCAGCCGGGTTGCCGGACAACGGAGCATCGGTCGAGAGCGCCGCATCTTCGGCACGTCGAGTCATGACGATGATGCTGATGCGACGGTTGATCGGATTGAGCGGCTCGTCCTTGACGAACAGGACGGAAGAGGCGAGACCCACGACGCGTGCAATCTTGCTTTCGTCCAGGCCGCCGGCGATGAGTGCGCGGCGGGCCGCGTTCGCGCGATCCGCCGACAGTTCCCAGTTCGAGTAGAACTTGGTGGTCCCCGGATAGGGTTTGGCATCCGTGTGTCCCGACACACTGATGCGGTTGGGAACTCCGTTCAGATACTTGGCCACCTCCCCGAGAATTTGCGTCGTGTAGTCCTTGAGGGCGGAGCTGCCCGTGTCGAACATCGGACGGTTTTGCTTGTCGACGATTTGGATGCGCAGGCCTTCCGGCGTGATGTCGAGCAACAGCTGGTCCTTGAAGGGCTCCAGGGCCTGTCCCAGGGAAACCGCCTTCTTGAGCTCCTCCAACAAGGATTCGAGCTGCTCCCTCTCCTTCCGCTCCTTCTCCTTCGCCTCGGCCGTCGACGGGCGGTCGGCGACGACGTCGGGCTGCGGGGCCGGCTTATGGGGATCGATCACGACCTTCGGAGCGTCCATTCCGCCACCCAGCTTGATCACGCTGGTGCTGGCACCCCCGGGACCGGCCTGTCCCGGAGCGGCTTTGACGCTGTGCCCCTCCTCCATGCTCGGGTTGTTGAAGTACTTGAACATGGCCGAGCGTTGCTCCTTGTTCAGCGACGCGACGAGCCACATGACCATGAAGAACGCCATCATCGCGGTGACGAAATCCGCGTAGGCCACCTTCCAGGCACCGCCATGGTGCCCGGCGGCATTCTTCTTTTTCTTGACGACGATGATCGGGCGGACGGTATCTTCAGACATGGTTGAAGGCCCTTCAGCCCTTCTTTTCGCGAAGCTGCTTTTCCAGATCCTTGAAGTTCGGGCGCACGGAGCTGAACAACAATTTACGCGCGAACTCGATCGCGATCGTGGGTGGATAGCCGCGCACGCTCGCCACCAGCGCCATCTTCACCACCTCGAACGCCTTGCCCTCCTCGTGCGCCTTGGCCTCCATCGCCGCCGCGATCGGTCCGACGAATCCATACGCGACGAGGATGCCGAGGAAGGTTCCCACCAGTGCCGCACCGACGTGTTCGCCGATCTCGGCGGTGCTGGCTCCTTCGATGCTCGCCATGGTGGTGACGATGCCCAGCACCGCCGCGACGATGCCGAAGCCCGGAAGCGCGTCGGCGACCTTTTGCACCGCGTGAGCCGGTTCGACGGCCTCGTGATGATGCGTCTCCAGCTCGTATTCGAGCAGGCTCTCCAATTCGTGCGGATCCAGGCTCGAGCCCGAGATCAGTCGCAGGCAGTCCGTCAGGAATTCCATCATGTGGTGATCCGCCATCACCACCGGGTACTTCTTGAAGATGGCGCTCTTGGCCGGTTCCTCGATGTGCTGCTCGATGGCCAGCAAGCCGTCCTTGCGCACCAGGGCGAGGATGTCGTAGACGAGTTTCAGCAGCTGGATGTATTCCGCACGTCCATAGCGCACGCCCTTGACGAGCCCGATGGCGCCACTGAAGGCGGCCTTGACGACTTTGAGCGGACTGCTGATCAGGAAGGCGCCGATCGCAGCGCCGAGAATGATGACGACTTCGAGCGGATGCCAGAGCAGGAGCAGACTGCTGCCGGTTGCCAGATAGCCGCCCATGACGCTTCCCAAGACGACCACAGTACCGATGATTGCGAGCACTCAGTTCCCCACGATAGAGCCATACAAAGGGCGGCACTCAGCCTCCCCTGAACCGGGCGGGGGTGGATGCGTGTTGTAATGAGTGTCGTCGCGCGCGGCGAAACCTGAAACCCATATGCCGAGGTAGCCGGCGCCGATGCCGCGAACCGCGACGTAGCGCACAGTTGCGGCGTCAGCCGGCCGCGATGCGGGAAAATCTCCGCCAGCGGTGGCGCGCGGTGCCCCGCGCGCTTCGCTCAATTCGATGCGGTCGTGAGCAAGGCCATTTCCGCCCGATAGCTCGCGATCCCGGGCGCCTGGAATCCGGCGATCTTCGCCCGGTCGTCCCAGCGGCGCAGGCGCAGGGCGTCGGCATGAAACGGTTCGCGTTCGAAGGCGGCGGCTTCGGTGGGGTTCATGGGACCGCCCTGCAGCGCCAGGGTCTGCACGGAAGCCGGGCTCAATTGAGCGCCGTAAGCCGGCTCGGCCGCGCACAAATACCGTTTCGCCGCGACGTGCAGCCGAACCGGATCGGCGACGGCGGGCCCGAACCGTGCGCCGATCCAACGGCCCCCGAGGTCCTCGTGGCGCCGGTCGGTCCGCCATTGCCGAAGATCCTCGGGCATGGCCCGGAGCAGGTGCCCGATGTCATGCAGCAAGGCAGCGAGGACCAATGCCGGGGGCGCTCCCTCCTCGCGCGCGAAATACGCCGCCTGCGCCGCGTGTTCACTGACCGAAATGGGTTCCCCGACGTAGGCCTCGCCGCCGCGACGGGAATAAATCTGCAGGATCTCGTCGACGACGCTCATGCGACGGTCGTCTTCCTCAGCTCGCGAGCAACTTCTTGATACGCGCCGCGGACAAGAGCCCCCGCAATACGGGCTTCCCCTTCGCGTCGGTTTCGACGACCGGAAGGTGGGAGACGCCCGCTTCGGCAAACAGATGGGCGACCGCGGCAACCGTATGGCGCTCGAGATCCTCGTAGTGGACGACGGCCCAGTCACCGATGCGTTGCATCAAGTCGCGCACGAGGACCTGGCTGCGTGGCGTATGCACGGCGAGCAGCGGTTTTTCGCTCGTGATGTCATAGGCGGTGATCAGGCCCACGACCATGTGCCGCTCCTCGTCGATCGCGAAGGCGGAGCGCACGCCGGCGTGGCGCATGTGCACGAGCGCCGCGTCGATCGGCACGGTTTCCGCGATCGTCACGGAAGCGCGCTCGCGAAAATCGGTCATGACGGTGATGGCCGGTGCCGAGGGCTCGGCATGCCAGGGCTCGGTGCCCGGAACGTTCAAGGTATCGACCTGGAGTTTGTGGAGAGACAAGTGACTCATGAGATCTCGTTGTGACATCTTGGTGCGCCGCGAAGAGCGGACGGCATTCGGCTTCCAAGCTACACCACGCACGCGCCGGGCGCTAGCGTCGGCGGCGCAGAGACCGCTGGTCGACCCGCGCCCGACGGGGGCGCGCCGGTTCGTTCGGCGGGACTCGATCGACGGCGTATAATCCCGGGCTTTGGCCGGGCGCGCGGAGATGCGATGTCGGTAGATTCCCCCTTGGACGCGGATCGGCTGGCGACACCGGCCACGGCGAGCGCGCCGGGCGCTAAGGTGTCGGCGCCGCGTCGGCTCATGCCCGTCTTGTTCGTCGGCGTGTTCATGTCGGCCTTGGACACGGCCATCATCGGGCCCGCCATCCCGGCGCTGCGCGCGGCCTTCCAAGTCGACAATCGCGCGATCGGGCTGGTCATGAGCGTCTTCATCCTGTTCTCACTGTGCAGCACGGCCCTCATGGCCAAGCTCAGCGATCGCTACGGCCGTCGGCCGATCTATCTGTCCAGCACGGCGATTTTTGCGCTCGGTTCGCTGTTGATCGCCGTCAGTCCGAGCTTCTGGCTGGTCATCGTCAGCCGTGCGATCCAGGGCATCGGCGCCGGCGGCATCACGCCCACGGCGAGTGCCGTGGTCGGCGACACCTTCGCGCCGGCGGAACGCGGCCGGGCCTTGGGACTCATCGGCGCCACCTATGGCATGGCCTTCGTGCTCGGGCCGCCGCTCGCCGCCCTGCTGCTCGTCGCGCTCAGTTGGCGCTGGATCTTCCTGATCAATCTGCCGATCGCCACGCTCGTCATCCTCATGGGTGCGCGCGTACTGCCGAGCGTGCCCGCCACGGGTGCACAGCCGCCGCTCGACCGGCGCGGCATCCTCGTGACTTTCGTGCTGCTCGCGGCACTGATGCTCGGGATCACGCACGTCCTCGATGAATTCTCGGGTCTGCTCCTGTGGCCCTGGTTCTTGGGCGCAGCCGCCGCGCTGCTCGCCTTGCTGGTCGGGGTGGAACGGCGCGCGGCTCAACCCTTGATTCCGCTCGATCTGTTCGCGAAGCGCCAACTCGCGGTGACCTACGGCCTCGCGCTCGCCGCCGGTTTCGGCATGGGCGCCATCGTCTTCGTCTCGTCGATCGCGACCGCAGGCTATGGCGTGACGGCGAATCGCGTCGGCTTCGTCCTGCTGCCGCTGGTGCTCGGCTCCATGTTCGGCTCGATGGGCGCGGGCCGGCTGCTCAATCGCATCGGCGCCCGCGCGATTCTGCTCGTGGGCTTCGCCCTGTTGACCCTGGGCTACGCGGCGCTGTCGGTCACGCGCTTCGGACTCGCGGGCTTCATCGGCGCCTCGATCCCGGTCGGCTTGGGCTTGGGTGTCGTCGTCGGCGGCGCGATGCGCTCGATCGCGATCGACGAGGCGCCGGCGGCGCTGCGCGCCTCGGCCCAGGGCCTGATCAATATCTGCAACGCGATCGGGACCCTGCTCGCCGCCGCCGTGATCAGCGCGATCGCGGATTTCTCCGGCAGCGGCATCGCCGCCTTCGCGCTCGCCTACCAGTGCGTCGCCGCACTGATGCTGCTCGCGCTGCTCCTCAGCGTCGCCCTGCGGAACGATCGCGGCTTGCCGGGCCGCTCACTCGATTGAGCCAGTAGTACAAACCCCCGACCGAGGCGATGAAGGCGGCGCCCCCGATCCAGACCGAGGCGGTCGCGAACGCGGGTCCTACGAGCGCGAGCGGCGCATCCTTGCCGGAGAATACGACGATCGCCGCGAGCAGCACCCCGATCAAGCTCTCGCCGACGATCATGCCGGAGGCGAGCAGCACGCCGAGCTGCTTCGTCTGCGCCGGATCGCGCGTGCGGTCGGCGCGTCGATCGAAGGCCCAGCCGGCCACCGTGCCGACCACGATGATCAGGGTGGTCGACATCGGCAGGTAAATGCCCATGCCGATCGCCAGCGGCGGCAGGGACGCGCGGCTGCGGCTCTTCAGGACCTCGTCGACGACGATGCCGAGCACGCCGATCAAGACCCCGACGCTGATCATCGACCAATTGAGATTGCCCTGGAGCACCCCCTGCGCGAGCGCGGAAATCAGGGCCGCCTGCGGCGCGGCGAGGGCATGGGCGCTGGCCCCCGGCGTGCCGGCGAAGCCGTAGGCTCGATTGAGCACCCCCAGGATCGGCGGAATGACCGCGGCGCCGGCGATCACGCCGAACAAGAGCGCCACCTGCTGGCGCCACGGCGTCGCATCGACGAGCTGGCCGGTCTTGAGATCCTGCAGG
>Ga0116231_10011742_pt1 | contig 13282 bp, 9 predicted proteins | sample S1TSphgellanicum_2_FD_89695 | JGI IMG/M metagenome (GOLD analysis project Ga0116231, IMG submission 89695) | Host-associated microbial communities from peat moss isolated from Minnesota, USA - S1T2_Fd - Sphagnum magellanicum MG | ecosystem: Host-associated > Plants > Peat moss > Unclassified... | reverse complement strand
TTTCGAGGGTGTTATACTTTTAAATTGTGTTTCTGTTTTGTTTTGTTGGGCGGGCGTGTAAAATAAAAAAAAGATATGCAGATAATATATCCCTATATATATATATATATATATATATATATATATATATATATATATCCAATTTGATAACCGAGAAAGAACCGCCCAACACTGGTAGATTCCACATGCATTTTGGCTAGCATTTCATGAGTCCTAGTCCAAATCCCAAATGCAATCCAAAATGCATTTGGGAACCATGTCAAGGCTATCGAGGAATTTTTGGGGGTGGGAAAAAAAACAATTAAGTCACCATATTTTATGGAAATTTTTCTTCTAAAGTCCCCAAGGTTTATAAAGTACATTCCTATTAAAAAATTAAATTTAAATAAAAAACCCCTAATCACATAATAACAAGGAACTCGTAAACATCTTTTTCATGTCATGAGCTTCAGGAATTTTATATTATTATTTTTTATTAAAAATGTCGAGAAATTCCACGTGCATTTCATGGGTCAAGTGGTTCAAACAATCACAATGGATGGGATGAAAGTTTTTCATTTTTGGATGAAATTTCACCAAAAACCAACCCAAAGAAAAGGTGGGAATGACCTCTACAAATGAACAAAAAATTAAAAATTTTGTTGTTTTCAACAAATAGATTTTTTGAAAAAGTGTTGTTGCTAGTTTGCTCACTTTGACAATGGCAAGTGTCACAAAAGGAGAAAACCTAAAGTGTCAACTTGTCAAATGTTCATGAATGTAAGGGGGAGGTTGTGTGAAGTAATCGTGACTACAAAGGAGTCATTCACCTAAAAGGTGATGTCCATGGCCATTTGGTCACTCCATTTTGATGTCATCATAGCCATTAGATTTGCTACAAAGTGTAACATCTTACGAGTGGAGTTTGTCAAGATCAAACATTTGATATGGGAATGCTCACCACTTAAAACTATTTGGGCCCATTCATGGTTGAGGTTCCAAAAAGAAAAGCAAACATTTGATAAGGGAATGCTCACCACTTAAAACTATTTGGGCCCATTCATGGTTGAGGTTCCAAAAAGAAAAGCAAACATTTGATAAGGGAATGCTCACCACTTAAAATCATTTGGGCCCATTCATGGTTGAGGTTTCAAAAAGAAAAGCAAACATTTGACAAGGGAATGCTCACCACTTAAAACCATTTGGGCCCATTCATGGTTGAGGTTTCAAAAAGAAAAGCAAACATTTGATAAGGGAATGCTCACCACTTAAAACCATTTGGGCCCATTCATGGTTGAGGTTTCAAAAAGAAAAGCAAAAGAGAACTCCAAGATGTTTTGAGGTTACTTTTTACAAATAATATTAAAATGGAACGAATTTGAGTGAGAAAAATAAAATAATTCAATTTATAAAATAATTCATGTGGTGGTGGTGATTTTTCACATATGCACAAAATTGTGCATCAATATTTTGATTTACAAGTTTAAATGTAAAAAATGTCAAAATGAACTTCTATGAGCCAAACATGTTTTGTTTATGATTATTTTGTACACATGTGATTTGCACCTTGAGCTAGAAAGTTTGAACCTAATGAATATAAACAACTAGCCACATGGTTGAAAAATTATTCTTTTTCGATTTTTTTCCCTTGCAACCTTTTGGTTCAAAATTTCAAGCTAATGATTTTATTTTTTTTAATCAAGTTCACCCAATGAACATGTACTTGCATAGGGGTTCAGTTTTGCAAAAATGTACCAAAGTGGCTGAAACCATTGTTTAATTTTGTGTATTTAACATTTTAGAAAAAATACAAATGAATTTTTTTTTATACAATGTTATTTTCAATATATTGATACACATATTTTGAAAAATTGAAATCAATATAATGAATAAAAAAAATATAAATGAATTTAAAAAGCAATTGTAACCATTTTTTACAATGTAAAAAAATTCATATTTAGTTATTGTTGGAAAAAAATTAATATATATATTTTTTCTTTTTTGACAAAGTTTTAATATAAACCTTAACATAATAATACAATAACACTTCAAAGATTTTAAAAAGGTGTCAAAGCTTTTCTAGTTTTTATTATTGAGTTTCTTGGCATCTTAGTCTATTTCAAATCAAGATTCCAAGTAATGTATCCAGGTTCCTTTTCAATTTGACTTGGGATATACATTTTTTGTGTTTTTCTTTGTGTTGTTTTTGTATGTAGACTTGTTTTCAAGTTCCAAGTTCATTGGGTTGCTCTCTTGCTCAAAATTTAGTGTGTCATGGCCCTAGTAAAGCTTCCATTGAACTTTAGGTACAAGGCCTTCTTTGGTTAATGGGTTCTTACTTTGCGCCCTAAATTTTTTTGCCCTTTGAGTTTTTTCCCCTTCAATATTTCCCCCTTAAAGGATTCCATGCATAGTCTATTAATCATAACATTACATTGTCAAGCAATATAGTTACTACAAATGTTATAAATTTGGAGTAAGAGCATGAACTCCTAAAGTCCTTTGTTAAGAAACAAAAATATGAACTCATTGATCAAAAGTTCCAAGGTTTTGGGGTCGCATGATTGTCATGGGCAGAGTCTATGATCAACAAAGATGATTTGGTGACATAGTTGATGTGTAAAAATTGTTCCAAATTGAGAATAAAATTTTTTTATTGATCCCCAAACTTGATTATTTGTTGAAGCATGCAAGGATGACAAAAACCACTTTTATTATGTCAAAGGTGAAAACTAAAGAGTTCCATTAGAACAACAAGCATGCACATGTAAAAAACAAGGTTCTATTTGCCAAAATTACTCCAATGATTCTATTTTCCAACTTGTCAATCAAGATTTGGTGTCCAATTTAGACTAAATTTGTTCAATTTATTGTCATTTTGTACTTGCTAGCCCAATGTGATTGACCCATGATGAATTTTGAAAATATGAGGTCTCTTCTTGATTTTATTAAACATCAAGCACTACCCAAAGAATCAATGTTGTGTCGATAATGTAAGTTGGGGTATGGTTGAAGCTTTCCATACCATCTTCATGCAAGCTACCAAGCTTGCATTAGATAAGGCTAATGCATTTGTTTTGTTTTGTGATGAGGTCATTTTAGTTGAAAACAAATTTTTGTTGTCAATTTATGTGCATACACTATTCAAAAATTAAACATTTAGCTCCCCATGTTGCTATCCCTAGATATGTAATGGATGGATATGATGAAATTAACTTGATTATAATTAGTATGCAAGTTTAAATTATTATCTATGGAGGTATTTTGAATTGGGTGCAAGTAAGGTAAAGTAGATTGTGCATTGCTTTGTGTCAAAAAAATTATAAATAAGCATGAACTTTTTTTAATGTATTGAAAGTAGAATTTTTTAAATTCTTGTACTTGCACAAGATGTTAAATTTTACAAAATGGGCTACATGTAGATGAAATATTGACTTTTTTTAAAATTTAAATTACTAAGGCCTTAAAAGATATTTATGTATTGTCATATTATGCATGTTATAATTATAATATATCAAATTTTAAATTGACCCAATTAGTTTCAAACATATTTCCAACCTACTTTAATGATACCAAAGTTGTTCAAACTTTGTATCCAACTTCCCATAAACTAAATGCAATACTTATGTTCTCATATTTCTACTTCAAAACATTTTGAATCTATTTTCTTGTGTCCACATAAAAAAAAAATTCATTTTTAAATTGGATTTTTGGCAGATTATTTTTTTGGTTTACTTTACCTTGCCAATAACCAAATTTGATGTCATTTTGTGTTGATGGGGTTAATGTATTTCAAGGTTGCCTTTGTCACGGGCATGAAAACTACCAACATGGATGAGAAAAGGATAGGTTTAAGTTTAAATCCAAAAAATGAAACAAATGAACAAATACAAAAACTAAAAAAATAAAACAAAAACCACGAAATGTGTAAAACCAAAGTATAAACAAATTTTTATTGCAATGAAATAAACAAACGTAAACACAAAAAAAATAGCAAAGTTATAAAATAAGATCATACCTTAAACTAATGTTGAATAGATTGAAAGTAATGAGGGGTCCTACCTCTATTTATACCCCTTTAGTGACGTAATTCAAGGAAGCTTCCATGTGCCCATTGATCAAAAAAAATTCTTAAAAAAACTTCCTAACTACAAATGAATTACGAATCAATAAAGATTTAATTAAGAGTGAATTAAAAATTACCTAAAAGTGAACTAATATTTAATTATGATTTAATTACAAGTTAACTGAGACTAAAGTAAAAGTAGATCACAAATTAATTTAAACTAAACTATGAATTAATTAAAGTGAACTCAAAGTTAATCAAAAGTGAATTGAGAGTTTATTAACAATGAATTAAAAGTAAACTAAGAATGAGTTAAAAATTAACTATGAATCATGGATGAACATCCATATGAATGAACTCCATTCATTATGTGAAAATGGTGTATGTGATAGCTTCATGGTGTTATTGTCGAAATTTCATTTCAATTTCCTCCACTCACAATTGGTGTTCATTATATGGTGCTTAGAAAAAATCTAATTATTTAAACCTTCTTTGCATTACATGTGGTCAATCACCTTGAAATAATCATGCAATTGTTTTATAAATATTTTTTTGACTTTCCAAAATGATATTTGAAATTGTTTAAACTTGGGGAAGTCGTGGAAATAAAAAATTTGAAGATCTTGAACACTGTCAATATTTGTTGGATTTCTATGTTGAACTCATTCATATAGGTGATGTAAAAGTATTATACATTATTACTGAAAGTGTCATCAAACAACCTTACAATCCAAGTTACTACATTCAACTTGGAAAATATAGTTGATGTCAACACTCTCTTAAGCCTTGATTAAATGTCCTTTTAAACACAATGAAAAAATTGATTAAATTTGTATGAACTTGGGATGTTTCTATCATTGATTTCGTGCAGGCAATCAAAATTGACCCATGCATAGTTACATGAAATGTTTCTAGGTCCTTTTATTCCTTTCAGATCTAATTCATTCCTACCTTTCAAATTTCATGCAAGTTTGCATGAGACAATTTTGATGTGATGGATTTCAAATCTCTATAGTGAAATTGATCAACATTTGAATGCCAAACAAATCAAATCGAGCAAAAACTTAAGATTTTAAACTAAAAATGAAATGTTAATTGACTGTAGGCTTTTAAAACCAAGTTATGGAAGTTGTCAAGATTTAATGTTCAAAGGCAACCTTAAAATTAGTGGCTAAAGTTGCACATGCAATTTACACAACATGGGGTGAATGAGTTTCAAGGTATTATGTATTTTCAAATTACTATTTGTTTGAAAAATATAAGGAATCAATCAACACCCATTCAAAGGGTGGGAAGGTTTTATTTTGTACCTCAAAGAAGATGGGGTTGTTAAACAAATGGTTATTACAGTGTTGTGTGCATCTATTATAGAAGTGCAAACATCCAAGTTTAAGATGACAATGATAAGTAGCACAAAAGTTGCCTTGGGACCTTTTGATATTATCAATCCTTTGATCAAAATGTGAAAAATTATCACTAATGTTACCATCCTATTTTGTAATGCTATGGAATATGTGAAACTAGTAAAAATTGCCATGATTCAAATGTTAAGTTCAATGGAGGCATTACAAGGAATTTTCATATTAACGACTAATTTTTCCAACTATTTTTCAATCATAAATGCCACATAAAAATTTAAATTGCAAAAAAAATAAAATGTGGCATTAGGCTGCAATGAAAGTCGCACAAAGATGCAACTTACATCAACATTTCATCCATCCAAACTAGTTTATGTGGCATTATTGTTTTGCAATTGTTTTTATGACGAAGCATTGCAGTTGCAATATTTATATAAATATTAAAAATAAAATTAGATATAATTTCATTAATTTCAATTTATAAGTTGTTGACACATGCCATTACTTAGGCTAGGATAAAAGATTAGTTTAAACTTATTAAGTAGGAAACCTAATTTACTTAGTAGGCTATGTAGGTTTAGGGTGTAGGTTTAAGATTTAGCCAAATATAGCTAAAAACCAGAAATAGAGTACAAATCCTTTAATCATCTTTCTATATTTTTTTGGGGTCACTCAATGAAAACAAAATACACTAATCTGGCGATTTATTTATTACCTTTATGGGTTCTCTTACTTCTGGCGACTGAAAAACCACCAAAATCGCTTTTTTTTTTAATTTTGATTTTGAATTACTCTTTTTGGCGAAATTTACACACTCAAAATATTTTGAATGGCTACGATTGGTGGCCTGAATCTTGGACAGAACTCTGGGGATTGATTTGATCAGAAATGGATCTCTGACACTAATTCATGCTTTTTTGGGCCCAATAGCACTAGGTGTTTTTTTGGACAATTTTTTTATTGTAGCCAAAAGTGGCAATTATCCACAGGAAGATTTAGCCAAATTTGGCTATAAGCTAAATATTAAAGTAAATTCTCTTAAACCTCTTTCTATTTTCTTCCCTGCTCTATTTGAACCATGTGTAGAAAATTCGTGACTTTTAAAAAAAATTTGATGAATTTTAGCTTTTGAAAAATCTCCAAAAGCACATGATTTTAGCACTTTTTATTTTTAATATAGATTATTGGCTATGTATATCCACCCAAAAAAAGGGCTGAGTAGCCATGTTTTGGAAAAAAAAAAATCAATTTTGTATTGTAGCCAACATGGGGATGATCCACAAGAATATTTGGTTACAAGCTAAATATTAAAGTAAACTTTCTTAAACAGCAGGCTTCTACATTTTTTTTTGGCTACCTACTTTAACCATGGATAGAAAATTGGCGAATTTTCTTCAATTTTTTGTTGAATTGTGGCTTTCAAAAAGCTCAAAAAAGCACATTATTTAAGCACTATTAATTTTTTTAAGTATAGTTTTTTGGGGGCTATATAAATATATCTAGATATCCGAAAAACCAGGCTGCAAGTCAGTAGCTAACTTGAGGGCCCTAATTTCAGTTGCATGATTTGTGCTTGTGATTGGCGTGTAGGTCATGTAAACCCACAAATAACTGGGTTAGTTAGTTTTGACAGCCAATGGCAAAGTTGGTGATGAAATCAGAGCCTAAAGGATGGATGACTGGAACCAGCACAAGAAGAACCAGATCATGGAACTAGCCTTTTGCTTACATCCAGAATGTGGGAAAATATTTTTCAACAAAGGTTTTTTAGGCAAGCAAGTTGATTTAATTTAAAAAAAAGAAAAGTTGACAAGTGGTTTTGAATTTTATAGTTTAATATTAATTTTAATTAATTGTTGAAGCAATTAGTTTGGACTAGTGGCGTGAAGGTATCCAGGGTTCAGGTTCTTGTGACCTGGGCCCGAGTTATTACCCTTTTGTTGGAACCAGCACAAGAACCAGATTATGAAACTAACCTTTTGCTACATACAGAATAAAGTTATCTGTCAAGTCATGCGATTAGGGGGCGAAAACGGCCAGTTTCGGCAAATAAGGCATCGAATGTTTAACTGGGAATGAAATTTTACAAAACGAAATAACTGGGATCCAAACTACTTTTCTGAGCGCCTCCACTGCTGGTACGTATATTTTCACTGGTCCTACCTGTACAACAACCATAATTACTCTGGAACCTCGTGCATTAAATGCTGTATGTCAGCATTTCATATTGAGATTTAATAAAATTTCCTTACTTTGCGGATACCACTCAAAGTGAGAATAGGGGGTGAAAGAGAGGGTGATTTGATGGATAACTTTAGCAGTTGGAGGTAACCTTAATAGGTAAGGTGTTCTTAGGAAGTGCTATTAGTCCAGGCCAAGAATAGTGGCAGCCAATTTTAAGAATAGAATTTCCATGCAACCGATGACAAGTGGTGTCGTGGAGCGAAGGGAAGAAGCTTGCATTTCAAGTTTCAAAATGCTCATCCTTTCTATTTCTTCTTCTTTGTATTGGATATTGTTTAGAAACTTACATACCAGCCTGGTATTGCTATTGGATCCTTTTTAAAACTTTCATACCAACCTGGTCTTGGTACTACAGAAGTAGGCTGATGATTTTTGGCTACTGTGATCATATATATCATCATGTATATAAGTCCAAAACTCCAAATGTCCAAACCCGTGTTGTGCAGTTCTTCTTCCTATTGAAGAGGAACTTGGTTTTGATAACTAATTAAAATTAATATGTACCTGTAAATTTCAACCTACTTGTCAACTTTTTAAAAATAAAAAAATAAAAATCAACTTGCTTGCTAAAAAAAACCATGTGTTGAAAAATGTAAACAAAAAGGTTAGTTTTATGATCTGGTCCTTGTGTTGGTTCCAACAAAAGGGTGATCCAAGTCACAGGAACCTGAACCTTGGATACCTTCACACCATTAGTCCAAACTAATTGCTTCAGCAATTAATTAAAATTAAATAATAAACTATAAAATTCAAAACTAACTTGTCAACTTTTCTTTTTAAAAAAAAAAAAATCAACTTGCTTGCCTAATAAACCTTTGTTGAAAAATAAAATATTTTTCCACATTCTGGATGTAAGCAAATGGCTAGTTCCATGATCTGGTTCTTCTTGTGCTGGTTCCAATCATCCCTCCTCTAGGCTCTGATCTCCTCACCAACTTTGCCATTGGCTCTCAGAACCAACTAACCCAGCTATTTGTGGGTTTACATGACCTACACGCCAATCACAAGCACAAATCATGCAACTAACATTAGAAGGACCTAAAATTAGCTACTCACTTGCAGCCTGGTTTTTTGGATGGCTATATATATAGCCCCAAAAAACTATACTTAAAACTTTATTAGTGCTAAAATCATGTGTTTTTTTGAGATTTTCAAAAGCCACAATTCAGCAAAAAATTGAAGAAAATTCGCCAATTTTCTATCCATGGTTAAAGTAGGTAGCCAAAAAAATATAGAAGCCTACTGTTTAAGAAAGTTTACTTTAATATTTAGCTTGTAACCAAATATCCTTGTGTATCATCCCCATGTTGGCTATAATACAAAATTGATTTTTAAAAAAAAAAACATGGCTACTCAGCCTCTTTTGTTTTTGGCTGGCTACGTATAGCCAATAAGCTATATTAAAAATAAAAAGTGCTAAAATCAGGTGCTTTTGGAGATTTTCCAAAAGCTAGAATTCAACAAAAATCTTTTAAAAATTCTATACATGGTTCAAAAAGAGCAGGAAAAAATATAGAAAGAGTTTTAAGAGAATTTACTTTAATATTTAGCTTATAGCCAGATTTGGCTAAATCTTCCTGTGGATAATCGCCACTTTTTGCTACAATAAAAAGAATTGTCCAAACAAACACCGAGTGCTACTGGGCCCAAGAAAGCACGGATTAGTGTCAGAGATCCAGTTCTGATCAAATCAATCCCCAGAGTTCGGTCCAAGATTCAGGCCACCAATCGTAGTAGCCATTTTAAATATTTGTACTGCCGAAATTTCGCCAAAAAGAGTAACTAATTTTTATTGTCTTAAAAGAAGCGATTTTGGTGGTTTTCAATCGCCAGAAGTAAGAGAACCCATAGAGGTAATAAACAAATCGCCAGATTCGTGTATTTTGTTTTCATTGAGTAACCCAAAGAATATACAGAAAGATGATAAAAAGATTTGTACTCTACTTCTGGTTTTTAGCCATATTTGGCTAAATCTTCCTAGGGATGATCGCCACATTAACAAAAAATCTTTTCAAAAAAAGACACTGATTTGGCGTAACCCCGTGGCCGCCACAGCATTGTCGGCAATTCCATTCTCCGGGGTCCCAGCGGCGCCTCCAGTTCCGGTTGATTCCGCCGCGTAATCTTACTGGACCCATTAATTCCCTTCCCTTCCTGTTCTGTCGGGACTCTTGGAGGGAATTTCGGAATTTGTCTTATTCTACACGAGTCTACTTCAACCAAGTTGGTTAGTTTAGACTTGATGTTGAGTTAAAGGATACCCTACCTACATACATACTACTCATGTTTGGCACAAAATAATTCATTAGAGGGCTACCCGGAAAAAAGAGAAAATTTTATTCATATTTGTCAAAATGATCAAGAACATCAAGTTTTTATTTATTTATTTATTATTTTCCTTCCAGTTTTTCAATGTCATCAGAGTGAAGATAATTTATTTTTTTTAAATCATAAATAAATATATATGTATATATTATCATGAAATCTGGCAAATTTAGGTCATTTAAAAAATAAAATCCTTTGTCATGTTGTCAGGCTTTTATTTTTTTGGGTGCAAATCGACAAAAATTTGCCACAATAATAAATAAAAGGCTCATAAACTCTCATCCCAACCAACCATTGAGTTATTATTACAATTATGCATCACAATGTGTGCTTTGCATACTTATTCCTCAATTGTTGAAATTCTAGAAAATTAAATTTGAAAGTGTTGAATCTCATTTTAAAAAATAGAAATAAATAAATAAATAAACAAATAATTGACAAAAGAAGTGCCAATTATGAGTCCATAGGTATAATATTGTGAACCATACTAAGCTAATCTCACCACACATCGAGGTAAAAAATTACTCATACACCTATGGTTATTAGTAGGTTAGATGTGAGGGATGAGTGGTTAGTGAGGACATGAAATTTAAGATGAAAGTGATTTGCATCTTTTTGTAATGTAATTGAAACTTGTTGTTTAAAAGAAGGTAGTCGGAATTGAAATGGATGAACCTTTTCAAGCCTTTCATCATCCATATATGTTGTTGCCACATGCCTTTGAAAAGTTATCGATTTGTTTGTGTAAACAACTAAAAACCTTCTATTGAACATAATTATCCAACTTTACTTTAATTAATCCAATTATTCAATGCAAATTGTGTTGTAAAACCCTAATAGGATTTCATTTTATTTCAACTTCCCCATTTTCTTATGATATTTGATGAGTATTGTGAGAATGTTTTTTTATAAAAATGATTTAGGGTTTTTACATATATTTGCAAAAGCAAGAATAGAATACTATTTCATCAACCTAGTCATACATAGATCACAAGGCATTGGGAGCGAGACACACCTCTCAAGCCTAATCGTAGGTTGATCGCGAGGCGTTGGGAGCGAGAGACACCTTGTGCCTACCTATAGATGGCTTGAAAGTGTATAGGAATCTCTTGTATTTTGAGGACTTAATGTATATACTAGTGGGCCCTTGTGCCCTCCTTGGCCCAAGTGCGATTCATCTTCAAAGCTATAAGGGATACAACTTTTTTGAAAATCTCTTCATGTCTCTAACTTCCCAAAAAAATCCCAATTGTGAAAAAAACCATTCTTTAAAATATATATAATAAATAAATTTCAAAAAAATATTTAAAAAAATTATATGTATATATAAGGTGCCCTCCAAATGCAATAGGAAATTTGTTTAACTTCTTTTCATTGGAAATAAAGTTTGCGAGGTTTGCATCACATCACACTTTATACGTGGAGAAAAAGGGAGGAGAGGAGAGGAGTGTCGGGGGACGAGTGTTGTGTAACGTGTTCACACATGGGCATAAATTGATAGAAGTGGGGTTTGGTTATATTGCACAGGTGGAGTGGACATGACCATCACAATTTCCATTCTCGACACCACATTGTCACTCATGTACAATGCATAATACTTGGCACCGGGTGAATGACTTAACCTTGAAGAACCCGGTGCTTTTTCTTTAAAGTGCCAACAAATGGTGTTAGCCCATACCTTAGAGACATGTTCAAGTGAGTACCGTGCAATTGGGTCCCAACCAACAAAAAGTTCCTTGACAAAAGTGAAATGAATGAGTGGAAGAGCTCAACAAAGCTTTCCACATCATTTCAAAAAGAAAATTTACTGGTGTTGTTTTTCCATTAGATCCATTTCTTCAATCATATCAAAACAAAGTTTTGAAGTTGTCATGTTTTTTGCCATGACACCTCGCTTGTGTGTGTGTGTGTGTGTGTGTGTGTGTGTGTGTGTGCTTGCTAGTTGTTGTTTCTTGTTTTGCATGAAAAAATCTGCAATCGGTTTGCCCACAAATTGTGACATGGATTGAAGATTCAACACTAGGAAATAGCCAAGTGGAGGAGGCAATGGGAATTTGTAGTGCCATATATATGGCACTAGGGAATATTTAATTGGAGTACACTCTTTCGAGCTTTAGATTTGCCCAACCTAACTTTTTTTGTGGGTTAGATTGCCCAGAAGAGTCAACCTGGACATGGGTTTGTGGATTTGTGGTAACTTAGGTAGGTTACAAAATGTTCAAAGGGTCTAAAAGGCTTGTTTCATCCTCTTTTCTTTTTCTTTTTTTTTCCGGGGCAAAGGGACCTTTTATACACATACACATGTCATGTGGGTGAGGAAATACTCTTGGTGTTACCAAGGGAGGAGGTTCTAAGCTCTAATCACCCTTGCTATCTTATTAGGGTCACTTCTAAAAATGAACAACACATAAAACTATGTCCATTAAATAATGGGTTTATATAGTAAATTAATCATCCAAAATTGTTAATCAATCAATCCTAAGAAAGTTGGCAAGAACATTATAAGTTGGCCCTTGAACCAGCACCCATGTTGGTACCATGGTAAAAATATAACCAGGGTAGACTAAATCCGGGCCTCGGAGTTCAAATCTAAAACATTGCCATGGTCTGTACATAAAACTAACTAATGAAATGGTTTTTACCAAATCCTTTGATCACATAGAGTACTTATTTGATACCCTTTTTTCACTCAACTATGGGCTCTAGCACGCAATCAACAAGTAAAACTAGATGACCTACTACAGTCTATAGCCAAGCTCAATGAGTTTAGTTCACCATTGCAAAGTAGGTATCCAATAAATAATAACTTTTTTTTTTTTGGGTTATATATAATTTGATGGAACATTATCTCTCCCCTAATTTTTTTGCAAAAAGAAGCAGTAGGAAATGTTGTAAAAAAATCTCATTTATATTATTAAAGGTTTAGAGTCCAGAAAACTTACCAAAATTTTTTTTACCTATATTTATTGCATAAATTTCATAAATTATTAATTTTATTGCCAAATTGGATTTTGAAAAATAAAATAATTATTCAACACCCCAAGTGCCCAACTTGCTATGATAGTGCACACAATGGAGGTTTTTTGTTGTTTTGTGAAACAAGAGAAATGTGAGGCTTGGAGGAATGTGTGCACTTAGAAAGACTCTTTGGATCAAAGGGGGGGAATCAAAGAGGGGGGGAGGGGGGGAGGGGGGGGGGCCGTGAGTGGGGGATAGGTAGGTACACCTAGGATATATAATAAGGAAATAAGTATTCTTGGCACTAGTGAAGCCCCAAAAAAATTAAAAATAAATAATAAATAATAAATAA